>Ga0268283_1000904_pt1 | contig 16169 bp, 15 predicted proteins | sample saktaG_13_FD_190140 | JGI IMG/M metagenome (GOLD analysis project Ga0268283, IMG submission 190140) | Saline water microbial communities from Sakinaw Lake, British Columbia, Canada - sak_2013_06_06_36m | ecosystem: Environmental > Aquatic > Non-marine Saline and Alkaline > Saline ... | reverse complement strand
CTTAATTTCCCGAAGTACGGTCACCCCGTCTTTTAAGGGCATCTGGACATCCAGGAGAACGACATCCACGTCTTTTTCCCGGATCAGCCCCATTGCTTCATCTCCCGAGTATGCTTTGGAGGTGGTAAAATCCCTGGCCTCCAGGCGCTCGGCAAGCACATCGATGAAATCCTTTTCGTCGTCTACCAGCAGCACGCGTATCTTCATTCATTCATCTCCTTAATTTGTCGGTGTTCAAAACGGTTATTCTCTCGCATCTGAACCCTGCGGTTTATCCTGAATGGTCGTCTTTTTAGCATTTTCTCGCTCAGATTTTTTCTGCCTTGCAGCGGTGATCCGTTCGATCAATTGATTCATATCGAAGGGAATATGAAGATCATCAAATGCGCCCAGTTTCATGGCCTGGATAGAGGCAAAGAGAGAGGGGCCATCGGCAGGGGTCATGAGAATCACTTCGGTAAGGGGTTTCAATTCTTTGATGTCCTTCAGCAGCATCAATCCCCCTTGTTTGAATTCACAGCTTCCCAGAAGCACGACATCAATGATTTTGCGCTGAAGGATCTGTCTGGCTTCAGTGTCCTGACAGGCCTCGTATATCTTGAAATTTTCCGCGCGCAGGCGTTCGGCCAGGTGCCGGCGAAAGGCATCGTCAATTTCAACAATCAGCAATTTTGTTTTTGAATCCGTCAAAACCAGGTGCTCCATGCAGCAGACGCATCACAATCCAAATCAACAGTGGAATTATTTAGTTCCATTTCAGTAGGCAAAAAACAGAAAGCCAAGAACCGTTTCGTCTCTGTTGATTTCAAGCCTTTAATTTTTTGGCCTTTTCTGCGGCAATATCCTGATAAAGCACCTGAAGGGTTCGTATCAGCGTCAATCCACCCATCAGCGGTATCAATGCGTAAAGGCAGACCATCGGAATCTGCATAATGATGGTTGTCTGGCCGGTACTTGCCTGCTGAATGGCCATCTTCCACCCGTAAACCAGCATGAGCAGCGAAAATACGATGGTCGCCAGATTACTGAAAACAATCAAGGGAAATCGGGTTTTGGGAAAGAATTGAAGCAACACGTCCACCTTGATCATGGACTTGTTTTTGACCGAGACGCTTAAACCGATAAAAGTCGTATAGATGAGCACCAGTTTTATGTATTCTTCAGACCAGGCCAGGGTGTAATTGAAGCCATATCGCAGAAACACATTAGCAAATAAAGCCAATAACCCCGTCATGACCATCAGGAAAATGCTCCATTCTTCAAATAATGTCAGACCTTTATCCAGAGTATTCATTATTCGTTTCATCATGAGTTTTCTCCTTTCATTTTCCCTTTATATAAAACTGGCTTAGCGTCACACAGTATTCATTGCACTTCATTGAACACTGTCCATAATAAAAAAAGCCGCTAAACACGAATCAATCGTGATAGCGGCCCGACCATCATTACTCCCTCTGAGAACACTTTGTTCCCAGACCCCGAAGAAAATTAAAATTTTGCCTGTTGAATAAGAAGGCGCAGTCAGCGCCCAAATAGATTCTCAAACATAAATATAGTTGCTTTCATTTTCCCTTTGTATAAAACTGGCTTAGCGTCACACAGTATTCGTTGCACTTCATTGAACACTGTCCATAATAAAAAAAGCCGCTAAACACGAATCGATCGTGATAGCGGCCCGACCATCATTACTCCCTCTGAGAAGACTACCTTCCCAGACCCTGAATAAAATTCAATTTTCGGTTGATTAGCATAACCGCTCTGTTTTGTCTACTCAAAACAACTATTTTCTCAGATATGGCATTTCTTGGTAGTGTCTGTGTTTCGTTGATATAAATCCATAATTACGTGATAAATCGATAGGTTGACTTAAACAAGCAAAACCATAAAACATCGAGAAAACGGTCAGTTGCAAACCGTGTCAACTATATACCGATACTGCCAAAAAATTAATCTTTCAAGGAAACCGCAATATACGGAGTAAAAGTGGAAATGACGGCAGAAAGGAGGTTCGCCAAACAAAGCCGAGGTTTATTAAACCAGTTCAATTCGCAATTCACGACCCACGGCCACGGCTGCGCGTTGCATTGTCTCAAGTGAAATTCCGGTCATTTCAGGGTTTAACAACCTCTCAAGCTGCGCTCGACTTGTGTGCATCCGTTCCGCCATGGCGGATTTTGTCAGGTGGTTATTTTTCATTTCCTGTTTAAGTTGCCAAGCCAAAACGCGCTTCAGTGCAACGGCCGTGCATTCTTCGTGTAAGCCTTCCTCTTTCAGAAAATCATCAAAGGAAGACCCTGTGTGAGGATTCTTACTCATGTTTTTCGTGCTCCTTTTTTCGTTTTACTGCCAAATCAATCTCACTTTTCGGTGTCTTTCGGGTCTTTTTTATAAAGCCATGCAACAAGATCATCTCATTGCCCGCAGCCGTGCTGTAAAACTTCGCGGATAGTATTTTTTCCAAAGGATTATCCATATAAATAAATGTACCACATGCGATACATATTTACAAGCTTTAAAAGAAAAGAGGTGATGGTTCTCGGTCACAGGAAGGAAGCCCCGATCCCAGGAATAACTCGGCATCCATGCTTTGAAACATGGTTCATGATCCGGTTCCAGGACCCACCGCAGGTATTCCGGTATTTGCGGTCGGCATTTCTGGTATCTGGACCCGAGCATATTGTTCCGGAATTATGGCCGGACCCGTCTGGATGATTTCAGCCTGATTTTCGAATGGGGAAGCAGGTTCTTTCAATGCCGGTCCCCTGTAGTCGTGCTGGCAATGACTTCGGGCAGTGGGGCATGGGTTTGGGTGTGGGTCGAAAAGAAACGCTCTCCGCACAGCATATATCGAACGTTCCAATCTGGACTGGCGTCTATGGGACGCGCACCTTGCGCGAAAGGCTCCAACCTTGCCCGTTCGATGCGATGGTTGAAGGCCAAGTTTGCCATCTGCGTGGCCTGCTACAATTTGATCCGGCCCCACGAAACGCTCAGCCGCAGCGAAGATCGAATCTTCCGGCCCAAGACCCCAGCTATGGCAGCAAGTGTGGCGGATCATCAATGGACGTTTTCTGAACTGCTGGCCTACCCAGCGCTATGTCAATGATATGGGGACATCGCCTTGGATTTAGCTATACCTTAATGGATTTCGTTGGACAAGAGAAAAATGAAAAGGCCCGATTTCTCGGGCCTTTATGGACAGTATCGGATGATACTGGATGATGCGGTGGTGGCGATGCAGGGATTTGAACCCCGGACACTGCGGATATGAGCCGCATGCTCTGACCAACTGAGCTACATCGCCAATTGATGGTTTCAGAAAAATCAATCTCTCTTTCTGAAAACCGCCGAAAACTTAATTTAAATAACAGATAGTCAGTTGCTCGTCAAGCAAAAACAGATTATTTCGCAACAGAAGCGGTGACTTCCAGCGTAAATTCATCCAGATTGTCCGGAAGATTTGAAAAAACGAGCATAAAAGGAACGGCATCGTTGGGTGCGACTTTAAGATTGGTGTCATTGTCTCCGGATGGGTTCTGGAGCCGTTTCTGGATCGTTGGCTGTTCGGCATTTGCCAGATCCATATCCGAAATAATATTTCCGCAGAATACGGTTTCTGCTTTTGCCATGGCCTTATCCTTGGTGTAGAGCTTGCCGATCACCTGGATCGCACCGCGGGCAGTCGGATATTCATTCTTGGCTTTTCCCGTAATAACAAACAATTTACCGATTTTGGTATTATCAATAAATCTGCTGCTGATATCAAATGGTTTAATCTTGAAATTTCCGGGGTCCTGAATTTTGGAAGAAGATTCCTTACTTAAAAATGAAAAATTATACCGGATTTTTGTAAAAGGAATGGAAATTCCATTGGAGTCTATCAGGGTATACCCTCCGTAAATCAATCCGGCTATCACTGCCAGGATAAGCAGAACGATCAGCAGGGGACTGATTCCTTTTTTGGGAGCAGGCGGAGTTTCTTCAGGTTCTTCTTCGATAACTGTATCAGTTGAAGGGGGTTTATCTTCATCGCCCGATCCAGTTTTTTTGATTTTGGATTCCTTCTGAAGGGAGGGCTCAGAAGGGGGTTCAAAAACATCGATGTCTGGAGAAAAAGATTCCTTTACTTCATGCAGCGTGGCAGATGCTGATTCATCCTTATTCAGTTGAAGTTCGTCAAATGTCAGATACTGTTTTTCCATTTCCAGCGTCGTGTCGGTTTCTGTGTCTGAAGGAGCGGAAACAATGAGCGAACCGGAACGTTTGAAGGTTTCGGCGCCACCAGCCAAAGACGTTGTGAATTCGCCGGCGGCCTGTTCATCCAGAAGGGATTCGATGTCGGACAGATCCAGGGCCTCGATGTCGTTGAATCCACCAGGCTCATCTTCAGAAAACTGATCATGTTTGAATTTCTGGCTTTTACCATTTGCCGCTGCGGTAACATTCATCTGCTGGTTATAAGCTGTTTCGTCATCAGCAGGAGACATGAGCGAAATATCAGAAAAGTCCATTTCCAGTGATTTTTCGAAATCATCCAAGGGCGCTTCCTGCGGTTTTGACTCAGAAGTCGCTGTTATTGCGTCAAGCGCCAGATCCATATCTGCAAGCTCGTCTTCGGGGAAAACCAAAAGATCGTTCTCTGATTTACCCGGCTCTGATTTTTCGCGTTTATCTGCCTGAATCATTTTGTCGATTTCCGAGAAATCGTATTCGGTTATATCCGAATACGATTTTGGAAAAGAAAGCGTTTCAGCGGAATGATCCGAAAGCGGAGTCTGCTGAGCTTTGTGTTCATTGAGTTGAGAGAATTCAAAAAGGGGAGGGGTGGAAGAAATTTTGCGGTTGATGTCAGCAGTTTCTGTGGGCAGCGCCGGAGTGGGTTCCGCTGCAATGGGCGGATAAACTTTGAAAATATTTTGACATTTTGAACATCGGACTTTTGAACCTGATGGTCTGACGCGTTCATCGTTCAGGTTAAAGCTTGTTAAGCACGCTTCACAGGTTACAATCATGACATTTGCCTCGCTGCTTATATTTTTAGATGATAGATGCCCGGTAAACCCCTGTAGTTCTCGGCATAATCCAAGCCATAGCCCACCAGAAACCCTTCCTGGGTTGCATGGCATGAATAGTCAACCGGAATATTCACCTCTCGCCTTTCATATTTATCAATAAAAGCACAGATCTTAACGGATGCAGCCCCCTGCAATCGAAAATAATCCATCACACAGGATAATGTCAGACCGGTATCCACGATATCTTCAACCAGAAGAAGATGTTTGTTTTTCACGTCCATCTGGGCAGGTTGGGCTAATTTGATTTTGCCGGAAGAAGACATCGTATCTCCATAGCTGGATGCACGAATAAAATCAATCTTCGCCGGAATTGAAAGATGTCTTACCAGATCCGAAAGAAAAATGAAAGACCCTTTCAGAATGCCAATCAGCAGCAGCTCTTTTCCTGCATAATCCTTGGAAATGATCTCCGCAATATCAATGATTTTTTGTTGAATCTCATCTTTTGTCAGGACTGGAACAAGCTCTGGAGTCGTCATCATTACAAACCGCTTTCCGCCAATTGTTCAACAAGTTTCTTTTGTTCCTTGTTTAAATGCTTTGGCATTTGAACATCGATCTGCACATACAGATCCCCCCTGATTTCTTCATTCATAAAGGGAAGACCGTTGCCTGCAATCCTCAACTGCGTTTTGTGTTTGACACCAGCAGGAATTTTGAGGCTGAGTTCTTTCCCGTCAATTGTGGGAATGGCCAGCGTGATGCCCAATATCGCTTCTGTGAGTTTGATGCTGCGTTTGATGTGCAGGTCATGGCCCTTGACATCAAACATCGGGTCATCAAGGATTTTGGCTTTGATATAAAGATCACCGGCAGGCCCGCCGTAAGAACCGGGTTCGCCTTTTGCGGAGATCCTCAATTTTTTGCCGGTAATCAACCCTTTGGGAATTTTGACAGTTAAGTTCTCAGACTGGGGACCATGTTGAAAGCTCACCTGTTTGCTGGCACCGGTGGCCACTTCCAGGAGCGTGAGCGGGAGTTCATAAATCAGATCCGATCCCTTGATCGGTGATTCCTGGCCGGAAAAATTTCCAAAAGGAGAGCCACCCCCGAAAGAGAATTTCCGCCCGCCCCCTTTTCTTCCTGAAGAAAAACCGGCGCCTCCAAGCCCGAACCCGCGCAGGATATCTTCCATGTCAAAACCCCTGAAAATGTCTTCCTGCGAGTATCTCTGCTGAAATCCACTGGAGCCGAAGGTATCATACTGCTGACGTTTTTCCTTGTCACTCAGCACCGCATAGGCTTCGCTGACCTGCTTGAATTTCTCCTCGGCAGCCTTGTCTCCCTTGGCGTGGTCGGGATGGTACTTCATCGCAAGCTTCCGATATGCTTTTTTGATTTCGTCATCGGTAGCGGTCTTGTTAACACCCAATGCTTTGTAATAATCTGTTTCAGCCATCGTAAAAATCCTTGATGGTATTGTTTTCTTCCATAACGATGCCCGCCCTGATGGTATTTCCCGGCCGCTTCAGGATCGGCAGGCTCGGGGAAAAAGAAACCTTAAGGGCTAACCGTTTGTCTTTTTCCGGGTAACTGCTTTTATCCTATCATTTAACAATATGTTCATAGCTGCTGCATGTCAAGAATATTAGTCAAGCAGAAAGTGCTGCATGTCTGTCAAAAACCTTCAGCGCAATCATCAATACCGAGATGGCGGAAGGCGTCATGCCGTCAATCCGTGAGGCCTGGCCAAGTGACGCGGGTTTTACTGCTTCAAGTTTTTCTTTTAACTCATTGGAAAGTCCATGAATGTCGGCATAATTCAACGTTTCCGGTATTTTCATGCGTTCGAGATTTTTAAATTTGTCGATTTCCCGGTATTGACGCTGGATATAGCCTTCATACTTGATTTCAATCTCAACCTGCTGACTGTCTTTAAGGGACAGAGGCTGTTCGGCAGGCGCCAGGGTTTCCACAACCCGGTAGTCCAGTTCCGAACGCTTCAGCAGATGATCCAGATGGATGCCGTTATCAATGGGTTTTGTCCCTTGTTCAGACAGAAATGCGTTGACGGTATCCGTAGGCCGGATGACCGTTGTTTTGACACGTTGAATCTCATCTTCTATCGCTCTTTTTCGCTCCTTGATATCGGTCAGGGTACTCCGGTCAATGAGCCCGAGTTCAAAGCCGGTTTCCATCAAACGCAGATCGGCATTGTCTTCCCGAAGCATCAGGCGGTATTCTGCCCGGGACGTGAACATGCGGTAGGGCTCGCGGGTTCCCCGGGTGACCAGATCGTCAATCAGAACGCCCATATAACCCTGAGATCGGTCCAGTATAAACGGGGGCCTTTTTTGAATTTTACAGGCAGCATTGATACCGGCCCACATCCCCTGGGCGGCCGCTTCTTCGTATCCGGATGTTCCGTTGATCTGGCCGGCCAGAAACAGGCCGGAATATAACTTGCTTTCCAGCGTCGGTTTCAACTGAACCGGATTGACAAAATCGTATTCGATTGCATAAGCCGGCCGCATGATTTCAGCATTCTCCAACCCGTCCACGGTGCGGACAACTTCAATCTGTATTTCAAGGGGAAGGCTGTTCCCGAGGCCGCTGGCATAAATTTCTTCCGTTTCCAGTCCTTCTGCTTCCAGGATGACATGATGCCGGTCTCTTTCGGGAAATTTGACCACCTTGTCTTCAAAAGACGGGCAGTATCTGGCGGAAACTCCCTGAATAACGCCCCCATAAAGCGCGGATCGGCCGATGTTGCTCCGGACAATCTGATGGCATCTGGCATTGGTATATCCCATATAGCTGTTTACCTGAGGCAGGGGGCTGTTTCTGGAAAAATATGAAAACAGTTTCGGATTTTCTTCAGACCCCTGGGCAGCAAATTTTGAAAAATCGATGCTGGATTTTTTCAGCCGCGGGGGGGTTCCGGTTTTCATCCGGCCAAGGGAAAACCCCAGGGCTTTCAGATGTTCCGGAAGGCTGTAGGAGGCGAATTCTCCGGCTCTTCCTGCCTGTATCGACCGAAATCCAATGTGAACCAGTCCGCTCAGAAACGTCCCGGTCGCAAGGATTACGGCGTGAGCACGATATCCAAACCCGGTTTGATCTTCAATGCCCACCACGCCATTGCCTTCAATCACCAGATGCTCCACCATGGCCTGCTTCAGATCCAGGTTTGGCTGGCGCTCAACAACGGATTTCATCAGGGTATGGTACCGGTTTTTATCATTCTGGGTGCGTGAGGAGTGAACCGCCGGCCCTTTTTTGGTATTGAGTGTCCGGTACTGGATGGCGGTTTGATCGGCAATTCTGGCCATTTCTCCGCCAAGCGCATCGATTTCCTTGACAAGCTGGCCCTTGGCCATTCCGCCGATTGAAGGGCTGCATGGCATGGCTGCAACTTTATCCAGGTCAATGGCCAGAAGCAGAACCGTGCATCCCATCCGTGCCGAAGCCAGGGCCGCTTCGCATCCGGCGTGTCCTGCACCGACCACAATAATATCGTAGTGTTTTGTATAGAAAACCATTGGTAAAAGCCTTTTGGTATGATAAAAAAATGGGCCATGAACAAACGATATACCGACTACAATACCTATCTGCGGCAGATCTTCGGTTGCAGGGTCCAGAAAATCTCGATTGACGCCGGACTGACCTGCCCCAACCGGGATGGCCAAATCGGTACGGGCGGCTGCATTTATTGCAATGCCAGAGGATCCGGCACCGGCGCGTTTGCTCAGGGAATATCAATCGCCGAACAGGTTGACCGCAGCAAAGTAATGATTGCAAAGCGATACAAGGCCACAAAATATATAGCCTACTTTCAGTCTTTTTCCAATACTTATGCGCCGGTTTACATATTAAAACGTCTCTATGATGAGGCGCTGACCATTCCGGGGGTTGTGGGACTGGCCATCGGAACCCGGCCGGACTGCGTGGATGCGGGGATTCTCGATCTTCTTGAAAGTTATGCGGATCAATATCTGGTGTGGATTGAATACGGTCTTCAGTCCGTACACGATTCAACCCTGCGGCGGATTAACCGGGGGCACGACTTTGACTGTTTTCAGAAAGCCGTGGCATTGACCCGCAACCGGGGAATCAAAATCTGTACCCACCTGATCTTGGGGCTACCCGGAGAAACCCGGGAGATGATGCTGGATACTGCCAGAACCGTTGCCTGCATGGCAATTGACGGCGTCAAGCTGCACCTGTTGTATGTCGTCAGGGGAACAGCCCTTGAAACCCTTTACCGGCAGGGGCATTACCGATGTCTGGAACAGCAGGAATATGTGGATATCGTCTGCGATGTTCTGGAGCTGCTTCCCCGGGAAATGGTCATCCAGAGATTGACCGGAGATCCCCATCCCCAGGAGTTGGTTGCGCCGGTCTGGTCTCTGCAAAAAACACAGACTTTTTCAATGATACAGGAAACACAGATCAATCGCGATTCCTGGCAGGGCAAAAAATACATGACAAAAGAAGGAATACCATGCTGATTACAGAAATACTGGCCAGAAACGCCCGGATGTACGGGACGGAAACTGCATTGATCGAGCGGGAACCGGCGAAAAACAAAAGGGTGGAAATCACCTGGAAAGAATTTGATGACTGTTCCAACCGGATCGCCCGGGCCCTGATCAGCCGCGGCATCCGAAAAGGTGATAAAGTCGTTCAGCTCATGACCAATTGTATTGAATGGCTTCCCATATATTTTGGCATCCTGCGCACCGGCGCCTGGGTAGTGCCTCTGAATTTCCGCTTTGACGCCGCCACCATTTTGCAGTGTGTTGAAACCGCAGAAGCAAAGGCATTTATATTCGGTCCGGAATTTATCGCGCGGATTGAAACCATCAAGGCGAAAATGGATTCTTTCCTTGACACTTACTGGTTTGTCGGAGACAAGTCGATCCGGCCGGCCTATGCTGAACTCTATCCGGAAGTGATTGCCCCTTTTGCATCAAAAGATCCGGCTATTCCGATCCACTTGACCGACGAGGCGGGCCTTTATTTCACATCCGGGACAACTGGCGCGCCCAAGGCAACGCTTTTAACCCACCGCAACCTGGAATTTGCCTGCGTGGTTGAAAATCACCACCATCGCCAGACCCATTCGGATAATTTTCTCTGTCTGCCTCCCCTTTATCATACCGGCGCCAAGATGCACTGGTTCGGAAATTTTATTGTCGGCGCCAAGGCGGTGATTTTAAAAGGCGTTGAACCCCGGCAGATTATTCAGGTGATTTCCGAAGAAAAAGTGACCATTGTCTGGTTATTGGTTCCCTGGGCACTGGATATCCTGTTTGCCATCGAAAGCGGGGAGATCAAACTGAAGCATTATCACCTGAGCCAGTGGCGGCTGATGCATATCGGGGCCCAACCGGTTCCGCCCAGCCTGATCCGGGAATGGAAAAAGGTCTTTCCCCAACATGAATATGATACCAATTATGGACTTACGGAGTCCACAGGCCCCGGCTGCGTGCATCTTGGCCTGGACAACATGCACAAGGTCGGCGCCATCGGCCGGCCGGGCTTTGACTGGGAATACAAGATCGTTGATGTCAATCTGGACCCCGTTGAAAAAGGAAATCCCGGAGAGCTCATGATCAAGGGCCCGGGGGTGATGAAGGCATACTATGGGAACCCGGAGGCAACACGGAGTGTGCTGGTGGACGGGTGGCTCATGACAGGGGATATTGCCAGAGAGGATGCAGAGGGGTTTATCTGGCTGGTGGACCGGAAAAAAGATGTGATCATTACCGGCGGGGAAAATATTTATCCGGTCGAAATCGAAGACTGGCTTCAGTCTCATCCCAAAATTCAGGACGTTGCAGTCATCGGTCTTCCCAGTTTCCGTCTGGGAGAGATTGCAACCGCAATTGTTCAGGTAAAACCGGGTCAGGATCTGACCAAGGATGAAATCAATGCATTCTGCAACAATCTTCCCCGGTACAAAAGACCCCGGAAGATTATTTTTGCGCAGGTACCGCGGAATCCCACCGGAAAAATCGAAAAGCCAAAGCTGCGGAAAGAATATGCGGGAAACGCGGAAAGCTTCAAGATTGAATGAGGCAGATGGCTGAGAGCGGACCCCGGAAGGCGGATGACAAAAAAAGGCTGAAGGCTACAGGCAAAAACGGTGTGCAACCGTGCCCATATTCCTTCAGCCTTCAGTCATCCGTCGTCAGACTGCCAAACGGTTATTTCTTTCCTTTGACTTCCTCAAAATCCGCATCCACCACATCATCGTCAGCCGGTTTAGATGACGAAAATCCCTCTGAACCGGGACCGCCCGGGCCTCCAGCGGCGCCCTCGGAGGGGTCGCCGGACTGGGATGCCTTCTGATACATGGCTTCGGCAATCTTGTGGGATGCCTGCATGAGTTGATCGGTCAGGCGTTTGATCTGCTCGATGTCGTCGCCTTCCATCGCCTTTTTAAGGGGCGACATCGCGGCTTCCACCTGGCTGCGGGTTGCGCCGTCCACTTTATCCCCCAGATCCTTCATGGACTTCTCTGTTGAATAGATCAGCGTGTCCGCTGCATTACGCGCCTCGACCAGCTCTTTTTTCTTCTTGTCCTCTTCGGCATGCAGTTCGGCATCCCGGATCAGCTTATTGATTTCATCTTTATTCAGTCCGCTGGAGGCGGTGATCTTGATGGACTGTTCCTTGCCGGTTCCCAGATCTTTTGCGGAAACATTCACGATGCCGTTGGCGTCGATGTCAAAGGTCACTTCAACCTGCGGCACGCCTCTTGGCGCCGGCGGGATGCCGACCAGCTCGAAACGGCCCAGGGTTTTGTTTCCGTTTGCCATTTCCCGCTCGCCCTGAAGCACATGGATGGAAACCGCGGGCTGGTTGTCTGCGGCTGTTGAGAACACCTGGCTTTTTTTGGTGGGGATGGTGGTGTTCTTTTCAATCAACCGGGTCATCACGCCGCCAAGGGTTTCAATACCCAGAGACAGCGGCGTTACATCCAGAAGCAGAACATCCTTGACGTCTCCGCCCAGAACCCCGCCCTGAATGGCTGCCCCGATGGCCACAACCTCATCCGGGTTAACGCCCTTGTGGGGTTCCTTGCCAAAAATACGTTTGACCCGATCCTGAACCGCGGGCATGCGGGTCATACCGCCGACCAGCACCACTTCCTGAATGTCGCTGGGGGTCATGCCGGCATCTTTCAGTGCGATTCGGCACGGGCCTTCCAGGTTGTCCAGCAGGTCTGCAACCAGGGCTTCCAGTTTTGCCCGGGTGATCCGGATATTCATGTGTTTGGGGCCATTGGCGTCCGCAGTGATAAACGGCAGGTTGACATCGGTTTCCATGGAGGTTGAAAGCTCCATTTTGGCTTTTTCAGACGCCTCTTTCAAGCGCTGAAGGGCCATTTTATCGTTTCGAATGTCAATTCCCTGTTCTTTTTTAAATTCGCTGGCCAGATATTCAATCAGCCGGAGGTCAAAATCCTCGCCGCCCAGATGGGTGTCGCCGTTTGTGGATTTGACTTCAAATACGCCTTCGCCGATCTCCAGAATGGAGACATCGAATGTTCCGCCGCCCAGGTCGAACACCGCGATTTTTTCTTCCTTTTTCTTGTCCAGTCCATAGGCAAGCGATGCCGCAGTCGGCTCGTTGATAATGCGAAGCACATTCAATCCGGCAATTTTTCCGGCGTCTTTTGTGGCCTGGCGCTGGCTGTCATTAAAATACGCCGGAACCGTGATAACGGCATCGGTAATGGTCTCTCCCAGATAATCCTCGGCGGTCTTCTTGATATTGGCCAGGATATAGGAAGAAATTTCAGCCGGGCTCAGATTCTTGTCCCGCAGACTGATGCGGACATCCCCGTTGCTGGCCTCTTCCAGTTTATAGGGAAGCACTTTGATGTCTCTTTGTACTTCCGGGGTTTGAAATTTGCGGCCGATCAGCCGTTTAACCGCAAAAACCGTATTTTCCGGGTTGGTAATAGCCTGTCGCTTGGCAATTTGTCCGACGAGACGTTCTCCGCTATCTGAAATCGCCACAATCGAAGGGGTGGTTCGGCCGCCTTCGGCATTGGTCAATACTTTGGCTTCGCCTCCTTCCATAATGGCCACGCAGGAGTTGGTGGTTCCTAAATCAATTCCAATAATTTTGCCCATGGGTAATCCTCCTTGAATATATAAAAGAAAATATCTTTATCAGTATGTGTTGCAACCGGAACAAAGAGCCCCGGCTGCCGTAAGTTATTCAGTTTTGCCGGGTCCCTTGGAAACCACCACCATGGAAGGCCGCAAAAGCCTGTCATGAAGCAGGTATCCTTTCTGAAACTCACGGACGATGGTGTTTTCAGGGTATAAATCCGATGGTTCCTGCATCATGGCCTGGTGAAAATTGGGATCAAATGGTTTTCCGACAGCTTCAATAAGTTTGACTGAAAATTTTTCAAAAATCTTCAGCAGGGCCTTCAAGGTCATCTCAACACCCTCAATCACGCATCCGGCTGCGTTCTTTTCGCTGCTGGTGGATTGAATGGCGCGCTCCAGATTATCCACGACCGTAAGCAGCTCCAGAAGCAGCAGTTCGTTGGCGTATTTTCTGAAATCATCCGCTTCCCTGAACGAGCGTTTCTTGAAATTCTCGAAATCGGCAGAGACCCTGAGCAAACGCTCATAATGCTGCCTGGACTCCTGCTCAGCCGTTTCACATCGCTTTTCCAATTCCTTCACAGGATCGGGAACAACTGCGTTTTTAAGAGGTTGTTCAACAGCAGGAGGTTTGGGGATATCTGCATCGTGAGATAATTTATCCGTTTTTTTATGAGAGGATTGGGTTTTGCTCATGTGCCAGAAGGATCTCCTTCAATTCATTGTAAAATTCTTTCCGTTTTGTTCAATAACACCTGATGATGATTCGGCTCACTGGAAAATAATACTGGTACGACTGATGTCAAGACCCGTTCAGAAAGACAATTTTCATATTTTTCAATCAATCATCCGGTCCGTTCCAGGTTTTTCCCGGCAAACTCCCAGTTGACAAGATGGTCCATGAATGCCCGGATATAGTCAGCCCGGCGATTCTGATAATCCAGATAATAGGCATGTTCCCACACATCAATCGTTAAAATGGGGACCATTCCCATGGCAGCCGGCGTGTCGGCATTGCCGGTGCTGATCACCTTTAATTGATTGCCGTCCTTCACCAGCCACGTCCAGCCGCTGCCGAACAGGGCGGCGGCGGATTCTGAAAAAGTTTTGACAAAAGCATCAAAAGTTCCAAAAGATTGCTCAATGGCCTGAAGTATTTTCCCCTGGGGCTTGCCGCCGCCATTTGGCTTCATGCTGTCCCAGTAAAAATTATGGTTAAAGAGTTGAGCTGCGTTGTTGTAGGTAGGAACAAGGTCTTTATTCCCGTACGATTTTTGAATGATATCCTTCAGCGGCAGTTTCTCCAGTTTCGTTCCGGCAATCAGCTTCAGGGTATTGGCTGCATACCCCAGATGGTGCTTGCCGTAATGAAATTCAATGGTGCGGGAAGAAATGTAGGGCTCCAGAGCGTCTTTGTTGTAGGGAAGGGGGCTTAGGCCCGATAGCGACTCTGCGGTTCCCGACTGGCGTGAACAGCCGATTCCGGATAATTGCACCATGGCCAAGGCACTCAGATAAAACGATGTCTTGAAAAAATCGCGTCTGTCCATTTTTTTTGCCTCCTGTGGATACACTTTTTCGGGTAGGTTAACGATTCATATTGACACGGTGTCTATATTAATATACGCAAAGAATATGATAGCTGGAAAATGAGAAGATTCTTAGCACGAGGCCCCTTGTTTTCATTGTATTCTCAATATGAATGAGGTCCGGGTAAACGGCGTTGACTGCATATGGTCAGGAATAGTTTTGAAAGGGTAACATTTTCTCCCGGCAGAGAAAAGGAGAAAATATGATGTACGGAAAGGATAATCCAATCCTTCAAAAGAAAGGAAGTACATATGAAAAAACGTCTTGCGGTGATGATGGCGGTTTTTATTCTCATTGTATCGATATCCTTTAAGGGCGAAGGATTGGCTGCTGCAATCTACACAAAGAATACGGGAGCGCTTCATGTGCCATCTGTGTCTTTACCGGATTATTCTGCTTTCGATGTGGATTTATTAAACCCTGAGGGCGGGAACATCGCCATTCTGTCAATATTTGTTTTCCAGAAGGCGGTACCTTCTTTGGGAGTGACGGATGTGCCGTCACAGCTCACGGTTCAGAGAGAGAGTGATCTGAGCATGCTGTACATTCTGCACATTCCGGTGCTGGCCGTGACGGCCGCAGACGGCACGATTCAGTATTTTGATGCCCAGATGAAGATGCTGCCGAACACTGATCCTTTAAAGCTTCAAGTGACGAGCCTTTCCGAAGTCCAACTGGGAAATGCCAAGACCGGCCCGCAGGGCCCTGCGGGCGATACCGGCCCAACGGGTCCGCAGGGTCCTCCCGGACCTACTGGACCTACCGGGTCTATCGGACTTACCGGGTCTATCGGAGCGACTGGTCCGATGGGATCTGTCGGAGCTACCGGTTCTATTGGACCTACCGGGGTTACCGGTGCTGCCGGAGCTACCGGACCGATGGGATCCGTCGGAGCTACTGGATCTATTGGACCTACCGGAGCTACCGGAGCTATCGGAGCTACCGGTCCGATGGGGTCTGTAAATGTTTACATCGGTGACGCCGGATGTCCTGCAACTGACACTGACCCTAAGCCGAAGGGTTCTCTGTGGTTAAGGACCAATAACTACTTGTACATATGCATCTCTGATACTTTGTGTGTTTGTGGAAACTTCCCCGTAGGCTGGGCACTGGTAACAACAAATTTGGACCCCTAACATTCTTCGGACCCCGGTTTTTGCCGGGGTCCGGATAAGCCCGCAATGAAATTGATTCGTCTGAATGCGGACCCAGGGATGAAAAAAGATAATTCCGTCTTTATCGTTTTTTGTTTTTCTGCATTTTTCTTGCTTTTTCTGGCCTATTCCAATCATTTTCATAACTCCTTCCATTTTGATGACTCCCATACCATCGTTAATAACGATTTCATCAGAGATATCAAAAACATTCCACTTTATTTTACCGATGCGCGAACCCATAGTTCTCTGCCTGCCAATCAGACCTACCGTCC
>Ga0268283_1000901_pt1 | contig 16183 bp, 12 predicted proteins | sample saktaG_13_FD_190140 | JGI IMG/M metagenome (GOLD analysis project Ga0268283, IMG submission 190140) | Saline water microbial communities from Sakinaw Lake, British Columbia, Canada - sak_2013_06_06_36m | ecosystem: Environmental > Aquatic > Non-marine Saline and Alkaline > Saline ... | reverse complement strand
CTATTGCTACCGGAGATGGATTGACAGTGATCAGGATTGCATTGCTGATTTTATTTCCACATGCCGGCGTTCCTGTGGCTGTTGCAACTATATGATAATATGTGGATGTGATTAATGCTGGAGGCTGATACGTTAATCCTGTTTCCCCGGAAATAGGTAACCAGCTAGAATTATTCAAACTCGAATACCATTGATAGGAGAACGTTTCATTTCCACCAGTGGCGGCACTTGAAGTGAGTTGAAGTGGTATTGTACTATAACAAATATTTTGATCTGTTGAAACAACCGGGCTGTTCAGATCAGGAAGAACTGTTACTATTATCACATTACTAATTACGGTTCCACAGGCAGGTGTTCCTATGGCTGTTGCTACAAGCCGGTAATATGTTGTAGCAGTTAAAACAGGTGGCGAATAAAACCAGTAATTTGTGGCACCTGTAATATCCGACCATACTGAATTATCCGGGCTTGTTTGCCATTGGTACGTGAAAATTCCACTACCGCCTGTTGCATTTGTGGCAGTTAATGCTGATGGAATCGTATTATAGCAGATGGTCCGGTTAGCAGAAGCCACAGGTGCTGTCAGATTTGGGCGCACAGTAATTAAAATAGAAGTGCTTGTTGCTGTACCACAACTTCCCGACGTAACAATCCTTCTATAATATATATTGGATACCAGCGCACCTGGAGCTAAAGTAGGTAATGTAGAATCTGAAATAGTTGTCCATGTTGAATTATTCGGCGAACTCTGCCACTGGTATGTATAGTTGCCGGATCCTCCGGTTGCTGGTGTAAGTTCTGTAAAAACTGCAGGGATTGTATTATAACAGATTATTTGGGCTGTACCAATAGTGCCGGCAGTTAAATTGGGATGTACTGTGATTAAAACCGAATTGCTTGTTCGATTACCACAACCCGGTATGCCGGTAGCTGTTGCAATTAGATGGTAATATATTGATGTGGTTAACGCTGAAGGTTGATATGTTGTCCCTGTTGCTCCACTTATGAAATTCCAGGTAGAATTGTTCGTACTTGAGTACCATTGATAACTGAAAGTTCCATTTCCGCCTGTGGTTGTAGTTGAGTTTAGTGGAAGCGGAAGAGTGTTATAGCAGATAACCTGGTCAGCCGAGACAACCGGAGTAGTCAGGTCTGGAAGAACTGTTATTGTAATTACATTACTGGTTACTGTTCCACAGGCCGGTGTGCCTGTTGCATTAGCAACCAACCGGTAATATGTTGTAGCTGGCAAAGGAGTTGCCGGCGTATAGGAGCTATAATTGGTAGCACCTGCAATATCCGTCCACACTGAATTATCAGGGCTTGATTGCCATTGGTATATGAATGTCCCACTCCCGCCTGTAGCAGTAGTTGAAGTTAATGCTGAAGGAATTGTATTATAGCAAATTGTCCGGTTGGCCGAAGCTACTGGTGCTGAAAGAATGGGGCGAACAGAAATTAAAATACCGGTACTGGCTGCTGATCCACAACTCCCTGAAGTAACTATCCTTCTGTAAAACGTATTGGATATCAACACACCCGGAGATAAAGTATTTAATGTAGAATCTGCAATAGTTGTCCATGTTGAATTATTCGGAGAACTCTGCCACTGGTAAGTAAAGCTTCCGGTACCTCCTATTGCTGCCGTAAGTTCTGTAAGGCCGGCAGGGATTGTGTTATAACAGATGAATTGGGCAGTGCCAATAGTTCCGGCAGTTAAATTAGGATTAACAGTAATTAAAACCGCATTGCTTGTCCGATTACCACAAGCCGGTAGTCCGCTTGCTGCTGCAACAATACGGTAATATGTTGATGTTGTTAATGCTGAAGGCTGATAGGTTGTTCCTGTCGCACCGCTAATAAGATTCCATGTTGAATTATTCAGACTCGAAAACCACTGATAACTGAATAATCCATTTCCGCCGGTAGCATTCGTTGAACTTAGCAATGCAGGTGCCGAATTGTAACAAATGGTTTGGTCACCTGATGCAACTGGACTGGTTAGATCAGGAAGAACTGTTATAGTTAATACATTACTGGTTACCGGTCCACAGGCTGGTGTGCCCGTAGAGGTGGCTATCAACCGGTAATATGTTGTTAAGATTAAAGCAGTTGCCGGCGTATAGGAGCTATAATTGGTAGCACCTGTAACATCTGTCCACAGCAAATTATCCGGACTTGATTGCCATTGGTATGTGAATGTTCCGCTTCCACCAGTAGCAGTTGTTGATGTTAATGCTGAAGGAATTGTATTATAGCAAATAGTCCGGTTGGCCGAGGCAACCGGAGCCGTCAGAATGGGGCGAACGGTAATCAGAATGCCTGCACTGTTTGCTGTACCGCAACTCCCGGAAGTAACGATCCTCCTGTAATACATATTGGAAGTCAATGCACCCGGAGCCAATGTCTTTAATATAGAATCCGCAATAGTTGTCCATGTTGAATTATTAGGCGAACTCTGCCACTGGTATGTATAGCTACCGGTTCCACCTGAGGCTGCCGTAAGCTCTTTAAGACCAGCAGGTATACTGTTATAGCAGATAGTTTGGGCTGTGCCCATTGTTCCGGAGGTTACGATTGGATTAATAGTAATTACTTCAGTAGTTGAAAATGCCACCGGGCAAACCCCATTCTGAACAGCTGCTCTGAAATAGGTGGTTACAGCCAGGTTAGTTGCTGTATAAGTTGTTCCAGTGTTTGAAATATCACTCCAACTCGTGCCGCCATTGGTGGAATATTGCCATTTTGTTACTGTTCCGGTTTGGCCCGATAATGTAAGCAGGGTACTGTTCGTTCCTGAGCAAACACCGCCACCACCAGCTACTGAACCTCCTGCGCTGGCTGGAATAACTGAAATTGTAGCCGAAATTGAATTTGCAGGAGTACAAGATCCATTTTGAACAACTGCTCTGAAATCTGTACTTACATTCAGATTTATTGCGTTATAATTTGTAGCGGTGTTTGAAATATCGCTCCAGCTTGTACCACCATTAGTGGAATATTGCCACTTAATTACGGTTCCGGTTTGGCCTGATAAAGTGAGTACTGTACTGTTTGTTCCTGAGCACACACTTGCCCCACCGGTTACTGCACCTCCGGCACTGGTCGGAATTACTGTAACAGAAGCTGGTAACGAACTGGCAGAAATGCAGGGGCCATTCTGAACGACTGCTCTAAAATCTGTGGTTACAACTAGGTTGGTTGCGGTATAAGTTGTCCCTGTATTTGAAATATCAATCCAGTTTGTGCCTCCGTTGGTGGAATATTGCCACTTAATTACTATTCCCGTTTGGCCAGACAAAGTAAATAGTGTACTGTTTGTTCCGGAGCATACACTCGCACTACCTGTTACAGCACCTCCGATACTGGCCGGAATAACTGTAATAGTACCCTGTAACGAATTGACAGAAGTACATGTTCCATTCTGAACAACAGCTCTAAAATCAGTACTCACAATTAGGTTTATTGCAGTATAAGTAATTCCGGTGTTTGAAATATCGGTCCAGCTTGTACCTCCGTTGGTGGAATATTGCCAGTTTATTACAGTTCCGGTTTGTCCCGATAAAGTTAGCACAGTGCTGTTTGTTCCAATGCAAACACTCGCACTACCGGTTACTGCACCTCCGGTACTTGCTGGAACAACTGTAACAGTAGCCGATACTGAATTGGCAGGAGTACAGACACCATTCTGAACAACAGCCCTAAAATCGGTGGTTACAACCAGGTTGGTTGCTGTATAAGTTGCTCCGGTGTTTGAAATATCAGTCCAGTTTGATCCTCCATCGGTGGAATATTGCCAGTTAATTACTGTTCCGGTTTGACCCGATAATGTGAGCAGTGTACTGTTTGTGCCCGAGCATACTGTAGTACCACCTGTTATTATCCCACCCACACTGATAGGATCAACGTTAACAGCAGCTGATATTGAATTTGCATTAGGGCAAATTCCACTCTGAACAACGGCCCGGAATTCGGTGGTTACTGTCAGGTTATTTGCTGTATATGTTGCAGCAGTATTCGCGATATCGGTCCAGCTGGCCCCTCCATCAATGGAATATTGCCATTTTGTAATCGTTCCGGTATAACCTGACAATGTCAGAAGCGTGCTGTTTGTGCCTGAACATACTGTTGAGCCGCCTGCAACTGAACCACCAACACTGGAAGGATTAACTGTAACTAATGCTTGCCCGCTTTGAGATTGCGAACAGGTATTTGCATCGCTCACACTCAATAAGGTATACGTGTCAATACCGGGAGTTCCGGTAACGGCATTAATAGTTACGGGATTTCCTTGTGATGTATTCGTACTTATTCCTCCGTTAAAAGTATATGTAAAAACATAGGGTGCCGTGCCACCTGCACCGTTGAAAGTAATCAAGGGTAACGATTGATTTTGGCAAACTGTAGTAGTACCAGAAATGGTAGCTGTCGGCAATGCATTTACTTTAACGGTTACACTCTTTGTAACTACATTACTGTTTGCATCTGTAACTGTGACTGAATACGTTATCGAACCTGGTGAAGTTGTTGGAGGTGAAATTGATTGTGTTATTTCTCCGTTTGGTGACCATAAATATGTAAAAACAGGATTACCAACAGGGTTTGCAGTTAACGTTAATGATGCACCCTGGCATATTGTTAATGATGGATTTGCAGCAATGGTAACTGAAAGTGGTGAAGGTGCAAGCGAAATCCCGGTAAAATCTGCCGAACCAGTAACTCCCGTTGCTGAAATAGTTGGTACTGTTACAGTTCCTGAATTTGACCATGATGCTGGCGAACCACTCCAAATTCCGGTTACTATATTAGCTATATTTCCTGTTATATCAGCACCCGAATTTATAAAAGTACCAGTAACATCATATGTTTCTGAACTTATTCCTGACAGGTTAACTGACCAATACCTGGAAATGAAATCAGCTGTGCTGTTATCCTGTGGATGCTGGCCATCCATAACCCGAACACCTGCATAAGCTCCTGATAGAAAATTACCTGAAGTGAAATCTAATGTAATGGGAGTGTATTCCGCAGTTCCGGTTTCGTCACCGATTGGAAACACATAGGGCCCAATCCCTGTGAAAATCCGGCGACATTCACCCGCGCCATCTGACACTATCATATTCGTAACAGAAGGAATGCCTGCTACTGCAGCTGAACCCAATGTTAAATTATTAGACCCCAGCTTCAGATTCCCATTTGTTAATGTTAAAGTACCGTCGATAATTTCACTGTTTCCAAGCGTAGCTCCGGAAGAATTGTTTAGGATAAGATTGTTAAATACCGTTTGTTGAGACCCACCAATATTCTGAATAGAAGCACCATTAAAACCCAGGCTTCCGCTGTTATTATCATATATTGCGTTATTATTGAAATCTCCGGCCAGGTTGAGAGTCCCTGCTGTAGATATTAATTTACCGCCATTGATGGTAAGAGCATTAAATGAAATACCTTGATTACCAAAACTAAGCTCTCCTGAGCCATCTTTAATAATGCTGCCGGTTCCGGTTGATGTATAAAGATGACCGGGTATAAAAACGTTGGAAGCCCCCTGAATTGTAAGAATATTTGCTTTCAGGTTGAGGGCACCGAAAACCAGAAGATCTCCTAAAGCACTGCTTATACTGCTATTAATACCATCAATATCTATAGAACCAAACCATACATTTGTCCCTTTTACATTTACTAATGATCCACCGGTTATTCCTGACCCTGAAAGGCTTAATGCCTCAGATATACCCATCATTGGCGTACTTTCCAGTTCCAGCTGAGCAGCATTGTTAACAACAATCCCATTTACAATGCTACCGGCACCTTGTCCATTTTGAAGGTTTAGTATACCGGCACTAACCGTTGTGATTCCATCATATATGTTTGTCCCAGATAGAATTAATTTCCCCGTTCCACTTTTTATCAAATCTGTTGCAGCCCCGCTTATCACTCCAGAAATCGTCAGCGTTCCACTAACAGTTATTGATGCAACTGCTGGCACTACCAATGGACAAGATATGATTGCGATGCCTGAGATATTTGTAATAGCAACACCAGCGTTACCGGCAATCGTTAAAATACCTGGACCTGAAATTGATCCGCCGGCCATATCGGTTATGGTCTGGCATTGACCTGCCACATCCATTACTACAGCGATACCGGCATTAATCGTAATATCATCAGTGTTGGTCGGGACACTTTGAGAGCCCCAGGTCAATGGATCGCTCCAATTACCACTTACACTAGCAATCCGAACTGCTCCATTTACAATATTCCCAACAGAGAGAAGTAAAAAGAACAACCCTGTTAGAAGATAATGCTTTAGATGGAGTATTTTTTTCAATGTGTAACCGGCTAAGAAATTTAATTTTGCAATGATCCCTGTTCTCAAATTTAGCAGAGAAGAATTACATATTACTTGTAATCAACGTATTAAGCAACACTTTTCAGTAATTGCATTATTAGCACTTAATATCTGCTTGTGCTTCCTAAGTTAAAGCCTTTTGAAAAGCACATAATTCTGCACTAATTTATAAACATTTAAAGCAAAAGTAATAGCAATAAGGCGCTAACAAAAGAAATATATCAAATTTACATATTTTCGGTATTTTCTTTCGCAACTTTATTTATTTATCAAATTTTTCGGGATAATAAAAATCAGGCTTATCTCAAGACCGTAAATGGAAAGGGACAACTTTCCTTCAAAAATATTATGCTACGGCTACTATATGTTTTGAAAATTATTTTTATGTATTTCACTTTAAACTATGCATTTATTTTGTGTTATTAAATTATCGCAAGTTGTTTTGTCAATAGTCTTTTTTACCATAAATATCTGTGATAAAAATGCAAGGCAACTCTTTAAAAAAATAAAATTTCAACGCCAAAACATCTCCCGGGAAATTACAATTTACATTTCGTTTACAAACTTTTACATTTCATTTGTTTTGTTTTACAATTCCTTTATATAACTGAGATATTTTGTACTCAACTTTGCATAAACAAATTAAACACCCTAAATACTCATGAAAAACCTTATTCTTGCCGCTATTATTTGTGTTCTTGGTTTAAGCCAGGTAAATGCGCAAAATGCCGCTCCTGCAAGTGCAGCTGCTACTACTACAGTTGCCAATCCGAATGCTCCAAAAGCAAAATGGGATAAAACCGTTAGTGATTTTGGCGAAATCGAGCAGGGAATCCCTAAGGAGGCTGAATTCAAACTCACCAACGAAGGAAAAGAGCCATTGCTGATTTCGGCTGCAAAAGCCGGTTGTGGATGTACGAACCTGAAATATTCACAGGAACCAGTATTACCAGGAAAATCAACTATTATTGCTGCCACTTACAATGCTGCTGCTATGGGAGCATTTACAAAAAGCATAACAGTTACAACCAATGCTGATCCTAACCCGGTTATGCTGATGATTAAAGGAACTGTTATAGCTAAAAAATAATAGTATCCGGAGTTAATTCCATAAAACAAAAGCGGCAGGAAATAAATCCTGCCGCTTTTTTTATTTATTTGCATCCGTATTATCAACGATCAAAGCAGGAGGCAATCTTCGGGCATCTTTCAAGGCCTTACTGATAATCCACTCCAATTGCCCGTTGGTACTACGAAATTCATCAGCGGCCCATCGTTCGACAGCTGCACAAATTTCTTCATCAAGGCGTAGGGCAAAAACTTTCTTTTTCGACATTTGATTAACTGATTACCGGCTTTCACACGATTGTATATTTATCTTAGATTTATCCACTTAGTAATTTCATCAAGTACTACCGGCGAAATTGTCTGTTCAATCTGTGTATATTCAGCTGGTAAGCCTGTTTTGCATTCCTGGAACAAATGGTTCAGATTTGGAAATTCAATTGCTGTTACATTTTTGTTTCCTCCTTTTGCCAATGCTGCTTTTATGGCCGACAAATTCTGTTTTGCTGGCACCTGCAGGTCTTTTTCGCCGTTAAGTGCTAAAACCGGACACTTCACTTTTTCCAGTGCTGGTGCAGGATTGTACTTGATAAAATATACCATCCAGGGACTTGTTATCCGATCGACCTGAAGTTTCACAGCATCAGTTCCAGTCGCCCCCTCATCTTTTTGAGAATCAGGAGATTCTGAAAGTTTCTGCGTTAAGTAATCGGTAATATCTTTATTTAATGTAGCAGTATTGGTCGATTTTATAACAATTTCAAAAACAGCGCTGTTAATTTCTCGTGATTTTTGCAATTCAATTTCCGAAATGCCTGAAGCCCGTCCAATCAATTCCTGCTGAAGTAAAAGTATCTGGTTACCTTGTATTCCGGGTCCTGCAAGCAATACTATAAATTTCACATCTTTTGATTTTGAGGCAACCATTGGAGCAACTATTCCACCTTCACTATGCCCGATAAGCCCGATTTTCTTTTTATTAATTTCCTTTCTTGTTTGCAAATATGCAATTGCCGCTTCAACATCCGATGCAAAATCAAAGGTAGTAGCCGACTTAAAATCTCCTTCTGAATGAGCAATTCCTCTATCGTCGTATCGCAATACGGCAATACCATTCCTTGTTAAATAGTCAGACAGAACAAGGAATGGCTTATGCCCCATGAGTTCCTCATCCCGGTTTTGAGGCCCGCTTCCAGTAATTAAAACCACAACCGGGAAATTCCCTCCTTTTACAGGCAAAGCAAGAGTTCCGGATAATTTTATATTTGCGTTCTCATTCCTGAAAGTGATATCCTCTGAATAGTACGGATACGGCTTATTTGGTTCCTGAGGCCTAAGCATTACAGGTTTTTCGCTAAGTTCCCTTTTTAATTCCAAAACGAAAGATTGCCCTCTTTGTTTGAACGAACCTTGTATAATACCCTCTTTAAATTCTCCTTCAAATTCAATTCCCGCATTTACAACCTTCATATTCAAAATTGAATTTTCAAAAGTAGTGGAAGTAACCGGAATCCCTTTAACGCCCTGATCAGGACTGTCCATTGTAGAGCTGTATCCATTGTCAATTTTAGCAATATTGAAGACTATCCTTAGCTGCATGCCGCTAACCTTGAGTACTCCGTTCCATTGCCCGGTAATATCCTGGGCAAATGCTGCAGTTGTAAGTAAACTCATTAGAAATAAGAATGGTATTTTTTTCATTAGTATCATAATTGAATATTTTATTGTCACGAAGTCTGCATTAACATTTTTTCAACAGCACGTTTCATTTCATCCTGCTGACGGGTACCGAATAAAATCTGGCTCCCTTTTTTAAATGTTACCCTTACTCCTATGCTCCCGCTTACATTATATGCGGTTTTTCGTGACAACAAACGTTTTCGCCATCCCCATCCTCCAAACTCCATGATTGGACTGTATTTCGCTACTTCAACCTCAATGATCTCCGTAAGTGGGATATGCCTCATTTTGCGGATAAGAGGTGGGAATTTATACCTTATTCCATCTGTCCAGATCTCAGTTACCAGGCTGCCATTCAGTATAAAGATGAAGGCGGTGCTCATAACTATAAAAGATATGATACTACTCCAGATCAGGCTATTATTACTCATAGGTTTTTCTCCGTAAGGTTTCCCAAGGTAGAGCTGCTGGTAAAAACTAACTCCAAATCCTCCTATCAGAATCAACATGGAAGCCAACATGATCCATGGAATTATCGACTGGCGAAACGATTGCTCCTCCCTATAAATAAGTTTTGATACCATATTAATAAATTGAACCGGCATTAACCACAGGCGAAGCATCTTTATCCGAACACAGCACAACCAGTAAGTTACTAACCATTACAGCTTTGCGTTCATCATCAAGATCTACAATTTTACGGTCCGATAGTTTATTCAGAGCCATTTCGACCATACTCACTGCTCCTTCTACAATTTTAGTACGTGCTGCAACCACGGCTGTTGCTTGCTGCCGCTTGAGCATAGCCTGTGCTATTTCGGCTGAATACGCCAGGTGAGCTATACGCGCTTCAATTACATTAATACCCGCAATATGCAGTCGTTCCGAAAGTTCTTTTTCCAATACATGATTTACTTCCTCGCCACCCCCACGAAGGGTGATATCCGTTTGTTCATCATCAAAATTATCGTACGCATAATGACCTGCAAGTTTACGCACAGCCGATTCGCTTTGTATTTCAACAAACCTGTTATAATCATCAACCTGAAAAGCAGCTTTGAAAGTTTCCTCAACTTTCCATACAAGCACAATGCCAATCATAATCGGGTTACCAAGTTTGTCGTTAACTTTAAGTAATTCGCTGTTGAAGTTCCGGGCGCGTAACGAAATTTTCTTTTTAACGAAAAACGGGTTAACCCAGTAAAATCCGTTTCGTTTCAGAGTTCCCTTGTATTCGCCAAAAAGTGTAAGCACCGAAGATTCATTCGGGTTGATTACCAGGAATCCGGTTGCCATAAAAGCCGTAAAAAGCAGGCATACCGGCCCTCCTATTACTCCAATTAATTGCTGATTAAACATAACCAGCAACAGAATACCACCTACCAGAAATGCCAGCAGGATCACCAGGCCCATATAGCCTGTTGAGGTCGAATCTAATTTTTCTTTTTCCATTTTATTTGATATTATTTTGATATCACAATGATACGTTATTTTTTGGCTCATCCGACAAAATGAATAAAATTTTTTTTCTGAGAATCAAAAGCTATTTTTGCATTCTACGACAATTATTATATGAAGAAATCATACAAACACATATTTTTTGACCTCGATCATACGCTCTGGGACTTTGAGCGAAGTGCTGAAGAAACCAAGCGTGAAATGTTCGAAACATTGAACCTCAAGGACAAAGGCATTGCCAGTTACGAAGCTTTCAGGGAAAACTATGTTGGTATCAACCTGGCTTTATGGGCTTTATACCGGGAAGACAAAATCGGGAAAGACGATCTGAATTTCCGAAGATTTTATGATACACTTTGTAAAATGGGAATTGATGACCGCGATTTGGGTGAAGCAATGGCTTCCGGTTTTATTGAAGGTATCTCATCTAAGGTCTATTTATTCCCTTCCGCAATAGAAACGCTTGAATACCTCTACCTGAAATATCCCCTGCATATAATAACCAATGGATTTGAAGAAGTTCAATACAGCAAACTGAAGAATTCAGGAATGGACCGGTATTTTACAAGTGTGATTACCAGTGAAGAAGCCGGGTCGAAAAAACCGGAAGCTGAAATTTTTCATTTTTCACTTCGCAAAACAGGTGCCCTGGCAAATGAAAGTTTAATGGTAGGCGACGACCTGGAGGTGGATATGGCTGGTGCAAGGCAAATTGGCATGGATCAACTGTATGTAAATCACGAAAACAAGAAACATGCTGAACCCGTTACCATGGAGGTGTTTTCGCTGGATGAAATTATGGTGTTGCTTTGAGGAAGTGGGATAGTTGAATAGTTAATGTAAAATAGGAAAAAGCTGATTGTGAAATAGCACATTAACCTTTCCTTTTAGCAGGACATATGCATGTTTTTTTTGCTACTCTTTTCCCTCTTTATTTGCCCCGACCTTCAGGTCGGGGATTCAAATGATCTCCTTTTGGAGATTAACAGACATGCCATTTCAAAAAAAATGCATAAAAAAAACCCGCTTCACTGAGCGGGTTTTCGATTTTAACCAATGTCTTAGTTCTGCTTAGGAACCGGTGCAACTTCGGTTTTTGCTTCGCCTTTTTTGCAACAGCTTTTTCCTTCAGCTTTGCTACACGATTTTGAGCAGCCTGAAGCTTTAGCATCACCTTCTTTTGAGCAGGCAGCTGTTTTAGCAGTAGTACTTGCGCAACAAGCTTTAGCAGGAGTTTCTTTACCGGTGCTAACATTTTCAGATTTAGCTTTTTGAGCTGTAGTTACTTTTTGAGCTGATGCTGTATTTACAGTAAGAGCAAAAATAAAAGCGAATAACGAAATTACAAGCGCAACTTTTTTCATAGTTATAATTTATTAAATGGTTTCTAGAAATATGTAACGCAAAAGTATTGCTAAATATTAGACTAGAAGTAATTATTTTGTTAAAAAGATGTTAAAGATTTTAACGCTTTCCATCGCCAAGTATAGCAATTGGAGTTACACCACCTTTTACTTTTTGTTCCAGTGAGACTGTAACTTTTGAGTTTAACGGCAGGTAAAGATCTACCCGGCTCCCAAATTTAATAAACCCTAATTCCTTGCCCTGCACTATACGTTCATTGGTTTTTGAATAGCAAACAATTCTACGTGCCAGTGCTCCTGCAATCTGCCGGATCATTATTGGCCCATACCTATGATGTTCAACAACTACCGTATTCCGTTCATTTTCGGTGGATGATTTCGGATGCCACGCCACCAGGAACGATCCAGGCCAATAATTGGTATAAACAATTTTACCTGAAACAGGATACCTGTTTACATGCACATTGTTGGGCGACATAAAAACTGAAACCTGTAATCGTTTGTCCTTAAAAAATTCATCAACAAACACCTCTTCTATCGCCACTACTGTGCCATCTGCAGGGCAGAGTGCAATATCAATATCCTCAACAAGTTCCCTAAATGGCATTCGAAAAAACCGGACAACAATTATCCAGCAAACCAGCAATGCAATGTATCCAAGGTAATGGAAGATTGTTTGAACAGGAAAAAGATAATTAGTCCCTACCAGCAAAACAGCAGCTGCAATGGTAGCTGCAGCAATGCTGTTATATCCTTCTTTGTGTATTTTCATTAAACTTTAACGTATTAAATTACCTGCAAAAGAACGCCAAATATACGAATACAAATGGAGCAGAGAGTAAAACAGCATCGAAACGGTCGAGCAAACCACCATGGCCAGGTAAAATATTTCCCGAATCTTTTATCCCTAAGCTACGTTTCATCATGGATTCAACCAGGTCGCCAAGTGTGCCTGAAATCACAACTATTGTCGCAAGGGTCATCCAGTGTGTCACATCCAGTTGCCTGAAAATAAATGAAATTCCCCAGGCTGTAAGTAAAGCAAAAACAACGCCGCCAAAGCTTCCTTCCCAGGTTTTGCCAGGCGAAATGCGTTCAAAAAGTTTGTGTTTGCCAATCAGAGATCCAACAAAATACGCCCCGGTATCATTAAGCCATAAAATGACAAGGAATCCAATTACAGTTCCATAATGAAAGGGCCCGGAAAGAACAACAGGATCAAAGAAATACATCATCAGCCCCAGCGGCAGAGCAATATAAATTATGGCGGTAAAACTTAATGCAATGTTGGTAAAAGGATTTGCCTTTTCACGCCATAGTTCAAGAATAAATAGCACAAAAACAAAAGGAATTACTACCAGTAACCACTCTGCTGCTATTAAATCCATGGCGTGTGCGGCAAAAACAGCATACGTTAATCCTCCAACAACCAGTGTAGGCCAAAGTGCCGGTTGATTATTTTCGTTCGAAACCAGTGAAATAAATTCATTCAGACTGAGAAGCGTGATGATTAACAAGAGAACCGAAAACACGGACTGCCCCAACAGCGCGGAACCAATCATTACAATTACAAAAAAGACTGCAGTAAGCGAGCGGGTAGCTAAGTTATTCACCTTTAAATTCAAGTATTAATTGTTTGGCTTTCAGAACTTCTTCATTTGGCACACATACTTCTATTTCACCAAACATATAATTAGAATCCTGTTTATTCATGATGACACATTCAACATCATTGTCGGCCATTATTTCTTTCACTATTTCAGCCTCATAAAGCTGGTTTGTAGTGTAAATTACTCCCCAATTTTCTGACATAACGTTAAACTTTGTTTAATCTTCTAAAGGTGGAGTTTCAACCAGGATGACAAATAATTCACGTGGACCATGGGCACCCATTACAAGTGTCTTCTCGATATCAGCGGTTCGGCTTGGACCTGTTATTACTGAAAGCATTGACGGAAGCTTGCCCGAATATTTATTCTGAACTGCGGTAAAAGCATCCTTCAGATCGTCAACCAACTGATTTACGTATGCTATAACTACATGAATTTCAGGGTACACATTCAGTCTTCTGCTTGTTTTAGAGGAGACCATTATGCTTCCAAGCCTGGCAATCAGGAATTCACAACCTGTTATCCCTACACTGATTTGCTGGAGGCTGTCCTCCCCCGAATCAAATGGTACGCCAGACTGCGTAAGCATGTATTGAAATTCCGGCTCGAGACAATAAATATTATGCCATTCGCATTCAGTATAAAGCGCGGATAAAGTACTTACAACTTCACTTTCGTTTTCACAATAAATAAAAACGCCTCCCACTTTCGTAAACTCCTGTGCAAAATTAACATCAGTTGTGTCATTCATCGGCTTATAAACCGCTGAATCGAAATCTACCTTTGGAAAAGGATTGTCGGTTTTATAAATTAAGGCATGGCGTACTTTTTTCAGTACCTTCTCCCTTGATGTACTTTCTTCCATTTTTATGCTACGTTATTTACCCTGATAGTGTTTATTCTGACAAGGTAAATTTATACATTTTCCCTTAATCGTATACAATAGCATGAAATTTATGAAGAAATACCAGGTTTGGCTTCTTCCTCCTTATTCTCAGGACTATCGATTCCCAGCGGTAACTCAGCAATAGTGGGAGCGGAAGCTATTTTTGATGCTTCGGCTTGTCTTTCCTCATTGGTTTCGCCATTGCTGTTGATCATAACGTGATCATGATCAGGGAAAGGACGTTTGCCGAATATTTTCTCCAGGTCTTCGCGGAAAATCACCTCTTTCAGAAGCAGAATTTCAGCTAACTGGTTAAGTTTATCACGATTATCGGAGAGAAGCAGTTTGGCTTTGGCATAACACTCTTCAACCATTTTATGGATTTCATCATCAATAACCCTGGCAGTTTCTTCGCTGAAAGGCTTTGAAAAAGAGTATTCATTCTGCCCGGAAGAATCGTAATAACTTATATTCCCGATTTTCTTATTCAGACCATAAAAAGCAACCATGGCATAAGCTTGTTTCGTAACTTTTTCCAGATCGTTGAGAGCACCGGTGGAGATTTTGCCAAAAACTATATCTTCAGCAGCACGCCCGCCAAGGGTTGCAATTAGCTCATCTATCATTTGCTCGTAAGTAGTAATCTGACGTTCATCAGGCAAATACCAGGCTGCGCCTAATGCTTTTCCTCGAGGAACAATGGTAACTTTTACAAGCGGATGAGCATGTTCGAGAAGCCAGCTTACAGCAGCATGTCCAGATTCGTGGTATGCAATCACTTTCTTTTCGTGTTGCGAAATAATCTTGTTACGTTTTTCAAGTCCGCCAACAATACGGTCAATGGCATCCAGGAAATCCTGTTTGTCAATCATCTTTTTATCGCTGCGGGCAGCAATTAAGGCAGCTTCGTTGCAGGCATTTGCTATATCAGCACCTGAAAATCCTGGAGTTTGTTTTGCCAGGAAATCAACGCTGGTCGATTCATCCATTTTCAGGTTGCGCATATGCACTTTGAAAATAGCTTTGCGTTCTTCGAGATCTGGTAATTCAATATAAATTTGCCTGTCAAAACGTCCGGCACGTAAAAGTGCACGGTCCAGAATATCAGCTCTGTTGGTAGCCGCCAGAATAATAACACCGGCATTGGTTTGGAAACCGTCCATTTCGGTGAGCAGTTGATTCAGTGTGTTTTCACGTTCATCATTACCACCGGTCATAGCACTACGGCCACGGGCACGACCCACAGCATCAATTTCATCAATAAAAATAATACTTGGCGCTTTTTCCTTTGCTTGCTTAAAAAGATCGCGAACTCGCGATGCCCCAACACCTACAAACATTTCGACAAAATCGGAACCAGAAAGCGAGAAAAACGGAACTTTTGCTTCACCGGCTACGGCTTTGGCAAGCAGGGTTTTTCCAGTACCCGGAGGACCTACGAGTAAAGCGCCTTTAGGAATTTTACCTCCAAGGTCGGTATATTTTTTGGGATTCTTAAGAAATTCTACAATTTCCATTACCTCTACTTTTGCTTCCTGAAGCCCGGCTACATCGTTGAAATTCAACGAAACCATGGTATCTTTATCGAAAAGCTGCGCTTTTGATTTCCCGATGTTAAATATCTGACCGCCGCCACCTCCGCCGCCTTTGGTCATCATTCGCATGATTAAAAACCAAAGTCCGACCAGAACTACGATAGGTAAGATCCATCCAAGAATATCGCCGCCCCAGTTTTTACGTGTTACGTTTTTTACATAAACGGGCTCCG
>Ga0268283_1000899_pt1 | contig 16197 bp, 12 predicted proteins | sample saktaG_13_FD_190140 | JGI IMG/M metagenome (GOLD analysis project Ga0268283, IMG submission 190140) | Saline water microbial communities from Sakinaw Lake, British Columbia, Canada - sak_2013_06_06_36m | ecosystem: Environmental > Aquatic > Non-marine Saline and Alkaline > Saline ... | reverse complement strand
TTCATCTGGTTGGAGGTGTTGCCGTTGCTGTAGAGGCGGACGTAACGGCCCTTGACGCCTTTGACCGCGATCGGACGGCCGTCGTAGGTCTCGATGTATTCGAGGTCCTTGCCGATGCCAAGGCCGGCGGAGTTGTCGTGGTCGTTGTTGAACACGGTCTTCACGTTGGTGATGAAGTCCGCGTCGTCGGCCACCTGGATGACGACATCGCGATAAACGCGCGGCTCGCTATGGAAGTGCCACAACACGACCGCCCAGATTTCGCAGGTCTTGCCAAGATCAATCTGCACCCACTGGCTGCCAGGTCCAAGCTCCACGTAGCTGCCCTCGGCGCCTTCCTTGTCGTTGTCGGTGATGAGATCAAGGCTGCCAATAACCGGCTCCTTGTCGCTCGAGGTCACCTTCTTCTTCAGCGAGAGATTGGCGCAACCCGGCGGGACGTAGGTCGGGGGACGGGGCTTGTCGCCGCGCGGCGGTTCGAGGTTGGGGGTCTTCAGATTCTTCGGCGTGCCCACAAACATCGGCTTGGGCATCTTATAATCCAGCTTCACCATGCCGGACGGGGCTTCCTGCCCGAAGCTCACCTGGCCCAGCACGAAACAGCCGAGCGCTACCATCAGTCCATACGACGCGTATTTCTTCATAAGTTGGTTTTCCTGTTACTGCTTATCGCTGTTTTCAACGAACATTGGTTTGGGCATTTAATACGAATTCTCGCTCCGAACGCAACAAATTCCTTTCGCCCGGCGGCACCGCGCGCGCCGCAAACGCCGGCGTCACGATCACCTTGTCGCCCAGCATCCACAGCAGGCCACGGCGCTTTTCGACAACAAGCGCGGCCACTTCGACGCGCGACCGGCAGTAGCTATTCACCTCAGCCGTTGTCATCACCATGAACGCCGTCGAAAGCGCGTCCGACATCGCCGCGGACGGCGCGATGGCCCACGCGGCGAGGTGGTTCTGTGCCGGCCGGCCGGTGCGCGGATCGAGGACGTGCTGGCCTTTGACCTCGGTGCCGGAGCCGCTGAGGGCTGCGCCGCTCAGGAGCACGGTGTCGAAGCCGGCCTCGCGGCTCCAATCACCCGCGACGCCAAGCGGCCAGCCGCTCTTGCCGGCGGGACAACCAGCCGCTTCGCCGCCGTTGCCGAGCGCGAGGGCCGTGCTGGTGCCGCTGTGGAGGAGCACATCGGGGATGTCCCAGTCAGCGAGAAGCTCCGCGGCTTTGTCGAGGGCGTAGCCTTTGCCGATGGCGCCGAGGTCCACCTCGACGCACGCCTCCGGGTTTGCGCCGGTCGCGGGGAGAATAGTGACGGTGAAGTCGGACGGGTTCAGCAGCAGCCGGTTCATGCCGACGTTGGCGCGCGCGGCAGCAATCTCGGCGTCGGTGACGCGCTGCCAGTTGCCTTTGGCATCGCGCAGGAGGTTCATCAGTGGGCCGACGGTGACGTCAAACGCGCCGTCGGTCTCGGCGTGGACCTGCGAGGCGAGTTGAAGGCACTCGAACGCTTCGAGACAGACGCGGAGGGATTCGCCGGGTTTGAGGCGGTTGAGTTGCGCGATGTCGCTGCATGGCTGAAAGCGGCTGAGCAGCCCTTCGAGCCGGTCAATCTCACGGAACACCGCCGCCGCCGCCTGCCGCGCGTAGGTTTCCTCCTGTCCCGCGACGACCACCTCGAACACGGTCGTCATCGCTTCGTGAGCGAAGCGGTGCAACGGAGGAACAGCCGGCGTCATGAAGATTTCGCGCGCAGCAACGAACCGCAACAGCCGATGCCGCCCACGACCGCCAGCAACGAGCTGTAGCGGTGCAGTTCGACCAGGACCTCCTGGCCGTGCGTGCCGAACCACGGCTGCATCATCACCACCGCCGTCAACACCACGCCCAGCCCGCCGATCAGCAACGTCCAGAACAGGCACTTGCAGACGCAGCTTTCCGCCTCGGCCCGCAGCACCGCCAGCAGCGCCAAACTCCCGGCGAACGCACCACCGGTGCCGGTGTGGCAGACCAACAGGTAGCCGGTCAGTTCGTGGCCGAGGAGCACCGCGTAGAAACCGGTGAGCGCCAGCACGGCGAGGCTCAGCGCCATCGCCAGCGTGAGGAGTTTGTCGAGCGCGGGAAACCGCACAGGCGTTTTGCCCGCGCTGCTGCACGAACCACCGCCGCATTTCGCGGATAGCGCGCCGACGACCAGGGAAAGCACGGTAAGAATCTTGAACATGGCGTTAATCCTTCCTTCCAAGATAACGGGCGAGCCGCTGCAAACCGCCCAGCGCGCCGACGCCCAGCATGGCGGCCATCAATCCACCGCAGCCCCACAGCGCCATCTTGAACAACGGCCGCATCGTGAACGTCAGGCCGAACAGCTTGTGGTAAGAGCCGTCGAGTTTCGCCGTCTCCACCATCGTCTTCACCGCCACGGTCTTCGTCTTGAGCGGACCGCCGGCGATGACGCGGCCGAAGAGCATTGCCGCCTCCGCGGAGTGGCATTCGGTGCATGCTTTCGCGCCGAGCGAGGCCACCGCGGAACGGACGTTGTGCGCCAACGGCCAGAAGACCGGCTCGGCGGCGGGATCACGGGAGGCCGCCAGCTTGCCGTCCCTGCCGAGCGCGAAGACGTAACCGCGGCCGACGTAGGCGAACTCGCCGGATTTGTCGGCCGCCGCCAGCGCCTGCAACATCAACGCCAGTTGCTCCTCGGTGAACGTCTGCTCGGTGCCGGCGGTTTCCACCACCGCGCGCACGGCGAAGTCGGGAACGATCGGCTGGAACTTCTCGTTTACCATCCGGCCCCAGATAGCGGCGGCGCGGTTTTCCGACGAGTCGGATGTCGTGAGGCTGCCGTCGTCGCTGCGCGTGTAGATTTTCTTTCCGCGCGCCAGCGCAGCCGTGCCCACCGCCGGATCGTCCGGCGCGAGCGCCTGCAACAGATCGAGCAGCCGCGATTCGACAGCCGGGTCCAACTGCCCCGCGGCGTCGTCGAAATCCTGCACGAGCGACTTCTTCGGACATTTTAGTGGGTAAGCTGCCTCAAGAATGAGCCGATTCAATTGTTTGCGCTCTTCGGAGTTTAGGGTTAATTCACGCTTTAAGAAGTCTTCCGTCTCTTTGGACAATGAAATGCGTGGAAATTTTGAACGTAAACTGCTCCCGCTCAACAAGTTATTGAGCGATTCGATTTCCGAGGTTGCTTTTGGAACTTCAATGCCATCAGCAGTGATGGCTGCTATGAGGTCACGGGTTGTGAATGGCCCTACGAACTCGCCCACTAAAAACCCGAAGTAATGCACAAGCGGGCCGATCTTGCCTTCCTTTTCCAGCGCCCACATTGGTGCGTTAGCCGGCACAGGCGTGGCGGCAACTTCCACGTCACCGTCGGTGTTCACGTGAAACACCTTGCCGCCGGCAATGAAGACCGGTTCGCCAAGTTCGTCACCAAGCTGGGCGATGGCCTTCAGCACGCTGCCGATCTGCTGGCCGGCATCGAGAATGCCCTTGGCACATTTTGCCAGTTCGTCGGGCCTCATGGGCGTGAGCTTGCCGGCGGCGCGGCGCGCCCAGAACGCGGGCCACATCACGCGGTTCGGAGCGATCTTGCCGTCGCTGCCCTTGACGAACACCGGCTCCTGGATGAACGGCGCGTCGGTGAACCAGAGCGCGCGGCCGTGAATGCCGAGCCGGTTTGCCCGCGACGCGCGCACGTCGGTCGGCATCGCGCCGGGCATCTGGCCGGAGTGGCACGCGGTGCAGGAGAGTTTCTCGAAATGCACCGGAGGCAGACCGCCATGCTTCGGATGTGGCGCGCCGAGGCGTCCGCCGCCTTTGGCGGGATCCTCGATGTGGCAGCCGCGGCAACTGTAATCGCCGACCGACGCTTCCTTGCGCTCGGCCGCTTCGCTCTCGTAGCCGCGCACAATGGCGTGGTTGAGGCCGTTGCGGTGGCAGTCCACGCACTGGAATCCGGCGCGCGAATGCACATCCTTGTCCACGCTTTCCTTCTCCGCGTGCATCGGCGAGGTGGAGTGACAGTTGAGGCAGTTCTCGTCAGCCGGCTTCCTAATCTGGAGGACTGACCGGTTCTTGCTGTCGAACTGCGTCATCGCATACTTCACGTAGGGCGGCACTGCGAACTCCTTGTCGTCCGGGTTCGGCCCGTCGTTCATCGTCCACGTCGGCTTGACGCGCGAGGCCATGCCGCCGACTTCACCGAGGCCCGACGCAGCGGTCGCAGCCCACGCGAAGTTTTCGCGGCCGATCTGCCGCGCCCACTCGCTATGGTCCTGCGCGTGGGAACCGCTGTGGCAGGCCAGACAGTTGACTTCCAACTTGCCCGATACGCCCCAGCGCGCGTGCGCGTCACCGAAGATTTCCGCCGGCTCGCCGGTGTCGCCGCCGGGCATGTGCCGGCCGAATGTCTTGGTGAAGTCCCACGGTGTCAGCCCAACCGCCGCCGGGTTCCACGTGCCAGCCCAGCCGCGATACGACAGCGGCAGTTGCGTGCCGGTGAGTCCGTCAACCAGAACCCACGGTTCGCCGGGCCGGCCGGCGGGAACTTTGCCGGAGGAGGAGTTGAAGTGCCAGCCAGCGGAGACTTTCCCGTAGTCGTGGCACATCCCGCAGGTCTTGCTCGTCGAGAGCGGCTTGGCGCTCGACATCGAGGGCACGATGCCTTCGCCGTCGGGATCGTTGAGCGGAATGCGGTGGACCGGCACGGTGCGACCGCCGTCCCACGGCTCGTCCGCGAAACCACGCGGGGCGGCGAGCAGGCCGGCCGCGCCTATCGTCAGGAGAACTATGGAAGCGCGCATGATTATACCTTGAACTCTTCGGGCTTGAACTCGAACTTGCGTCCGGCAGCGACGGCGTCGTTGGCCTTGAGCACCGCGACGGCGGTTTCGTAGGCGACTTCGCCGGGGCAGTTGAGCTTGGCACGGCCGCGAACCGCGTCGAAGAAGTTTTCGAGATGCGGTTGGTGCGCCGGCTTGAGCAACTCAATCGGGAGCGGCCACTTGCCGGATTCGGCCGTAACGCGCACGTCCACCGCGACGTTGCGGGTGGTGGTTGGCTTGATCGCTTCCTTGACCGGCTTGAGCCAGCCTTTCTTGGCGTATTCGTCCCACGACGGTGCGTGGGCCTCGCGCTCGACGGTGTCGCCGCGCGCCGCGACTTCGGAGATGGTCAGCGCGCCGTTGACGCCCATGAACTGCTCGTAGAAACCGCCGCGCTTGGTGGTGGTGAGCACCTGATAGTAGGCGCGGTTGATGCCTTCCGGCGTGTGGTATTCGTAAATGGTCATGACGTTGTCATACCACTCGCGGCCCTTGTAATAATCCGCGCCGCCCATCGCGACGATGGCCGACGGGTTGCAACCCCAGAGCCAACTGTAGAGGTCAATCTGGTGCGAGCCGAGGTCCACGATCGGGCCGCCGCCGTATTTCCTATACCAGCGCCAGTTCCGGAACTGCTCCATTGAGACGTAGCCGTATTTGTCGAGCTTGGCCTGGTCAATCGCGTATTTCTTCGGCCAGCCGAGCGAGTCGGCGACCGAGCGGTTCCACTGCGCGTAAGCGTGCGTGACGCGGCCGAGGAGGTTCGCCTCGCGGATGAGCCGGTCAATCGCGTGGATGTAGCGCGGGTTGCTGCGGCGTTGGTGGCCGATCTGGAGCAGCTTGCCGGTCTTGCGCTGCGTCGCCACCATGCTGCGGGCCTTCTCCAGCGAGTTGGACATTTCCTTCTCGCAGTAAACATGCTTGCCGGCCTCCATGCAGGCGTTGGCGATCTCGGCGTGCATCCAGTCGGGCGTGGCGACGATCACCGCGTCGAGGTCTTTCTCCTGCGTGAGCAGCTCGCGGTAATCCTCATAAGTCTTCACGTCGTGGCCGGTCTTCTTCAAACGGCCGCCGACCAGTTTCTGGTGATATTCCCAGATGTCGCAGACGGCTTTGAACCGCACGCCTGGAATGCCGCTGGCGGCCTCGATGAGGACCTGCCCCTGCGCGCCGAGACCGATGACGCCAACGTTCAGGTCGTCAATGCCCTTCGGCCCCGCAACCGCCGCTGGTTTCGCCGGCTGCGCGACAGCTTGCGCCAGCGCGTTGCCCGACAACGCCAGACTCGCGCCGGCCACCGCGGCCGACTGCAAGAACGTCCGGCGATCCACTTTCCCGTCCACGTTTTGTTTTTCGTAGCTGCTCATAAAAAACTCCCGCTGCACTCGATTCGTTATTTCTTCACCGGCTGAAACTTCTCCAGGAGCTTGCCAGCCCTGGCGCGCGTCGCCGCGTCCTGGGTCATCTCCAGGCATTTTTTCAATGCTGCGACAGCATCGTTATGCTGTTTTTTCGCGATGGACTCAACAACTTTCAAATAAGCATTTCCGGCCTCCGCCTTGATCGTGTCGTCCGCCAGCAGCGGCTCGATGGCTTTCAACGCGCCGGTGCTCTGGATGTTCGCCAGCGCGCCGAGCAGGAGCTTTTTCTCGTCCGGCTCCTTCGCCGCCGGCAGCGCGTCCTTCAAAAGCTTCAACGTCTCGCCTTCCGCGCGCTTGCCGCCGAGACCGGCGATCCGCGTGTAGCCGCGCAACGCCAGCACGCGGTGAACTTTGTTGGGCGATGATTTGATGACGCCAAGCAGGTCTGGTAACACGCCGGCTTCGTCCGCCGACGCCAGCGCGCGCACCGCCGCGTCGCGCACCTTCTCGTCGCTGTCCTTCAACGCCCCGCGCAGCGCCGCGAACGCCCCCGGGCCACCGACCTGGCCGAGCACCTTCAGCAACGCCGAATGGGCGTCGCCCTTGGACTTGCCGCAGGCGGCCAGCAAGGTCGCCTCGACGCTCTTCTGGTCATACATCCGCCGAGCCGCCGCCACGAGCGCGTCCTGTGCGTCCGTGTTGTCGGGATTATTTTCCACCAGCGCCACCAGCTTCGGCAGGCCCGCCTCGTCCACCACCAACCCCAGAGCCTTGAACGCCTCGCGGCTCACCGCGCCGTCCTTGTCCGCCGCAGCCTGCTCCAACGCCGGCAGCGCCGCGACCGCGCGACGCGCGCCGAGCGTCTGGATTAACAGCACCTTCGTCTTGCCCTCAGCGCCTGCGAATCGTTTCACGAGCGCCTGGTCAATGCCTTTGCCGGTGACGAGCTTCAAACTCTCCGTCGCCGCCGCCGCGGTGTCACCACCGGTCGCGGCGGCCTTCAGCAGCGCGTCGAGGCTCGATTCGTTGCCGAGCTTGCCGAGCGCGGTGATCGCTGCGACGCGCACCGGCTCATTCTCGCTCGCGGCCAACGCCGTGACCGCTGGCAACGCCGCGCGGTCGCCGCGATCCATCAGCGTCAGCGACAAAGTGATCTGTAGTTCGGGCGAAAGCCCGGCGAGCTTGCCGGCAAACGCCTTCGTCGCTTCCGCGCCGGGAAGATCGAGCAGGCAACGGACGGCGGCTTTCTGCACGGCGGGAGTTCTGTCGCCAAGCGCGTCAAGAACCGTCGGCAGCGCCTTCACCCTCTCGGCCCGCACGAGGCCGCGCAAGCCGGCGATGCGTGCGACCGGCATGTTCACCATCGTGAACAGCCAGCGGTAGTAGTTCGCCGCTTCGAGCGTCTTCTTCCCCGCGAGCAACGTGTCGGCGCACATCGCGACCGCGTCGGCCCGCCGGGCGATGAGCGCATCGGCGGGCTTGGCCTCCGCAAGAATCGCCGCGCACTTGCCGCCGCCGATGTTGCCGAGCGCCATGATCGCCGCGCCCGCAAGCTGCGGGTCGGCGTCCACGATGAGCTTGGTCAGTTGCGGCACCGCTTTCACTTCGCGGCGCTCGCCTAGACTGCCGACGATGCCCACCTTCAACTTGCCGCTCGTCTTGTCCAGCGCGGCGAGCAATGCAGCGCCAGCCGCAGGGCAGGCGGAGTTTTGCAGGCCGTAGCGCGCGACGTGCGAGAGCTTTTCATCCGTCAACAACACCGCCAGCGCCGGCACGCATTTCTCGGAGCCAATCTGCCGCAGCGTTTTGCAGATGAACTCCTTCGCCCACTGCGCCGTGTCGTGCTTCTGCAATACCACCAGCAGCTTCGCCTCGACGGCTTTGAGCTGGTCGGGACTGGCCTTGATGATTTCGTTTTGGATCGCGTAGATCGCGCCGTAGCTCGTGTCGAAGTTCACCTTGCCGAGTTCGGCGTAGGGATCGGCGGCAATGGCGACGGCCAGCAGTGCCGGCAGGATCATCGTAACGCGGACACTCTTGTCCGCGACGTTGAACAGCGACAACACAGCGCGGACAAGAGTGTCCGCGTTACGAAGCTGCTGCACGCTTCGAAGAAACATTCTGGGGACCGTGAGTTTGTTTTTGAATGACATGGGATTCTCCAGGTTGAAAAAGGTTTCCGGTTCCGACTAGAGCGCCCACGGCTCGCGGTAGGCGCGGCCGAGCATTGCCGACGCGCCAGGATCGTTGAGAATCTCTTCGGTGGCCGGGTTAAACCGAATCTTCCGGCCCGTCATCATCGCGATCTGGCCAAGATGGCCGACGCTTGCGGAGCGATGCGCCACTTCCGCCGGCGTGATCGTCTCTCGCCGCGTGCGAACGCAGTCGAGGAAGTTCTGGTGATGGTCGCGGCTCTTGTAGAGATGGATTTCGTTCGCGCCGATCTTGTCGCGAAGGAGCGACTTCGGCTCGGCGTCAATGCCGCCGCGGTCCACCCAAATCCAACCGCGGTCGCCGATCCAGCGCGCGCCCATTCCCTTCGGCTGCTGCTTGGCGTTGGCGACGATCATCTTCGCGCCGCTGGCGAACGTCGCGGTGAACTTGTAGGCCACCGGCGCGTCATAAATCCCGTCCGTCGGCAGCTCGCAGCCGTTGCTCTCGATCTCGACGGGGCCGGTTTCCTGCGTGCCGAGGCCCCACTGCGCGATGTCGGCATGGTGGCCGATCCAATCCATCATCTGGCCGCCGCCCCAGTCGAGCACCCAGCGCCAATCCCAATGCGACACGCCCTGAAACGGCCGCCACGGCGTCGGGCCGAGCCAGAAATTCCAGTCCAAGTCGGCCGGCACTTCCACCACCGGCTTGATCTGGCCGGGCCGGCCGTCGGGCAGGCCGACCTCGACGGTGTGAATCTTGCCGACGCGACCGTTGCGGACCAGCTCGGCGGCGAGATGAAAGTTTTCCTGCGACCGCTGCCAGCTCCCCGTCTGCCAGACGCGGCCGAACTTCTTGCAGGTATCGGCGAGCGAGCGCCCCTCGCGGAGGTCGTGCGTGATCGGCTTCTCACCATACATATCAATGCCCGCCCGCAGCGCGGCGCAGGCCACGAGCGCGTGCCAATGGTCGGGCGTGGCCATGCTGATGGCGTCGAGGTCGCCGCGCGCGATCACCTCGCGGTAATCGTGGTAGGTCTTGCAATCGTTGTTGCCGTATTTCTTGTCAACAGTCTCCTTGGCGCGCTTGAGATGGCCGGCGTCCACGTCGCACACCGCGACGAACTGCACCTCTTGCTTGCCGAGGAACGAATTCATGTTGCCGCTGCCCATGCCGCCGAGGCCGATGCCGGCCATGACGATGCGGTTGCTGGGCGCGCCCGCGCCAAAGACGGTGGAGGGAACGATGCTCGGAAACGCCAGCGCCGATCCGGCCATGGCCGCCCCCTTCAAGAAACCGCGTCGCGAGACTCCATTATTATTCATAGCTGTCTCCACTTCTTCAACCGCCTCGCGGGCGACTCCGCAGTGTTACCATGCGCCGGCTCGCCGCCGCGCGAGACAAGTCGCCGTGTTTCCTAACGGAATCGCTCCCATCCCACAATCGAAAAAACTCGAAAAAACTCGTCGCGGCGCGGCGCGGCGGGGTTGGCGGACCATCCGCGGCTCCCGGCGGGTTTGACGCCGACGCTGGGTTGTCGTTTAATCCCAGCAAGACATTTTCCCATGAAACAACTCATCACCGTTTTCGGCGGCTCGCGTTGCGCTCCGGATTCCGCAGAGTATCGCGACGCCGTGAAGCTCGGCCGGTTGCTGGCTGCGCAAGGTTTTACGGTTGTGTGCGGCGGCTACGGCGGCGTCATGGAAGCCGTCAGCCGCGGCGCGCGCACCGGCGGCGGAGAAGTGCTCGGCATCACGCTGGCTCTGAAGGCCGCGTCACCCAACGCACACCTGACCCACGCGCATCCCGCGCCGGACCTCTACGAGCGGTTGCGGGGATTGATCCAGCAATCCGTCGGCTACATCGCCCTGCGCGGCGGCATGGGGACGGTGGCGGAGGTGGCCGTGGTCTGGAACAAGTTCCTGCTCAATGCCCTCTCGCCGCGGCCGCTGGTGTTGCTCGGCGACTGCTGGCCGCCAGTCATCGCTGCGCTGCGGCAACATCTGCCCGTCGAAGAGCGCGACATGAAATGGTTACAGTTCGCTGCCACGCCGGAGGACGCCGTGCGGTGCGTGGTGGAACTGTAGTCCGACCGGGCTTGTCGCTGCGGCAAATCGGACGGCGAATTCAGCAAAAGGCTTGTCGCGCCGCGCCGGGCCGGCATAATGCGCCCCCATGAAAATTCGCTGCATCCATGTCGGTGTCGGCGGCCGCGGTGTGTGGCCGGTCAAACTGTTCGCCAGTCGCCAGGATTTCGAGTCGGTGGCGTTCGTGGACGTGAAGCCCGAAAACATCGCCGCCGCCCGCGCGTTGAACCCGAAGATCGCCGAGGCGCAGTGCTTCGCGCGATTGGAGGAGGCGCTGGCGAAGGTTGAGGCCGACGCAGTGGTCGTCATCACGCCGCCGCACTTGCATCACGCGCAGTGCCTCGCCGCCATTCGCGCCGGCAAGCACGTGTTCGTCGAGAAGCCGCTGACGATGTCGCTCGCCGAATCGCGCGAGGTCGTCGCCGAAGCCGACAAGCGCGGCGTGAAGGTGTGTGTCGGCCAGAACGCGCTCTACAACGGCGGCAACGCGACGTTCGCACGGCTGGTCGCCGAGCGGAAATACGGCCGCGCCGCCAACGGCCTCATGATCAAATTCGGCTGGCGGCCGAAGGTGCATCATTCCGGCGGCGTGCATCATTCCTATCTCTGGGAGCGCGGCGTCCATGACTTCGACACGATGCGCGCGATCTTCGGCGAGGAGGTCAAGCGCGTGTCGGCGATGTCGTTCAACCCGCCGTGGAGTCCCTACCAACACGGCGCCGGCATGCACGCATGGCTGGAGTTTGAGAGCGGCGCGACGTGCGCCTACTCGTGCTCGTTCGCGGTGTTCGGCGCGGAGATGGGCCTGCGCGTGGATTGCGAGCAGGCGTCGCTGGTTGAGTTGAACAAGGAGAAGAAGATCGCCATCTGGAAGCCGAACGTGAAGGAGCCGGAGGTCATCGGCTGGGACGCCAACCCGCAGCCGGAGGCGATCCTGCTCGACGGCTGGCTCCGCTACATTCGGGAAGGCGTCGAGCCGCGTTTCGGCGGCCACGAGAACCTCAAGACGCTTGCGTTGATCGAGGCGCTCGGCGTGTCCGCCGACGAAGGCCGGCTCGTCGAGGTCGGCAAGCTGTAGGCGGCGGCACGGCTCCGGGACGCCGCCGCTCTACTTGAGCGGCAGCCACAATTCGATGAGCACCTTGGTGTCGGGTTTCACCTTCGTGAAGAAGGTCGAGGCGTCGCGCACGCCGTAGTCGCTCCATTTCATCGAGCCGCCGCCGGTCAGATGATAATGCCCCACTTCCTCCGTAAACCGCCCGCCGATGACCAGCGGGCGCGTGATGTCGCGGATGGTGAGCAGGCCCGTCAACAGGAACGACTGGTTCTCCGTGACGGTGATCCGCTCCAGCGTGAAGGTGATTTTCGGAAACCGGCCGCTTTCGAGACTCTCCTCGCACCACTTGCGGTCACGGTCGTCGCTCTTGGTGGTGAGCATCGAGACATCCACCTCGACCGAGCCGCGCAGTGTATTCAGATCGCCTGCCCGGCCGAAGCGCGCCCAGCCAGTAAGTTCTTTCAACTCACCCTTGATGGTGCCCCAGGTTCCCGGCACGGCGAAGCGCACGATGCAGTTGTTGGTGGAGAGATTGGTGGTCGGCGGCTCCTGCGCGCCGGCAACGGCTGCGAGCGCGACCACGCCCGCCAGCCCCGCCAGCCACTTGCGGCGAAGACTGCCGCCGAAGACACCGCAATGCTCCATCACTCCATGACTCTGTTTCATCTGGCCGCGAACTCTACCCGCGCACTCCAGCGCCGTCACTCGGAAACTGGCGGAGCATCCTGGCCTTGAACGCGGCGCGCGCCTTGAAACCGCCGTCACCGCGTCTTCGGAATCTTCGCGTGGCAGTCGGTGCAGGCCATGTTGTGAATGTCGTGCCGGCTGGCCTTGGCGCGGAAGGTGGTGTCCATGCGCGTCACGTCCAGCCCGCAATGCGACGCGGCCGGATGGCACTGGGCGCAGGCGGCGCGTGTGTCGAGCGAATGTGTGGCGTGGCAGTCGAGGCAGCTCATGCCTTCGTGGACGCCGCGCAACGTGCGGTCGTCGCTGGTGCCGGCGTGGCGCGCCGCGCTCGGCGCGTGGCATTGGTAACAGATGCGGATGCGCGCGTCGTCAGAGAGCTTCAGCGGCTTGCCGTCCTTGAATATCTTCGGCTGCGGCAGGCGGTCGGCCGGGAAGAATCGGTGCTCTCGCCGGTCGAAGAAGCCGGCCTTGCTCGTGGCCGCGACGACGACGAGCTTCGCCGGCTCGGCTGACTTCGATGGCGGCGACAGCCAGCGTTCGGGATGAATCTGGTGGCAACTCACGCACAGGATCGAGCGATGGCCGGCGAGTTCGGCGCGAACCATCCGCCACGGCCCGCGAGTGTCGAGCGGCGTGACGAGGTCGCGCGACGTGCCGTCGAAGAACATCGCGTGGCAGCGCAGGCAATCATCCATCGGCGGCTCCATCCGGTTGTGTTCGCGGTTGAGGAACGACTGCGCATAGGTCATGGCGTGACCGCTGGCAGCCACGTCTTTGGCCTGCTTCGCGTGGCACTCGGCGCACTTCGCGCCGAGCGCCTGCACGGCCGCCTCGTTAAGCGGGATCGCCTCGACGACGCGGTCCCAGCCGGGCGCGGCGTCCTTGCCGAGTTGTTTCTGGAGTAGCGTAAACTTGTCGAGCAGCGCCGCATCGTGGCACTTCGCGCAGTCGAGTTGCGAGTGCGCGGGAGGCTTCGGTTCGGCGGCGAAGGCGAGCGCACACAGCGTCCATGCGCCAGCCAACATCGTTGTTTTCAAAAGCGCCTTCATCATTACGACCGGAACGACTTCGGTCCTTTCCAGTTCTTGCGGATGTAATCGCCGACCCAGTAGCTGAGCGCCATGATCGTCAGCACCGGGTTGAAGCCGCCGTTGGTGACGTGGAGGCTGCCATCGGCAACGAAGATGTTGGGAATGTCGTGGAGTTGGCCGTGCTTGTTCGTCACGGAGGTCTTCGGGTTGTTGCCCATGCGGCAGGTGCCGGCCTGGTGCTGGCCGCCGCTGACGCCGAGGCCGGGCACGTTGGTCCACGTCTGAATTGCGCCGGATTCCTTCAGCCACAGCTCGGCCTTTGACGACGTGAAGCGGCTGATCTCGATGTCGTGCGGATGGCGATGGCCGGAGATGCGCGCGACGGGGATGCCCCAGTGGTCCTTGACCTCCGGGTCCGCTTCGACACGCGCCTCGAAGACCGGAATCTCCTGCACAGGACCCATGACGCCAATGGAGCGTTTGTAGAACTGGCGCTGGTAATCCTTGTGCGCCTTGCCCCACGTCGGCGCGCCGGGCGGGCGTTTGTCGGCGAAGAGATACGGCAGGCGGATGAACTCGTTGGCGAGCATCGCGCCGCCGGCGAGGCCGGGATTGCCGTGGTTGAAATCGCTGATGGCGATGGTCGCGCCGGCGCCGACGTCGTCGAAGGTCTCCTGCTCGAACAAACCCCACGCGCCGGCGTAGGCATGGCCTTGCAGGTTCCGGCCCACCCAATCGCTGCGATTGCCCGCGCCGGTCGGAAACAGTTTGGACTTCGAGTTCAGCAGCAACCGCGCCGTCTCGGTGGCCGAGGCGGAGACGACGACGAGGTCGGCCGGCTGGAACTGCTCGCGGTCCTCGGCGTCAAAGTAGCTCACGCCACGCGCGAAGCCGCGGTCGTCCACGGCGATTTCTTTCGCGACGCAGTGTGTGCGCACTTCGCAGTTGCCGGTGGCGATCGCGGCGGGGATGACGGTGTTGTGCGTGCCGCACTTGGCGTTGACCTCGCACGCGAAGCCGACGCAGTAGCGGCACTTGATGCACGCGGCGCGGCCGGCGTAAGGCACCGAGTTGCGCAACATCGGCACCGGGAACGGATGGAAGCCGAGCTTCCTCGCCGCCGCCTGGAGAATCTCGCCCTCGCGATTGAGCGGGAACGGCGGCATCGGATACGGCTTGCGACGCGGCGGCGAGAACGGGTTCGTGCTCATGTCGCCGGCGACGCCGATTTCCCATTCGGCTTTTTCGTAGAACGGCTCCAGGTCGCTGTAGCTGATCGGCCAGTCCTCCAGCGTCGAGCCGGCCACCGCGCCATAGGTGGAACGCATCCGAAAATCCTTTTCCATGAACCGCCACGCCATCGCGCCGTAGCTGACGGTGCCGGAGCCGACGCAGGCGGCGTTGTTGTTGTAGCCGCCCTCGCTCGGCAGCACGACACGCCACTTGCCGGGGCCGGCGCTGACGACGCGGCGGTAACGCTCGTCGTCGGGACCGAACGCGTTGCCGAGAATGGTGATGCGCTGGCTGATGAGTTCGTCGTGACCGTGCTGCTCGAACGTCGCCCAAGCGCCGCGCTCCAGCAACACCACCGACAGGCCGGCCTCGCTGAGTTCCTTGGCCACCACGCCGCCGCCCGCGCCGGCGCCAACCACGACCGCGTTGACTGGTTTCAGCGCCACGTCAGCTCCTCCGGTAACGGTTCTGGCCGATGATCTGCGGGTAATCGAGGCCGAGCATCTTGTAGCTGGCGTAACCGCGGTTGCCGCCGTGTTGCGGCCCGCCGTAGAAGCCCGCCATCGTGTGATCGCGAATCAGCCGGAAGAACGAAGCCGACGATTGCTTGCGCCACGTCTCGCCCTTGGCCTTGCCGGATTCGAGCGCCCTCAGCGTCTCGATCTGCTGTTCCGCCGTGAGCGCGACGAACTCGCGGCCGAACATTGCGCGGCTTGTTTCATCCACGCCGGCGAGGCCGTCGCGATACGTCTGCCGGTGGCGGCGCAACCGGCCGGCGAGTTGCTTGTCAATGAAGTTGATCACGCCGGCGTCGCGCGCACCAAGATCCTGGTCGGCAGGAATGATCTGCTCCGTGATGGCATCCACGAGCCGTGCCTCGCCGGCGGTGAAGAAACGCCACGCCACGAGGTCCGCGCCGCGGGCCGGCAGCAGGAAGGCGCTGCCGACTCCCGCAGCCACCGTTTTCACGAAACGGCGGCGATTGTATTTCGTTGCCACGCCGGCATTCTGTTGGCGGCGGCTTTTCGGTTCAACAAGAAACTCATTGGGGCCAAAGAGAAGCAGATGGCATCAGCGGATGGGGAAAGGGCAAGGGTGAGGGGCAGGCGGTGATCAACTGCATGGTTACGGATGAGACCGCTGGACGAGCTTGGAAGCTCGTCCCACTTATGCCGCGCCCACCAAGTCGCGCAGAACCTTTCGCGCCAGCGCCTTCTCCGCGTGGTTGGGAATCTCCCGCATGACAGCGGCCATCTTCCGGTTATCGCGCGCCCGGTCAACCTCGGCGAGGATCGCGCGCAGCGGATCGGCTTCCAACGCGGCGCTGTCCACCACGCGCGTCAGGCCGCGCCGCACGCACGCCGCGAGCGTAGCCTCCACCTGCGACTGGCTGCGCTCGCGAACGCAGACGAACGGTGTGCGGCACGCGACGGCGTCGTTGACTGTGCCGCCGCCGGCACGAGTGACGAGCAGGTCCACGAACGGAAACATCTCCTGCGTCGTTCCGCCGGGCACCGGCGCGAAGGCGCGGACGCGCGGACACCGGCGGGCAACGGCGGGATCGTTGAGGCGCGCGACAGCGCCGCGACCGGCGATGCGCCGCGGAATGTAGAACGCCACATTCAACCGCCGCGCGTTGAGTTCGGCGCTGGCGTCGAGGAAAGCCGGGACGAGCCGTTGCAGCAGCGCGTCCCAAGCCGGCGTGTCGCCGCCTTGAATCATCACGATGCGTCCTGGCGCGGTCAGGCCGAGATATTCCC
>Ga0268283_1000898_pt1 | contig 16199 bp, 10 predicted proteins | sample saktaG_13_FD_190140 | JGI IMG/M metagenome (GOLD analysis project Ga0268283, IMG submission 190140) | Saline water microbial communities from Sakinaw Lake, British Columbia, Canada - sak_2013_06_06_36m | ecosystem: Environmental > Aquatic > Non-marine Saline and Alkaline > Saline ... | reverse complement strand
AAGATGCAGTCTCGAATGTTGTGCTTAATAAGCTTTATCAATATACAGCACTTCAAACTTCATTCAGTACCAATGCTATTGCTTTAGTAAAGGGTCGTCCTTATCAGTTAAATCTGAAACAACTGATTGGTCATTTTATTGATCACCGTCATGAAGTAATTCTAAGGCGTACCAGGTTCGAACTTGCTGAAGCACAAAAACGGGCTCATATTCTTGAAGGACTGTTAATTGCACTTGATAATATAGATGAAGTTATTGCACTTATCAGGGCAGCAGCATCACCAGATGAAGCTAGGGCAAAATTAATTGAACGTTTTTCGTTCAGCGACCTGCAGGCAAAAGCTATCCTGGATATGCGTTTACAGCGTCTTACTGGACTGGAACGTGAAAAACTAAAAGCTGAATATGACGAATTGATGAAAATCATAGCATATTACCTTAGTGTACTTGCTGATGAAACACTTCAATTCGAAATAATAAAAACCGAATTAATTGAAATAAAGGATAAATACGGCGATGAACGTAAAACCCGTATTGAACTTAATTCAAAAGATTTCAAAATTGAAGATACTATTGCCGATGAAGCAGTTGTAATCACCATATCCCATATGGGTTATATGAAGCGTACCCCGCTTACAGAATATCGACGTCAGAGTAGGGGAGGCCGTGGAGCAAGAGGTTCTGATATTCGCGACGAGGACTTCCTTGAGCATTTGTATATTGCAACAGCTCATAATTATATGCTGTTCTTTACCGAAAAAGGTAAAGTATTCTGGCTCAGGGTTTATGAAATACCTGAAGGTGGAAAAACCTCAAAAGGCAGAGCTATTCAGAATATGCTGAATATTGAGTCGGATGATAAGGTTAGAGCAATCATTAATCTGAAAGACCTGAAAGACGAAGAATATGTAAACAATAACTACATCATCCTTTGTACCAAGAGAGGTACTATCAAGAAAACTTCGCTCGAAGCATATTCCCGTCCGCGACTCAATGGTATCAACGCTATCAATATCAATGAAGGCGATCAGTTACTGGAAGCCAGGTTAACAAATGGCACAAGCGAAGTGCTGATGGCATTGCGTAGTGGCAGGGCTATCCGTTTCAACGAATCAACTGTTCGTCCGATGGGCCGCACAGCCACAGGCGTAAGAGGTATTACGCTGGGAAGTAAGAACGATGAAGTAATTGGCATGATTTGTGTAAATAGTCCAGAAGAATCCATTCTTGTTGTATCTGAAAAAGGTTATGGCAAACGTTCGGATCTTGAAGATTACAGGGTTACAAACAGAGGCGGAAAAGGTGTCAAAACCATTAACGTAACTGATAAAACAGGAAGCCTGATTGCTATTAAAAATGTAACTGATACCGACGATTTAATGATTATCAATCTGTCAGGTATTCTTATCAGGATGGGTGTCAGTGATCTGAGAGTAATGGGTAGAGCAACGCAAGGAGTAAGGCTTATCAACCTGAGAGAAGATGATGGAATTGCAGCCGTAGCAAAGGTAGAATGTGAATTGGAAGACGACGAAATTGAAGAAGTTGAACTGTTGGAAGGAATAGAAACTGAAGGATTGGAAGATAACTCTGATTCATCTGAAGAAACAGGAACTCCGGATTCGACAATTGAAATATAAATTCTCGACAATTAAATAAATAACACAACTAACTAAAGCAAATTCAAATTTTAAAAGTTAAGGAAATGAAAAGAACTCTTATTTTATTTGCCCTAATTATGCTGGTATCTGTATCTTTCGCTCAATTTAAGAAAGACCGCACCGCAGCATACAACGCCTGGCAAAAACCAGATTTAGTAAAAGCTAAAGAAGCTATCGACAAAGCAATTACATATCCTGAAGCAGCTGCGGATGCCAAAGTATGGTATTACAGAGGTGGTATCTATTTAGATATTCAGGTTTCTCCTGCTAAAGCTGTATTAGCACCTGATGCAATAAATGTAGCTTTCGAAGCATACACAAAGGCTCGTGAACTTGATACCAAAGAAGATTTCAAACCTGAGATTACTGCTAAATTAGCTGCAATCGGCGGAGAATTCTTCAATGAAGGCATCACTTATTTTCAACAGAATAACTTTGATGGAGCTATACCATACTTCGATAAAGCTATTAATATTGCAAAAGATAATCATGCAATTGATACTCTCGCAAATTATGGTTCAGCTTTGTGCTATGAGAAGAAAGCAGCTTCAGATAAAGCTTTTCTTGATAAAGCCATAGAGAAATATCAATTCCTGGTTGATGTAAAAATGAAGGAAATAAGCATATATACTTCATTGGCAAACCTTTATAAAGATAAAGGTGATATCGATAAAGCTACTGCCATCTTAGATCTTGGTAAAACCATTTACCCTGGTAACAGTGATCTAATTATTACTGAAGCAAATATCTATATTTCGACAAATAACCATGCAAAAGCTGTTTCTAGCCTCATGATTGCTAAAGAAAAAGAGCCTAAAAACGTATCAGTTTTATATGCTATAGGGGTAACGTATGATTTGTTGAAAAACGATTCTAAACTTCCTGAAGATGAAAGACTGAAATATTTCAATGCAGCAATAGATGGGTATAAAGAAACTATTGCAGTTGATCCGAATTATTTTGATGCTTTATTCAACCTGGGCGCAATATATTATAATAAAGGTGGCGATGTTATAAATGAAGCAAACAAACTTCCTATAAACGAAACTGCCAAGTATGATAAAATGCTTGCTGATGGAAATAACTATCTGAATCTGGCTTTGCCTTACCTGGAGAAATGTCAGGAGCTTCAGCCTAAAGATAAAGCAACGCTTGTATCATTAAAAGAAATCTACACCCGTTTAAATCAGAAAGAAAAATTAATGGGAGTAAACGATAAGCTGAACAGTCTGTAATTGTATATTTATAGATAAATAGAGGAGCCCGGTTTTATCGGGCTCTTTTATTTAACATTTCCTATTTAACATAATATTAATTATGGGCTGTTTATAGTAGCTGTAAATAACACATTTAACAGATATATTTTACCCTATGCTGAAAATTATGGTGGTATAAACTTTTGAATAAAACGTGTTATTGCAAGTTACGAATTGGTGCAAAAAAGAATTCTACAGACTTAAATTCAATCCAATAAATAATTAAATTTCAGTACTTTCCGAAAGCAAATCAGTATATGGCATATCAAGTTGCTTGATATCCTGGATAGCGCTACCTGCAATTCCTTTAATTGATCCATGCATATCAATGGTATTGTTAATCACTTTCTCAAGTTGTTTTTCGCGCATTTTCCAGATTCGTTGCATCGCACGTTTTTCGCTGTCGAGATCGGCCTGCATTTGTGTAAATCCTTCTACAATTGCTTCTACCTGCATATGGAATGTATTGCTGGTAAGGAAATCATATAACAGAACCATTTTATCACCTTTATTTTCCTGGGAAACCATGGCATTACTGATCTGAATTATGGTCTCACGAAGCACTTTACACAAGCCTTTGAATTCATCATATGTACATATCCAGATACCATCTTTGAATCCCATTCTATCCATATCCGATGGCAATACTTCCGTTACAAGTACGCCAATATTGGCGCTTTTATCCCTGATATCGCTCTTGAACTTTTCTATCCAGCTTGGCTGAAAGTCTTTTGTACGCTTGCTTTCGTAGTATATTGTTCCGCAATTTTGCCGGGTGCGCGTATTTACAGTCTGTATGCAATCGCCACCGCGTGCTCCTTTTTTAATTTCAGTAATTGTATCCAGAGGGAAACTGGCAGCAAGCCATTCCTCAATGGCTAATTCCTGAACTTCGCCCTGCAATTGCATCGAACCCTGCTCCTGCTTTCGTTTCATCTCTTCAGTCAGTCGTTTCTGATCCTCCAGTTGCTTCTGCAATTCCTTTATAGCCAATTCGTTACGATCTTGCTCGTTTTTCCTGATCTTTTCCTTTTCTTCGATAAGTTTTTGATTCAGAGTGCGTTCGGCTTCAGCCATAACGCGTTCTTTCATCTCATCTTTTTCGCGTTTCAGGCGTTCAATTTCGGCTTTACTCCGGCTGAGATCTTTCAGTTTTTCCGATTGTTCGAGCAGTTCTTTTTGCATGATAGCAACCTGCTCTGCTTGCTCCTCGGTAAGTTTAATCTTAAGTTGCTTTTCTATTACCTGGCGTTCTTCCTTTAGTTTCGACTGTAGTTTTTCCTGGAATAGCTCGTTTTCTTTTTGTTTCTTTTTTTCAAATTCTTCCTTCTGTGTATTCAGCAAATCGAGCTCGGCATCGTACTTTTTCTTTTCTTCGGCTAACTGTGCTGTATAACGCTTTTTAAAGTCATCTTCAAGCTGATGATAAAGAATTTCATTTACGTTTATTTCAGTACCGCAATTCGGACATTCAATTTTTGTTTCCCGCTCCATATGCTTGTTAATGTGTTATTTACAGTAATTACATAGATTTAAACTCAGTGCCTTTATAAACCACTAACTTACAAAAAAAAAGCCCCGCATCGCGAAGCTTGAATGATATTAAGTCTGGGCCTGAATAATTCTATTTAGGCTGAACGATTACCAGTCTGAATATCTGTGTACCAGGATTTCCTGTCTGACCATCATTTTCATAATATTCAATTGAGAAAATTCCTTGTTTCATCCTGTAGAAATAACCTCCCTGAAATTGATACTGATCTGTTTGGTTATAAAAATAGACCGGAACCGGAATCCATGAATCACCAGATTTCATATACAGGCTTACCATGCCATTCTGTATAACATTACTGGTAAGTTCGGGGAAATCAAGATCTACATAAAAGCCATAACCTGCAACCTGCCAGGTTCCGAGTTCCTGCCATTGTGAAGTCTGAACATTAAAATCAACGGTCGACATTTCAGCATTTCCACCTATATCTTTTGTGCAGGAAACGGAAAACAATGTCAGGACTAGAAACGATATAAAAATTAGTCTTTTCATAATATTGTGTTTTGGAGTGTTTAAATCAAAAGTAATCAATAATCATTCCACAAACAAGATTATTGATTGCCTATTCATATTTTATTCACTAAAATTCATCAAATTTATTCTGATTAATATTTTGTATTTTTACTGAACAAATTGTTGCTGGTTCAATGATAATCTTTCGCCGTATACTCTTTATTATACTATGTATTGCGCTGATATTAGCAGGAATAGGATTTATATTGCCAAGGAAAGTTCACGTGGAACGAAAACTGTTATTGAAAGCAACACAAAAAACAGTTTTTAGCCAGATTAATACATTGAAAAACTGGGTGAAGTGGTCGCCATGGATGCAATTGGATACTACGATGAAACTGATTTTCTCAGGGCCCGAAGCAGGCGTCGGATCTTCTTTAACATGGTCAAGTCATAATAAAGATGTTGGTGAGGGACGTTTGTTAATAGTTTCAAATGTTTCCCCCGAAGCCATAGAAGTGGTTTATGATTTCGCTGAAAAGGGTAATTCAATTGGGAAATTCATACTGCTCAAAGAAAACCAAAATACAATTGTTACATTTAGTGTTGACAGCGAACTTGGTATGAACCCTGTTTCGAGGTGGTTTGGCCTTTTTTCGGACCGCATGATTGGACCCGATATTGAACAAGGTCTAACTAATCTCGAAGAACTTGTGCAAAATACCAAAGGCATTTACGGATATGAAATAATTAGCTTTATGGTGCCTGCCCAAACAATGATTACCATCCGTGACACTTGTTCGCCCGAAACCATTACACTAAAGCTTTCTGCGATGTACAAAAAACTTTCAGTGTTTTTAAAATCTAAAAGCCTCTCCCCTATTGGTAATCCAATAGCCATTTTTCATGATATCACAAACCGTAATTTTGATATTGAAGCAGGATTGCCGGTACCTGGCATCGTTCCAGTTCCTGAAGGTTTGAAATGTTCGGAAAATGTAGTTCAAAGAACTGTGATGCTTAAATATATTGGCTCCTATAAACTCAGTTCGACCGCCTATAAGGCACTACAAAACTATGTGTTTAATAATGACTTGCAAATGAATGGCCCCGGGTGGGAAGAATACATTACCAATCCCACCATTGAAGCTGACTCAACCATGAGGCAGACAAATATTTATTACCCTATCAGGTAATTAAAACTTATTCGTTCTAAATTTTATGATTAAATTTCAATTATTTAGAATAATACATTAAATTGCATCAATAATTATAATCCCCTCAATGCTTAATACTGATCGGTAAAGATGGATAATACAGAAAAGTTACCAAAGATAGTTGAACAAGACACCTGGCTCGAACCAGCAACTCCTGATATTATAGCAAGGCATAACAGGTTTACTTCAAAGCTCAGCTATATCGAATCAATTTCGGGCGGCATAGAACAATTTTCGAAGGCTTATGAGTTTATGGGAATAAACTTTATTCCTTCTGAGAATTGCTGGGTTTACCGCGAATGGGCACCTGCAGCGCATGGACTATTTTTAACCGGAGATTTTAACCACTGGAATTCATATTCGCATCCGCTTCAAAGAACTGAAAATGGAATTTGGGAAATAAAATTAAATGCGGAATACTATAAAACCGTATTTACACATGAAAGTAAGATTAAAGTATTGGTTAAAAGTGCAATAGGCGACCAACTCCGGATCCCTGCATACATCCGCAGGGTTGTACAGGATGAGGATACAAAGAATTTCAGCGGACAACTCTGGTTTTCTCCTGAATTTGATTGGGGAAACGACCATTTTGATATAAAAAAGCTTGGCGACCTTTTTATCTACGAGGCTCATGTTGGTATGGCACAGGAAAAAGAAGGCCTTGGAACATACATAGAATTTACTGAAAAAATTCTGCCGCGAATTAAGAAAGCCGGTTATAATGCAGTTCAGCTGATGGCCATACAGGAGCATCCTTATTATGGCTCTTTTGGCTATCATGTTTCAAGTTTCTTTGCTCCTTCATCGCGGTTCGGAACTCCCGAAGACCTGAAAAACCTGATCAGCACTGCCCATAGCATGGGAATTGCTGTAATAATGGACCTGGTGCATTCGCACACTGTAAAAAATCTTAACGAAGGACTTAACCTGTTCGACGGAAGTGAAACCCAGTATTTTCATCAGGGAGCCAGGGGCGAACACCCGAATTGGGATTCAAAATTGTTTGATTATGGCAAAACGGAAGTGTTACAGTTTCTGCTTTCAAACATTCGGTTTTGGTTGAAAGAGTTTCATTTCGATGGATTCAGATTTGATGGCGTTGGATCAATGCTGTATTTTCACCATGGCGATGAACCTATTGACACATTGGATAAATATTTTAACCAGGGAGTTGAGTATGATGCTGTTACTTATTTGCAACTTGCCAACCATCTCAGCCATATAATTAATAAACATGCAGTTACGATAGCTGAAGATGTTTCGGGTATGCCCGGATTAGCTTCACCAATTGATGATGGCGGTATTGGTTTTGACTATAGGCTTGGCATGGGAAATCCTGATTTCTGGATTAAATACCTGAAAGATGTTCCTGATGAAAAATGGAGCATGGGCGAAATGTGGCAGGTGCTTAATGACAGGCTGCCTTATGTAAAAACCGTAACGTATTGTGAGTCACACGATCAGGCTCTGGTTGGAGATAAAACAATAGCTTTCCGTTTGATGGATAAGGAAATGTATTTTAACATGCAATCTTCCGACGAGAATATTGTTGTAGAACGCGGTGTTGCCCTACACAAAATGATCAGGTTAATTACAATTGCATTAGGCGGACAGGCTTACCTTAATTTCATGGGTAATGAATTCGGACATCCTGAATGGATTGATTTTCCCCGTGAAGGAAATGACTGGAGTTACCTGCATGCGCGCAGGCAATGGTCTCTTATGGATAATCCGCTGTTAAGATATCATTACCTGTCGGATTTCGATCGTGCGATGATAAAAACAATAAAAGATGCTAAACTCCTTCGTACTCTTTATGCTAACCAGATTAATTGTGACGAAAACAATAAATGCCTGATTTACGAAAGAGCAGGCTTGATATTTCTTTTCAATTTTCACACCTCCGAATCTATTCCGGGGTATGAATTTGCTGTTCCTGAACCAGGTAAATATCATATCATTCTCAATACCGACAACGTGAAATTCGGAGGTCATGGCAGAATTAATGAAGAAATGCTTTATACTACACGTTTTGATGAAGATACTTCCACCAACCGGTTAAGCATTTATTCCACTAATCGTACTGCGATCATCCTTAAAAAAATAAAATAAACGACGGAAGAAAAATAAATGTTTGTTAATTTATCTAAAACAATATGTTTTTTTATTTTTCTTCCGTATAATTGCGTTAATTTTTAGAATAAAATCATCAAAGACAATGCAAACTAACCGTAAAAAACTGATAATCAACTATGCAAATGTCACTCCTGATTTATTGGAAGCCATTCGCAAAAAATATCCACTAGGCTGGATCAACCATACCATTAAGGTACCCTTATCCGGTGGTGCTTTCTTTTTTGCAATAACCCTCGATACAGATGAAGCAAGTTATCTGATTAAAGTTCCTGTGAAAATAGATACCAAATCTGATAAAGATGAAGACTTCTTTGATTCTGCCCTTGATTTGAAAGAAGGTGACGAGCGGGAAGAAGATGAGGACAAAGAAAAATCAGGTGAAAAAGAAGCAGAGGAATAGTCATTTTTTTCTCTTAACATCTTTTAACAATCATTTTATGGAATTATTTATAAGATAATTCTACTTTAGCCCCTGTAAAAATCAAACTGCATTTTTTTCTACATAATTAAAAAACAATGATAAGAGAGGTCCATCACCTCTCTTTTCTTTTTTTCATGCCTTTCCTTTTCAATTCCTTTTAAAATTATAGTTTCCTGATGAATTTTCATCAGGAAGCTGCAAGTATTAGAACCCTATTGAAGTTGAAAGTTTCCGACGTGCCTACCAGGACTGTTATTTAATATGCATACTTTAACTGTTCAGGAAAGCATTAACCAACCAAAACGTTGATTTCTGAATATCGGTATTTGGTAAAAACAACCCGTTTGGTAATGGCAAGTGCTAAAGTAAGAGTACCAATTCTTCCAATATACATAGTTAGTATAATAATTGATTTACCTGCAAAACTTAACGAAGAAGTGATTCCTGTAGATAATCCGACAGTTCCGAATGCTGAAATTTCTTCGAAAAGAAGACTCAGAAAACTTTTATCAGGTTCAGTAATCGACAAAACAAAGGTCGAAATAAAAATCAATGAAATCGAAAACAGGGCTATAGAATAAGCCCTGCTTATGGTATCGTTCGAGATAGTGTGTTTTACAATTTCAACGTTTTTCCGCCCTTTAATCGTGCTGATGGCAGAGCGCAGTATAACTGAAAATGTTGTTGTTTTAATACCACCACCGGTCGAACCCGGTGAAGCTCCTACAAACATCAGGAACATCATAAAAATAAGAATTGGCTGCCCAAGGCGGGTAAAATCAACTGTGTTATATCCTGCGGTTCGGCAGGTCACCGATTGAAATATGGAAGAAACAATGCTGCCATAGACACCATATCCTTTTATAGTGTTATCATATTCGACAAGGTAAAAAACAACTGCGCCTGCCACAACAAGAATTACAGAAGTATAGAGAGCAATCCGTGAATGCGCCTGAAGTCTTTTCCATTTTACCTTTCGGCGTTCCCTGATATTCCGTATACCAAACACATCTTCCAGTACAATAAATCCAATCCCACCAAGAAATATCAGAGCAGCTATAACAAGCTGCAGGTTATAGGCATGCCTTACCGTTATGTCGTACAGGTTATCCGTAAACAAGCCAAAACCCGCATTATTAAAAGCAGAAACAGAATGGAATATAGAAAAATATAACTTCTCCCCTATTCCTTTGAAAATCAATTCATTTGGCCAAGTTATAAAAAGTAATACTGCACCTGATAATTCAATAAAAATACTATATAGAAAAATCTTTCGTAACAGTTCTCTTGTATTACTTAATTTGTCTGTAGAAACAAGGTCCTTAATAAGTGACTGCATCTTAACACCAGCAGAGTTACGGTAAAAAGTTGCAAACAAGGTAGCGAATGAAATAATATTTAGACCGCCAACCTGGATTAATAGCATAATAATAGTTTTGCCTTTTAATGTAAAACACAAAGATGTATCCACTACCACTAGCCCGGTAACACAACATGCACTTGTTGAGGTAAATAAAGCATCAATAGGGCTGATACCCGATACAGTCATTTCTGGTAATAATAATAATCCCGCACCGGAAAGTATGATAAAAATAAAAGATAATGCTAGTAAACCAGAAGGCCCTATACGGATGTAATCGATAAATCGTCCGGCTTTCCCAAGTTCAACGGCTATAATGAGGAAAAAATAGAATTGAATAAAAAGGTTATAATACGTATGGATCCCTGGAAATCCGATTCCAATTAAAAATTGTTGTATCAGGTGCGAGCCTGTAAACAGACTAACAAATTGATCAACAGCCACCAACGATAATAATATTGCTTCAAATCTATTATCTTTAATAAAATCAACGGGGTGAAAATCGTAAAATATCCTGACCAGAAATTTTAATACATAAAAGATGAGACTGAATTCAATTATTCTCTCTGTAAGTTGCAGGTTATAAGGTGTTTTTGGAAAACCATGCTGGTATATAATTGCTGTAATTGCAACGATTGATACAATGATACTGGCAACATGTAAGGACCTGACAACATAGGATTTATGGTCATAGAGCCTGATATTGATTGATTCCCTTATCCTGTTGATACTGTCTTTGAACATGTTCTAGGTGTTGATTTCAAGAAACCTGTCAATATCATTTACATGTCCGAAAAGCACAAGCCTGTCGGTAGCCTGCAACGATTGTTTCGAATCAGGAACGCCAATTATATGATGTTCAATAGTTTCCTTGCCTTCCTTGGTTATCCGCAGTTCTTCTTTCACTGTAATTAAACTGAGTTTATATTTGTCACGAAGGTCAATTTCACCAAAAGTTTTGTTAATACAGTTTTTGGGACTTAAAAGCTCAACCACCCGGTGGTTATCAGGTAGCTGTAAATAACTGACAATGCTAGGATTCAGCATTCGTTCAGCAACAATAATTCCAACTTCTTCTTCAGGAGACAGCACTTCTGTAATACCCATTTTTTCGAGTATGATGCGCTGAGCTTCTCCATTAGCACGGGTGATGATCCGTTTTACATTTAAGTCAAGGAGTATTGATGCACAAAGTAAACGCTGTTCGAAATCGGATCCGATTGCAACTACCACAGCATCAAAATCTTCGATACCTTGACCTTGCAATGCCCTTTTATCCGTGGCATCCAGGGCAACAGCATATGCTACATCATCGCCAATACTGTCAATTATTTCAGGATCACTATCAATTGCCATTACTTCATAACCCTTTGCCGAAATAGCCTTTGCAATAGCTTTGCCAAACTGTCCTATTCCGATTACAGCATATTTATTACCTGCCATATTACCGCGATATTTTTAAAGATAGCAAATTTACACCGAATCCAATAGAAATATCAATAACAGTTAAAATATCTTAATTATGTTATTAATGATTTTCTTGTAAATGAAAGTGGTTATTTTGGAGACAAAAAAAAATCCCGCTTACGCAGGATTTGTTGTTAAACTTTTGTTGCCTGATTAGTTAAGAACAATATAACAGGTTTTAAAATCGGAACACTGTATAACCTGTAATGCCTTTGAATAACTAATCAACATCTTCACTGCCTGAAGGCCGGGTGTTAAATCCCTGTTATTGTTTGTTTTGGCTTTTTGTGAAGAATCATTAAGGAGAGTAGAGATTTTTATCATCTATTGGGATTTGTTAAACTTTATACCCAAAAAACGCCAAACTTTATCTCTTATTGTATGACCTTAAAAAATATTTTGTGTTAAACACTCAATATGATTTCTTTACTGTCAATGAGTTTGCGCAAATTTATAAGTGCATACCTCATACGTCCTAAGGCCGTGTTTATACTTACTTCTGTTTGTTCGGCAATATCCTTGAAGCTCATATCACTGTAATGTCGTAGAAGCAATACTTCACGCTGTTCTTCCGGAAGATAATCGATAAGTTTACGAACATCTTCATAAATCTGATCCACAATCATCTTGTCTTCAATGGAATCATCCACAATCCGGAGGTTATCGAAAATATCGCCATCTTCAGAATTATTATCAACAACCGGCAATCGCTTTGCTTTGCGGTAATGATCAATAATAAGATTATGAGAAATACGCATTACCCATTGAATGAACTTTCCTTCTTCTTTGTAAATACCTGAACGAAGGGTATTTATAACCTTGATAAAAGCATCCTGAAATATATCATCAGCCAGATGTTTATCTCTGACGACGAGCAGAATGTATGAGTAAACTTTTTGCTTGTGCCTGTTAATCAGAACCTCAAGACTATATTCATTACCGGCGAGATAGTTGCTTATAAGCTCCTGATCGCTAACAATGGGGGTTGACATGATACCTCCTTATTAATGATTAGTAATAATTACGAGTTTAATAGCGTAGAAATCTATCGATAATGGGTTCTTTAGGTTTAAGTTAATGAATCAGGCCTTGAAAAGTAATATATTTAATTACACTAATATCACTTTATATCTGGCAAATATACACATTATGTTTATTCAAACGTCATAATTTATAAAATATATCAAAAATATCGTTCAGATAATTCCTGAATTAATAGCATATTATTATGATATTCAATAATATGCACTTGTTTTTAATACAATGAAAAGAAATATGACAATTAAGTATTTGTATGAATAAAAACTCTTTCTCAGTGTTAATTGTTTGAATTGTAAGTAGCTTTGCAGCGCGTAAAACAGTATGTGAAGCCAGACCTTCAAACAGAGTGCTTGCTTTTATTTGATGAACAATTCTATGATTCCTTATAACATTGATGAGTTAGACCCTAAAAAATTTATCCTTGTAAAAGGTGCCAGGGTTAATAACCTTAAAAATATTTCTGTTGCTATTACCCGAAATAAACTGGTGGTTATCACCGGATTATCCGGTTCAGGCAAATCATCGCTTGCTTTCGATACTTTATATGCTGACGGCCAGCGTCGGTACGTTGAAAGTTTAAGCTCCTATGCCCGCCAGTTTCTGGGGAGAATGAGTAAACCTGAAGTTGATTATATTAAAGGCATAGCACCTGCAATAGCCATTGAACAAAAGGTAAATACACGTAATCCCCGCTCAACGGTAGGAACTTCGACTGAAATTTACGAATATATTAAATTGCTTTTTGCCCGTATAGGTAAAACATTCTCGCCAATATCAGACGAAATGGTCACGAGGCATACTGTGACTGATGTTGTTAATACAATTATGGAACAACCGGCAGGAACACTTGTAATGCTTTATAGTCCATTATCACCCAAACAGGACAGGACTCTTCAAGAAGATCTTACAGTTGTTCTGCAGCAGGGTTTCAGCAGAGTTCTTTACAAACAAAATATATTTAAAATTGAAGATATTCTTAACAAAATTAAAGAATATGGATATGATGATATGTTTGTTCTGGTTGACCGGTTTACTATTGATCCTGAAGACGATGACCTTTCTTCAAGGGCAGCAGATTCAGCACAAACGGCTTTTTTTGAAGGAAATGGAACCTGTTTGCTCAGTCTCACTCAGGATGGAATAATACAAAACCTTGAGTTCTCTAACCGTTTTGAACTTGATGGCATTACATTTGAAGAACCATCCATTCATCTGTTTAGTTTTAACAATCCATTCGGAGCATGCAAAACATGTGAAGGTTTCGGAAGTGTTATTGGCATTGATGAAGACCTCGTAATTCCGGATAAAAGCCTTTCGGTTTACAACGATGCAGTAGCTTGCTGGAAAGGGGAGAAAATGAGTGAATACAAACATACATTAATTACTCATGCTCATAAGTTTGATTTCCCTGTACATGAACCTTATTACAAGCTTAGCCAGGAACACCGGAAATTATTATGGAAAGGAAATAAATATTTCGAAGGAATAAACACATTCTTCGAAATGGTTGAAAGTCAGTTATATAAAATACAGTATCGGGTAATGCTTTCGCGGTATCGTGGCAAAACAGTTTGTCCCGATTGCCTTGGAACACGATTAAGGAAAGATGCCAATTATGTTAAAATCAACGGGAAATCCATCACCGACCTGGTGTTGACACCAATTGAAGATGTACTTGTTTTTTTCTCAACTATTCAACTTAATGAGTATGAACATAAAGTTGCTGACCGCTTATTAGTTGAAATTCAAAACAGGCTTGGATTCCTTTGTAATGTTGGCCTTCCTTATCTTACGCTGAACAGGCTTTCCAATTCTCTTTCTGGTGGTGAATCACAACGTATAAACCTGGCAACATCTTTAGGAAGCAGCCTGGTAGGTTCACTCTATATACTCGACGAACCCAGCATTGGTCTGCATCCGCGGGATACGCACCTACTGATTAAAGTTCTGAAAGGATTGCGGGATATGGGCAATACCGTTATTGTAGTTGAACACGAGGAAGAAATAATCAAAGCCGCCGACCAGGTAATTGATATTGGTCCTTTGGCAGGAAGCCATGGAGGAGAACTTGTTTTCCAGGGAACATTCGACGAAATAATGAAAGAGGAAGTCAGTCTTACAGGCCAATATCTTTCGGGGAAAAGAAACATTAGTTTGCCTGTCAGCCGAAGGCCATGGAATGATTATATCGAAATTAAAGGTGCCCGCGAGCACAATCTGAAAGGTATTAATGTTAAATTTCCGCTAAAAGCTTTCACTGTTGTGACCGGTGTGAGTGGTTCGGGCAAAACCACACTAATTAAACGAATTTTGTACCCGGCATTGAAAAAAATATATGGCGGATTTGGTGAAAGAACTGGCAAATTCGACAGGCTTGAGGGTGATTATAATCTGGTTACAGCTGTTGAACTTATCGATCAGAATCCAATTGGCCGATCATCGCGTTCAAATCCAGCAACATACGTAAAAGCTTTTGATGATATACGAAGCCTTTTTGCCGAACAGCCACTTGCAAAATTACGAAGTTATAAGCCAGGGTATTTCTCATTTAATGTTGAAGGGGGCAGATGCGAAGAGTGCGAAGGAGAAGGAATTGTAACTGTAGAAATGCAGTTTATGGCTGACCTTCATTTAACCTGTGACAGCTGCAAAGGAAAGCGCTATAAAGATGAAGTTCTGGATGTTAAATTCCAGGAAAAGACCATTTCCGACATCCTGGATCTTACAATTGAGCAAGCAATAGAATTTTTTGCAAATACATTTGAAAAGAATACTAATGCGGCAAGAGTCGCCGCAAAGCTCAAACCGTTGGCCGATGTTGGATTAGGTTATCTAAAATTAGGGCAATCTTCTGATACTTTTTCGGGTGGTGAAGCTCAGCGAATCAAGCTCGCATCTTTTTTAACCAAAGGTAGTAATGATTCTCCTACCCTATTTATATTCGATGAACCGACTACCGGGCTTCACATGCATGATATCAGCCGCTTGTTGGCAGCATTCAATGCTTTATTGAAAAAAGGTCATACGGTTATTGTAATCGAACACAACCTGGATGTTATTAAAACTGCTGATTGGATTATTGACCTTGGACCTGAAGGAGGTGAACAAGGCGGATTTGTCTTGTACGAAGGAACGCCGGAAGGGCTTTTGAAAACCGAATCATCGCACACTGCTCATTACCTTGGTAATAAGATGTAATTTTAAGAAAAGTAGTATAATATTAGATTTTGATATAATTTCTATAGCCAATTTCTATGCCTGTATATTTCCTGAGAAGAAGTTTGAACCTGTCTTTCAGGCTATGATTACTAAACGATATATCGTAATCAAATTTCCAATTTTTCTTCGAGATTCGGTCAAGAATAACTGCGGGATGTGTTCCTTTATACAATTCAAGTGCATCAATATCTGAGTATTCAAATTCACCGGCTTTTACTACATTCTTTTCAAGCCAGGTATCAGAATGCCAGAGCTTATGAAAATTTTCCTGTTTACGTTGCATTACTGAAGGTTCCTTCACCCAGCCATAATGATACACATAGGCATTAATTGCTTTTACCGTGAGTTTCTGATTATCACCCTTCCGGAATCCCTGTGCATCACGATACGAATAAATGCTCTTTGTGTTGCGT
>Ga0268283_1000897_pt1 | contig 16201 bp, 8 predicted proteins | sample saktaG_13_FD_190140 | JGI IMG/M metagenome (GOLD analysis project Ga0268283, IMG submission 190140) | Saline water microbial communities from Sakinaw Lake, British Columbia, Canada - sak_2013_06_06_36m | ecosystem: Environmental > Aquatic > Non-marine Saline and Alkaline > Saline ... | reverse complement strand
ATGGACCTGCTGACTCCCCGTAGTAGGAAGGGATCGGGTTAGGGACCCTCCCCTCTGTGGGAGTAAAAGTAGATAAAGTACAACAACTATTTCTCATCACTTAAAAGGGAACCTCTGTGAATATACGTAACCTCATCCTCCTGTTGGCCCTATTTCTTTCTCCCTCTGCCAATGCTTTGCCTAATTACGCTGTCAATAGCGATGGCACAGTCACCAATGCCGCTACCGGTCTCACCTGGATGCGCTGCTCCATGGGTCAAACCTGGACTGGCACCACTTGCGCAGGCGATGCTACTGGGTATACCTGGGCTAATGCCGTCGCCCTCACCAGTACCTTCGCTGGCCATAATGACTGGCGACTACCTGATATACGCGAACTGCATATCATCGCAAATTTAAAGCATGCCAAATCCATCAATAATACAACCGTTTCGCCTGACACTTACGCCTCTGACTTTTGGTCTGCTTCATCCTATGCTTTCAATTCTAGTAGCGCATGGTATGTTGATGTAAATGGCGACGCCAATTATTGTAGTAAGAGTAACTCGTTCCAGGTGCACCTTGTACACGGTGGGCAAGCTTTTTCTTTGTCTGCCACAAAGATGGACACAAGCAATTTAAGCGCAGGATTGATTTCTCATTATTCTTTTGATGACTGTACAGCAAAGGATGGTAGTGGAAACGGTAATGACGGAATTCTGCATGGCACACAATGCGTTGCTGGTATCAAGGGTAAAGCGATTTCATTTAATGGGCTTTATGATTATATTGAAACTCCTGGTGGCCATAATTCAAGCCTAATTCCGTTAACAGTATCTGCATGGATTAATCCCGTAAGCCTAGATACGCAAAGAGATTCTATCCTTCCACTTAACCAATATACTTATGTGTCAGTTACCATGGATACGAACTATGAAGGGAGAATTTATGTTAATGGTATATTAACTACCGATGTTGCATACAATGGAAAAGCACACCAGATGGCCTATTGTTTTAGCTTTGGTGCGAGTAATTGTCTGAATATAGCAAGCCGATACTTTAATGGAAAGATTGATGAGGTTAGTGTTTATAATCGTATTCTTTCTGCATTAGAGATCAAACAACTCTACCAAGAAAGCACCAATCAATTGATATTTGTTTTGAATGTTTCGAAAAGAGGTAGAGGTAATGGAACAGTAACCAGCAATCCAGGCGGGATCAATTGCGGTATTGATTGTACTGAGAATTACCCATCTTATCCATCTTACACAAATGTGACATTGCGCGCTATACCAAACAGCGAATCCACGTTCAAGGGCTGGGGTGGTGATTGTATAGGTAGCGGAAGTATCTGTACGCTGAGTATGACCGCCGCGAAGAACGTAACCGCTACATTCAAGGCCAATACTTACACCCTGATTATTACCAAATTGGGAACCGGTAACGGTACGGTAACCAGCAGCGTTGCAGGGATTACTTGTGGAACTGATTGCATGGCAAATTATGCCACAGGTACCTCCGTTACGCTAACGGCGGCAGCCGCACCGGGTTCCACTTTTACAAAGTGGTCGGGGGGCTGTACAGGAATAGGGACTTGCTCGGTGGATATGGTGGCAGCGAAAAATGTGACCGCAAACTTTAGCGTATTCCCTGGTCCCGAGTTGGTAGTGACGGACGTTTCTTTAAATCCGGTCTCGCCAACGGCCAGTGACCTCTTCAGTACTAATGTAACGGTGAAGAATTATGGAACCGCTACGGTAGATGGCGGGCGCTTGACGGTTTGGGCCAATCAGACCACTCCTCAGAATTGCGGAGCTACGGGTGATAATTCTGTTGCGGTGGGCAAACTTGTGGCGGGGGCAAGTACCACTCTGACGGTGATGGGCCTTCCCGCAGGGGGAGCAGGAAACAAGACGTTGCGTGTCTTCGTCGATAGTGCCTGTAGCGCCTTTGAATCTAATGAGATGAATAATCAATTCACCAAGGACTATACCGTCGTAGCCTCTGACTTTGTGGTGACTGCGGTTACTTTGACGCCCACCGCACCAGAGGTAAATGGCACCTTTAGCGCACAGATAACGATTACCAATCAGGGTGGCGCTCCAGGAGATGGCGGTTCGTTGCAGGTTTGGAGCCATCAGCCCACGGCTCAAAATTGCGGAGCCGCGAGTGGTAACGCGGTGGCGGTGGGCAGACTCGCGGCCGGGGCAAGCACGACTTTGACGATTGCCGGTCTTGCCGCTGGTGACGCCGGAAATAAAATGTTACGCGCCTTCATCGATAGCGCCTGCGCCACCTTTGAATCCAATGAGACCAACAACCAATACACGCAGACCTATCTGGTCAGTGCCACCGATTTTGTAATTACCAGCGTTGCCTTGTATTCTCCTTCGGCGGCGGCAAACGGCACCTTTGATGCCATGGTGACGGTCAAGAATCAGGGGACCGCTCCCGGAGATGCAGGACAATTGACGATTTGGGCCAATCAGCCCACGGTGCAGAATTGTAGGGCCTCCGGTGATTACTCCGTTGCCGTGGGCAGACTCGCCGCAGGCGCCAGCAAAAATCTAATCGTATCTACTCTTCCTGCTGGAAACGCAGGAAGCAAGACACTCCGCGCCTTTGTGGATAGCGGTTGCGATTTCACCGAATTCAACGAGGATAACAATCAAAATACCAAGACCTATACGAGCGTTGCCCCGGATTTCGTAGTAACGGGCGTTACCTTGAATCCTGTTTCCCCCGTGGCGAACAGTACGTTTAACGCCACGGTAATGGTCAAGAACCTGGGAACCGCTGCGGGAAATGGTGGACAATTGACCCTCTGGACCAATCAGTCCGTTACCCAAAATTGCGACGCGATAGGAGATAAATCCATTGCCGTGGGTACGCTCGCTGCCGGGGAGAGTATCGCTTTGATTGTAACGGACCTTCCCGCAGGCAACGCCAGTAGCGCCGGAAATAAGACGTTGCATGCTTTTGTCGATAGTGCCTGTACCCTTGCAGAATCCAACGATACGAACAACCAATACAGTCAGACCTATACCACCGTGGTTCCCGATCTCGTGGTGACGAATATTACCTTGACCCCTACTTTACCGACGGCCAACACTACTTTTAGCGCCACAGTGACGGTGAAGAATCAGGGAACCGTTGAGGAAGACGGTAGGCAATTGACCGTTTGGGCCAATCAGCCCAACGTACAGAGCTGCAACGCGATGGGAGATAAATCTCTTGCCATCGGTCCGCTCGCCGCTGGGGAGAGTAAAACCATGACGGTTGCTGGTCTTTCCGCGAACGGCGCGGGAAATAAGATGCTGCGCGTCTTTATCGATAGCACCTGCGCCCTTGCCGAATTTAACGAGAGCAACAATCAGAACACACAGGCTTATTCTGTCGGGACGCCGGACCTCGTGGTGACCAAGATTACGTTGAATCCTGTCTCACCGGCCGCCAATCGTCCTTTTAGCGCCCAAGTAACGGTGAAGAATCAAGGGACCACTGCGGGGAGTGGAGGAAAGTTAATGGTCTGGGCCAATGAATCCGTTGTACAGCGTTGCAACGCCTTGGGGGAAAAGTCAATCCTGGTGGACACACTTGCATCAGGAGAGAGTAGAACGATGACGGTGGCGAATATTCCTGTTCTCAAAGGCGGGAACAATACGTTTCGCGCCTTCATTGATAACACTTGTACACTCGCCGAATCCGTTGAGAATAATAATCAAGCGACCCAGACCTATACGGTCAATGCCCCCGATTTCGTGATAACCGACATTGCCATAAATCCGACCTCCCCCTTGATCGGGGGCACGGTGAATGCCACAGTGACGGTTTCGAATCATGGAATTGCCGGAGACGGTGGACGATTAACGGTCTGGACGAATCAACCCTCCGTGAAAAAATGTAACGCTGCGGGGGGACAATCTGCCAATGTGGGAGGTCTGTCCGCAGGAGTGAGTACGACGGTAACCATTGCGGATCTCCCCGTGGGCGGGGCGGTGAAAAATACACTCTACGCCTTTGTCGATAGTGCCTGCGGTGTAATTGAATCCAACGAGAAGAATAATCAGTACACCACGACTTATACGATTGCCGCTCCTGATTTGGTAATAACTGACATTACCCTGGACCCTGTTTCGCCAACGAACCATGGGGACTTTAATGCTACGGTGACGATTGAGAACCAAGGAAATGCGGTTAGCAACGGTTCAAAGTTAATGGTCTGGACCCATCAGCCTGTCGTACGGACTTGTGATACTGGAACGGAGGATAGATCCGAGAACGTGGGTGGGCTAATGCCGGGGGTGAGCACGGTTGTGACCGTCTCTGGACTTTCCGCCAATAGCGTCGGGAGCAAAACGCTACGTGCCTTCGTCGATGGTGCCTGCACCGTGGTGGAATCTGACGAAACCAACAATCAGATCACGAAAGCCTATAGTGTTAGGTGATCCGGAACAATCCGGGCGACGCGAAGGATGCGGTTCGTTCCTCACCGCATCCTACGCGGGCTACCGGGTGCTAGCGAAACCCAACCTTGAGGAGAATCGCCGTGCTCCAGGCGATACGTGAGAATGTCATCGTTCAATCTAACGGTTTACTTACACTTCGTCATCCAGAATTACCTGCTGGTACCGAGGTCGAAATCGTTATGATTGTGAAGAATACGAAAAGGTCATCCGTTGAAAAAAGCGGAATGTCCATGCTACAGGTATTAGAACCCATTCATCACATTCCTATTTCTCAGCGGCGTTCGCCAGAGGAGCAGGAGTCATATATTGAAGAAAATCGTAATCAATGGGATTAGCCAATGATTTATGTCGATTCCTGTATTGCTATTTATTGGGTTGAGGAAAATCCTATCTGTATTGAGCCATTGCGGATCGCTTTTTCTATGTTGCCTATTGGCGATATGACATATAGCCCATTGGTGAAACTGGAATGCTTGGTTTATCCCTATCGTCAGGGAAATAGCGGTTTGATCGAAAGATATCAGCGTTTTTTCGCCAGTGCGGTATGTTTATCATTATCTGATGAAATTTTTGATGACGCTGCTCGTCTTCGTGCGGCATATCCGAATCTTAAAACTCCTGATGCCCTGCACTTGGCTTGTTCCCAATATTATAGCTGCTCGGCATTGTGGACCAATGATGACCGACTGTACCGAACCGTAGGTGGTTATGCGGTGAATATATGCGGGAAATAAAGTCAGCTAGGTAGCCTTCATTACGGGTTAGTTACCCTCTAAACCCACGTTCAATCTATTTGTGATACCAAGCAAATGAATCAACGCATGGCCCACGTCTTGATTGGTAGAAAAATCTTGGTCAGCAAATGCCAGGATTTCCACGTTACGGATCAGATCTTTTCCTTCATAAAGGTCGTGCAGGCCGTTGACATCTTGTACCGTCCAGGTATTGCTATCGGAATCAAACGTAATTTTGTAGTCGCTAAGATCGTATCCATATTGTGCTACGTCGTTGCCTTCTCCACCATCCAGGGTATCATTTCCCACCCCGCCGTCTAATGTGTCGTTTCCCTCGTTTCCTTGGATGTCATCGGCACCTCCGTTGCCTTCTAGGAGGTTATTGGCGTTATTACCGTCCATTAGGTTGTTTAAGTCATTGCCGCTTCCGTTTATGTTGTTGACGCCAATGAGGCGTAGTACTTCCAGATTGTTTCCGAGGTCATAGCTGATGCTGGTTTCTACTACGTCCTGATCGCCGTCTTTTGGCGTTTCTATGATGATATCCTCCGTGCTGCTTATTTGATACGTATCTGAACCATCCCCTCCCACTAATTGGTCCACCCCGCCGCCACCCAACAAGGTATCATCGCCAAGGCTTCCCTTGAGTGTATCGTTTCCATTCATACCACTGAGAAGATTGTCGCCGCTATTGCCAACGATGATATTGGTACCATCGTTTCCGATGCCACTCAGATTATTTAGGCCGGTCAAGTTGAGTCTTTCCAAGTTATTGCCCAAGGTATAGCTGACTGAGCTTTCTACGGAATCTATACCGGCCAGTCGATCCGATCCCTCATCGATGATGTCTCGGAGGTTGTCTACTACATAGTGGTCGTTACCATCGCCGCCGAGCATCGTATCGAACCCATTGCCTCCGTTCAGGGTGTCGTTACTGGCTCCTCCCTCCAGATGATCATTGCCAATGCCACCGTCCAGGCTATCGTTACCACTACCGCCTTGCAGTGTGTCGGCGCCGCTTCCACCAGAGAGGCGGTCCTTGCCCACCCCGCCATCCAACAAGTCGTTGCCGATGTCTCCCAGCAGCGTGTCGTTGCCGCTATAGCCGAGAATTGTGTCATTGCCGGCCAGCCCATTCATGACATCATCCCCCCCTGTACCGAGCAGACGGTCGTTACCCACGGTACTGGGGGAAAACACGCTTACCGTAGAGGTCGCCGGACTGGTCACACTTTCCACCGTACCGTGACCGTCTGTGTAGCTGGCCATCACAGTGACGGTTTTTCCGACCTCCTGGGTAGTCAAGAGATAGGTTTTTCCCACGCCGATGTCGTTGCCGTTGGCTTGCCATTGGTAAAAGATTCCACCCAAGCCATCGGTATCGGTTAAACTATTAGCAGCGGTAAGGGTTTGACCTTGGTTTGGCGTTCCGTGGATGGTCACGCTGCCTGCAGGAAGATGATTGGGGGTTAGACTCCCACCAGGGTCATTGACGGTGACCGTTGCTCGTTTACTCGGGTCACGCATCAGGGTGATCGTGAAAGTTTCCGCGCCTTCGGTGATTCCATCCGTGACAAAACCAATCGCAAGGGTTGCCGTTCCATCTGTCCCTACGTAGAAAGCGGCGTCTGGTAATTGTCCTCCCGGTACGTCAGTCCCTCGAATACTACCGCTAATACCAAATGGAACACGGGTATCCACAGGAACGTTTGTAGTGTCGAGATAGAATACGACCGTTTCGCCTTCATCCACATTGCTGCGATCTACGTATAACGTATAAGTCGGTACTTCATTTAGAGAAGAATGGATTGTTGTATCAATTTTCATAATTTAACCCAAGTTGTACTAATTAAATTCGAGCTTGGAACGTGTATCTCGAATCCATTCATGCGATTTGGAGTAGGTCGATTCTTGGAAACAATATTACCACAGGCGAACAAAATGTCTACTGTCCTTGCATCTCGGATTTATGGTAATCATCGGTACGATGTTTACGATAATGGCGGCAATATCACATGGAATGAAGCACGCTTTGACGCGGAGGAAAGAGGAGGGCATCTCGTAACAATTACCTCTCTCGAAGAAAATCAGCTTGTTACCGCGTTAACTTCCTCGAAGGAGGTTTGGATGGGAGGTTTTCAACCTCCTGGCTCTCTCGAACCTCGTGGTGGGTGGTCATGGGTCACCGGAGAATCGTTCGACTTTGCACAATGGGATACCTCCCAACCCAATAATAGCTCTTCCTATTCAGATTACTTACTTATAAAGAACGGTTTATGGAATGATACCACCTACAATTACGGAACCCGATATTACGTAGTGGAACACGATGATATCTCAAGCACAACCGGTTCGGCACCAACACCATCATCACCTATTCTTGTTTCATCAAGAACCTATAATGGCCATCTTTATGAGGTTCTTGATAATGGCGGTAATATTACCTGGCAAGCGGCACGTTTTGACGCAGAGGAAAGAGGTGGCCATCTTGCGACGATTACTTCTCTCGAAGAAAATCAATTTGTCACCGCGTTAACTTCCTCGAAAGAGGTTTGGATGGGAGGTTTCCAATCTCCTGGCTCTCCCGAACCTCGTGGTGGATGGACATGGGTTACCGGAGAATCGTTCGACTTTGCACAATGGGATACCTCCCAACCCAATAATAGCTCTTCCTATTCAGATTATCTACTCATAAAGAACGGTTTATGGAATGATACCACCTACAATTACGGAACCCGGTATTACGTAGTGGAACACGATAGTGTTCCTACCGATTCAACGCCAATACCATCAACGCCTATTATTGTTTCATCAGGCGTATACAGCGACCGTCGTTATGAGGTTCTTGATAATGGCGGTAATATTACCTGGCAAGCGGCACGTTTTGACGCAGAGGAAAAAGGTGGTCATCTTGCGACGATTACTTCTCTCGAAGAAAATCAATTTGTCACCGGTTTAACTTCCTCGAAAGAGGTTTGGATGGGAGGTTTCCAATCTCCTGGTTCTCCTGAACCTCGTGGTGGATGGACATGGGTTACCGGAGAACCGTTCGACTTTACACAATGGGATTCTTCACAACCCAATAATAGCTCATCCTATTCGGACTACTTACTCATAAAGAACGGTTCATGGAATGATACCACCTATAACTATGGAACCCGATATTACGTAGTGGAGTACGAGAATTCGACCCCTACCGTAAGAATCAATCACCTTCCGACGGGAAATGTATCATTCACGGGTACACCGACCCAGGGCCAGACACTTCTCGCAAGCAATACTCTTGCCGATGTAGACGGTATCCCCGGTACCATCTCCTACCAATGGAGAGCAGACGGTACTGCGATCAGCGATGCGACAGAAAATAGTTTTATGCTGGCAGAAGCTCAGGTGGGTAAAGCGGTTTCCGTAGTAGCCAATTACACCGATGGCCAGGGTACCGCAGAAAGTGTTACCAGTGCGCAAACAGTCCCAGTGGCAGCAAGTGGTACAGTGGGTGTGACCATTAGCGGAACGGATTTTGTTACCAGTGAACAGGGTGATACAGCGATATTCAGCGTCCAGTTAAATTCTGCCCCCAATCGTGATGTTACCATTTCCTTCACGAGTAGCGATACAAGCGAAGGTGCGATCACAAATTCGGCACTAACCTTCACTGCAACGAATTGGGCGGTTGCACAAGGTCTTACCGTGACGGGGCAAGACGATACGGAACAAGACGGGAATGTTGCTTATCAAGTGAGGAGTATAGTCAATACCATTGATGTACATTACTCTGATGTAACCATTGCTCCTTTCTCTCTCATGAATAATGACAATGAGATTGCCGGAGTCACTATTTATGGAGATGTGGGTGGCTCAAAAGCGGATGTTTTAGTCGGCACGAGTGGCAACGATAAATTGTTCGGATTAAATATGAAGGATGACTTGTCCGGCGGCGCAGGGAATGATGAATTATGGGGTGGTTATGATAATGATGTCCTGTTTGGTGAAGATGGTGCCGACAAACTTTACGGCGAACAAAACAACGATTATATGGACGGTGGTGCAGGTAACGATATCTTAGACGGTGGTATGGGTATAGATACCATGATAGGTGGCGCAGGTAACGACACGTACTATTTGGGTTATGATGCGAAAGATGTTATTACGGATAATGGTCTCGCTACGGACATTGATACGGTAATTATGCCGTACAACCTAACCAGCTACACCCTACCGACAGGCATTGAGAAAGGCACAATTTCACCTGGTACGCAAGCCAGTAATTTAACAGGCAATGCTGGCAATAATGCCTTAACAGGTAATGCTGGAAGTAATATCCTCAATGGCGCTGTAGGGCGTGATTCTCTATTTGCTGGATCAGGTGATGATTTACTAAACGGTGGTGTAGGAAATGATGTTCTTAACGGTGGTGCGGGAAAAGATACTTTTTTCTTCAACACCACCGTCACAAAAAATATTGATAAAATTACTGATTTTAAACCTATAGATGATACCATCCAGCTAGAAAATGCTATCTTTACCAGCCTGACGGTAACGGGCGTATTAAACATAGCGGCATTTTATGTTGGCAGTAGCGCTGCAGACAGTTTCAATCGTGTTATTTACGAAAAATCTACAGGGGCTGTTTTGTACGACGATGATGGTAATGGTGCTCATCCCTCGATACAAATAGCATCTATTGGTATAAACCTAACAGTAACTAACGCCGATTTTATAATCGTTTAATGTGAAAGTTTTTGTAGTAGAGGAGAGATACTCTGTCAAGTGACAGAGAGTTTTACCTATATTTACCTGTCAAAAACCACAACGTAAAGGAAATGAGACATGTTGACACAATCAAGAAACTTACTCACAGCAGGCAATGGCAATGATTTGCTGAAAGGTACGGATAACAGCGACAACATCAACGGATTGGGAGGCAATGACACCATTATGGGATATTCCGGCAACGATACTTTATTTGGAGGAATAGGCAATGATTCTTTGGACGGTGGTGTGGACAACGACCGATTACAAGGAGATGCGGGGGTAGATACGCTAGTTGGCGGTAGTGGCAATGATTCTCTGGACGGCGGTAAAGACAATGACGTATTGCGTGGCGATAATGGCAGTGACACCCTGAACGGCGGTATTGGTGCTGACAACATGACCGGCGGAGATGGTAATGACCTTTACTTCGTAGACAATGTTCGCGACACCATCACCGAAAGTTCCACTCGATTAGGAGGCCTTGATTCGGTACAAAGCTCTGTGAACTACGTCTTGGCGAGTAATGTGGAAAAACTCACACTGACCGGCATGAATAATCTGAGCGGTACCGGCAGCGATGGAGCCAATACGATCATCGGAAACAGCGGTGACAACTTCCTCAGTGGCATGAACGGAAATGACGTACTGCAAGGTGGCAGAGGCGATGACACCTTACTGGGTGGTGGTGGTGTAGATACGTTAATCGGTGGTGACGGTTCCGATACCTATCAAGTGAGCAGCCTAGAAGACATCATTATCGAAACTGCCCGTGATGGCGATCAAGATGTGGTGGCAAGCAGCGTGAGTTACGTTCTTGGTGACAATGTAGAGGTGTTGAGTCTCACAGGTTCTGCGCTGGACGGTGCTGGAAACGAATTGGATAACTTGATCGACGGCAACGACATCGGAAATACCTTGGAAGGCAACGATGGCGCTGACGACATTCAAGCCCATGGTGGAAACGACACGATAGATGGTGGTGCGGGCGATGACACCATTGACGGTGGCGACGGTAACGATCAGCTCATCTATCAAGGGAACCAAGACGATTACAACGTCACCTTCGATGCCGACAGTAATACTTGGAGGGTGCAGGACGCCAATGGAACTGACGGAGATGGTATCGACGAGGGCATAGACAGTATTACCAACGTCGAAACATTTATATTCGCCAATGGGGAAATATCGACCACAGAACCGTCTACGGGGCTGCCAATTCAAAATGAGTACGTTGGAGTAAGCGGTACTGATGGTGATAACACTCTGATTGCTTCTCAATTACTAGAGAAGCTAACCGGCGGTGCGGGATACGATACATTTGTCTTCGCGGCAGGTGCTTCCGGCACAGGGGAGGGTAATCGTGATGTTGTTACCGATTTTGAGCAGGGCGTAGATATCATCAGCTTGTCGTCACTGCCGGGGCTGAGTTTTATCGGTGATAGTGATTTCAGTGGCCCCAATCAAGTACGTTACGAATTCGACGCAGCTACTCAAAATACGGTAATACAAGTGAGTAGCGATACGACGGCGGATTTCGAGATCCAATTGACGGGCCTCTTCCCATTGAACAGCGGGGACTTCCTTCTTGGCTAGAAAATAAACATTCTCAGAAAAAAACAGAAAGATTCACGATTGCGATCAGCCTTCTCAAAAATGGGTTGATCGCAATCCCTAAAGGTTAAGGAGTTTTTTCAATGAAGATATTTCATCTGTCATTTACTTCGTTATTATATTTACTTGGAGTGGGCTTGGCAGTCAATTGCCCCTCGATGGTATTCTCCGCGCAGGTGTTCGAGAATGCCGTTATCTCGAATCAAGCCAATCAAACCATTGACGTCGTTAAGTTCTCGGATGCTACGCTGACCGTTGGGGGGGTTACAAACGCCAGCGCCATAGCAACTTCGGGATTATCGGTCCGCTTCAACTCCCTCTCACCATTTATATGTACGGTTAGTGTTGGCAACAAGATAAAAGCCGTTGCTACTGGCACCTGTCTTGTGGTTGCCAGACAATCTGGCAACGCCAATTACAAACCCGCTCCTCAAGTAATCAGCAGCATTACTGTTACTAAAGGAAACCAGGCTATTGGAACTATTAATTTCTCCCCCGCTCTCTTAGAGATAGCAGGCACAACCACGCTTAACGCTATAACAACCTCGAAATTACCTGTGAGCTTCCGTTCCACTACTCCCAATACATGTGCTGTACTCGGGCGCACCGCAACACCTGTTGCTACCGGTATCTGCTCTGTGATGGCCACACAAGACGGTAATGCTAACTACCAAGCTGCCACGCCGAAAAACAAGAGCATTGCTATAGGCAAGAGCAATCAAACGATAGATGGCATTATATTTACTCCATCCACGTTGACGGTTGACGGCACCACCACAGCCAGCGCTACAACAACTTCAAATCTTTCAGTAACCTTCAATTCCACCACGCCTTCCATCTGTACAGTCAGTGGTAGTGTTGTATCCAGTATCGCGTCAGGAACTTGCACTATAGCGGCTAACCAACCAGGCGATTCTAATTGGAATCCTGCACTACCAGCGGTTCAGAATATCACAGTTGCTGGATCAGCCATTGTTACCATCCAACCTGGTCCTTCTGATGGTATTGATACATGGATCACATCGGTTTATTACGGGGGTGGGTCGTTGGGGGTATCCTATAACGATCTTATCAGAGTGGGTGGATGGGGTGATTCGTATTATGGTTTGATTATGTTTAATCTAGACGATGCACCATCTTCTGTAGAAAAAGCGGAGATTCAACTGTATGCACGTAATAATGATGGTGATGCGCACACATCTATGAGTCTTGATCTTGTAACTTCTCCTTGGGTAGAAGATAGCGTTACGTTCAATACTGCTCCATCGTATAGTTACGTAAGTACGATTCCTGCTCCTGTAACTGGTTCTTGGTATGTTGTAGACATTACCAACATATATAGGAACTGGAAAAATGGAGCTATCGCTAATTACGGCATACAGCTTCGTCCAGATGAAACTTGGAATTATTGGAGTACTTTCTATAGTTCTGATTATGCCGATGATCCTACCCTTAGACCAAAACTCGTTCTTACTATTGGACACTGATAATGAACGATAATCCCAAGCGACAGTTGTTTCATCGCATTCAAAGCATATACGTTTTACCTCTCGCAAGAGGTATGTATCTTTTGATGGCTCTCATAAGTCTCGTCACTATCATTGGCGGAAGTATTTTCGCATTCTACCTGCAAACATTAATGTCCCGGCAACCGTCTATAGTTCCTATTCCGCCCCAGTATCGGGAGACTGCTCCTGTAGCGGATATATCGACACGTACCGTGGACCTTACGATGGTTTCCGCACGTCTTGAACCTCCAACGAATATAAGATTCATTGTAACTACTGGAGAAATCGAAGCACCACTCCGCCAAGGTGCACCCCTGGGGTACTTCATAGCCGACACTCCGAATAAACTTGCATCTTTTCCTGACGGTATAAGTATTCTGGGAGGACGCGACGCAGAACTATTTGAGAAAACGTTCGATTCGGAACACAAAATGATTGGCCTAAAGGCGAGGACTGCTCTTTCTAGTGAAATTACCGATGTATTGCATGACATCAAAGATAAAAAGACTCGCACCTTCGAGATTAGCGTTACAGCAAGAGATCAATATGGGATTAGATCACCAGCAACCAATATTTCTATTGTTTTGAATTTCGGCCCAGAACCAATAATTAGCCTGGAGCCACAACCAGAGCCCGAACAAGAGATTACCGAGCTACAGAAGATCGCCGGCGATATCGCGAAAACCATCGAGCCTACGATGAGCCCCGAACGTAAACACTTATATCAAATGGCAACTGCGGTTCCTCGTCGGTGTGGTGTCGCTGATAGTGATCAGATATTTGTCGTCAATTATCGGCGAGCTTTTGAAGAAGTGCGTTCGCATCTTTCTACTTTAAACGTCGAAGCCTTTTATGTAGGATTGTGCGAATCATGGAAAGACGCCCTACAACGGGAATCCTTGGAACGGGAACGTATCGCACGAGTGCAGGCCGCCGCATACAGACAAGCCGAGGATGAGCGAGCCAGAGCACAGGCACACAATTACGATGTGTTACGGAAACACGAGACAGAGGTCTATCAAGCGAAAGAAAACACATCATTAACGATATCAGTAATCGTTGGAGCACTTGCGACTTTCTTATCCATTTCCATAATTTTGGCTTTTATGGCTATCGAAGGCCATTCACGGGCGGTCCGCGAAGCTATCGAGTCAATGGCCAGGATATCGGAAGAAAGAAAAAACAGTGAGGTCGCATAAAACATCACCCAACAGAAGTTCGATCTTTAAGTCCGTGGGTTGGTTACAGTCATTTCTCTTCCTCATTGTCAAATAAGCGAGAATTACGATGTCTGGGATAATTATTCGAATCTTACTCTTTAGCGTGGCGTTGACCATTATTGCCGCACAACCCCTCTATGCGGAAATCAATGGAAAAGAATCCACAGTGGTACAGGCACTATCTACTACAACGCCTACTGAACAGAAAAAGGAAAACACCCCGTCAGAAACTCCAGAGCAAGTAAGAAAACGGGAGATGATAGAAAAATATGGAGTTGAAATAGCCAATGCTATATTGGTCAAAAAAGTTCTCAAAGAAATGACTAAGAACCAGGTCTTGCTGGCTCGTGGTGCTCCTACCAGAAAAGAGATCATCCCACCGGATGCGGAGCTATGGCATTATACCTTTGGCGAAGTTGCCTTTGAAAACGGAAAGGTAACTTACATCGATTTCTCATCAGAAACAGAGACATTACCCACCAGCCATAGCAATGAAGGCGTACGCCAACAAGCAGCAATCTATAATAACTCTGGAAATAATCCATCATCATTAGCAACCACTCCATCAGTCAAGGTTGGAGATAGTTATATTTATGAATCAACAGACTCAGATCACCCGACATCTAGCGTTATGACAAAAAGGACTGTTATTTCTAATGGTGACAGAATTGTTTTCTCAACAATAAATCTCAATAGCAAAACAGCTAAAACAAGAAATTTATACTTTAACAATGAATGGAACTTATTGAATACTCGTAACGCCGATAATGGTGGTTTTGATTACTCCCCACCTCTGAAATATTACGACTTCCCACTTTCTCCTGGCAAGACATGGCAACAAACAACAACTGAGACTGATATTAAGACTGGTAAGACAAGAATTCACACCATCACAGGAACTGTAAGTCAGTGGGAGAATGTTACCGTTCCTGCTGGAACATTCTATGCTATTAGAGTTAATCTTGGAACAGATGTATTTAATCCAAGTACTGGAGAGAGAATAAACGGCACTGACACTTCATGGTATGTTCCTGATGTACATCGTAGCGTTAAATCGATGACAACTGGAAAAGATGGGAAGCAACAGTTAATACAACTGATTCAATATGAATTAAAATAAACAACCACTGGCTAAAAGTGGGTGAGTTTGAATTACGGACTGAAAACCCACGTAGGATGCGGTGAGCGAAACGAATCGCATCATTCGCGTTATCGATTTTGCAAAACGGCCAGTTTTGCTGCTGCCCCGCGTCGTGCGGATAACTTCTCGCTATATCGTGCGACCATAACCGGTGTTTTCCAGCCCCCAGACTGCATAACTTCAACAATCTCCAATCCAGCAGCCACCATATCCTGAGCCGCACCCACCCGGCAGGAATGACCGGAGACACACCTGGCATCTGCACCCGCTCGTTTGGCGAGTCGTTTGAAGGCCCGATTAATGCCTTTTTCACTGATACGCTCCCCAAGCTGACCAGAATTATTGACCCCTCGAAACATTGCCACCTTCGGGTCTTGCGGGTTTCCAGTTGCATTGAGCCAGTCCTTAACCGTCACCACGGTATCATGGGCAAGGTATCGCACCGATCCGGCCCCCTCCTGATCGGTCTTGCTACGTCTGACCAAGACAGTGCCGCTACCCTCCTCCGCGAAGGAAAAGTCACCCACGGTAAAGGCCGCAATCTCCGAACGTCGGCAAAGGGTATCGTAGGCCACGGCCAATAGAGCCAGATCTCGTTTGTCTCGTAGCGTTCCTTCGTGCGCGAGCAGCATTTTCTCTACCAACGGACGATTGAGCGGCCCTGCCTGGCGCTGTCGAGTCCCTTTGGCACGGGTGTGGCGTTTCATCGCCATCCTGACTTCCATGGAATGGGTTGGACTCTCCAGACCGGCGGCCTTGTGGAAGGTAGCGATGCTGGAGAGAA
>Ga0268283_1000896_pt1 | contig 16204 bp, 21 predicted proteins | sample saktaG_13_FD_190140 | JGI IMG/M metagenome (GOLD analysis project Ga0268283, IMG submission 190140) | Saline water microbial communities from Sakinaw Lake, British Columbia, Canada - sak_2013_06_06_36m | ecosystem: Environmental > Aquatic > Non-marine Saline and Alkaline > Saline ... | reverse complement strand
TATTCCCAATCCGAACGGTGATCATCCGCTGATGGGTATACCGGGTTGCTGTGATAAAAGCCACCTCATCCAGCCATTGCATGGCTTCTCCCCCGAAAAATGTACCGTTCGAATTAAGATGTTTGGGAAATACCACCTTGAATTGCTGTGTTTGAAAGCATTTATCCGGAATACTGCATTTATTTGTCAAACCTTAGATATTATTTGCTTTCTCTTAATAATGCGAATGATATCTCCCACTGTTTTGCTGCAATCGGTAAGCAAGGTCATCCTGATGTCATGATTCATCATTTCCTGTTGAACTTTTTTGCCGAAGTTGGCTGAGACAATGTGTTTAATGCCCTTCGCAATCAAACACTCCAGGATCGCCTCACCGGCGCACTCTCTTTTTTCCTTGTCACAATTTTCGAAAATTTCAATGACACCTGTTTCATCATCATAAATATGGAAGAAACAACACCGTCCGAAGTGACAAGCAACAGGAGAAGTTAAATCTTTATCCTGGCCTGAAATAGCTGTTTTCATAAAATGGTTTTTTATAGATTATTATCACCGTATTGCAACCTTCGCCCTTTTCCAATTCCCCCGCCTGATTTCCGTTTTAATCCCATCCCTTTTCCTAATTGGTGTCCTTCAGAATCAGGAGTGTCATCTTTAAGTTTCCTGCAGCGACCTAATTTTCTTCCGGTACGTGGGCCTTTACCTTCAGGACCGGTATGGTTCATTCCTGGCATAATTTTTTTTTACAAAAATACAATTTATTTTATCATTATGAACAAATGTTCATTATTTTTGTAAACAATTTTATCAGGTACCCCCGAAAGGATTTCCAAATTATGAAATTCACATTTTTTTTGATCCTTTATCTTTTCATCATGGTACACTTCTCTCCTGTTTTCGGGCAGAATGTGCTATCGGGGCATGTCACCGACAAGGAAACAGGGGAAGCCTTGCCTGGTGCAACTTTGTTTTTACCTGATTTGAAAACAGGAACATCGACTGATAAGGATGGTTTTTATAAACTACACAATCTGCCAAAATCATCCCTGGTAATCCAGGTTGGCTATATGGGCTATAAGGCTGAGGTTGTCACCCTCGATCTGTCAAAAATACAAACCCGTGATTTTCAACTCAATCCCTCTGCCATTGAAGCTAAGGAAGTAGTGGTCACGGGGAATGCATTGTCATCCGACAATGATCGCAGCAGTTATTCCATTACACCCATCAATAAAGAAAAACTACTTACCCTGCCATCCACAAATCTTATCAATTCAATCTCAACAGTACCCGGGGTTTCGGAAATCACAACCGGCGGAGAGATTTCAAAACCGGTTATCAGGGGATTGGGGTATAACCGCATTGTGACGCTAAACGAAGGAGTGCGCCAGGAAGGGAACCAGTGGGGGGATGAACATGGCATTGAGATCGATCAATTCTCAGCGGATCGCATAGAAGTGCTGAAAGGACCGGCCAGCTTGTTTTACGGATCAGATGCGATGGGAGGAGTCATCAATATCCTTGAGCAGACTCCCGCGAAACCTGGGTCTGTTGACGGAGAATGGATTTCCCGGTTTTCAACAAACGACCGGCTTTTTAGTAATTCGGCGATGGCAGAAGGAAACCAGAACGGCTGGATATGGAGGGCAAGAGGAACTTATAAAACAGCAGCTTCATACCATACTCCCACAGAATGGGTCTATAATTCAGGTTTTGATGAAAAGAACCTTTCGCTGATGGCCGGACTGGTGAAGCGATGGGGCTACACACATCTGCACTTCAGCTCGTTCAATACGAAAATCGGGATGATTGATGGAACCCGTGATTCCATCACAAATCAGTTCATTGATTACCAGGGAAATATTGTCTCCGAAAAAAACGCCAGGAGCCGTTCGATTGACGTTCCTTTCCAGATTGTAAGCCATAATAAAATTTCATCCATTACAAACCTGTTGTTCAATGATAACCAGATCAGGTTCAGTGTCGGTTACCAGCGTAACAACAGGAAGGAATTCGGGGAAACACCGGATGCACCCGGATTGTTTTTTCAATTGGATTCATGGACTTATGACCTTCGGTACACGCGCCTTCTGGGTAAATCCCTCGAAGTTGTCGGAGGCATTTCAGGGATGACCCAGATCAACCGTAACCGGGGCAGAGAGTACCTGATCCCGGATTATGATCTCCAGGACTGGGGTGGTTTTGTGTATGCAAAAAAAACCTGGGAGAAGTTTACCTTTAATTTAGGATTGCGTTACGATCACAGGCATGTGAAAGTCTATTCCCTGTACCTGGATACGCTGGGGTATCCAGCACCTTCAGGCGATACTTTATTCCGTGCTTTCAACACAAATTTCTCAGCTTTTACCGGTTCTGCCGGAATGACCTTCAGGCTGAGCAAAGCGATTAATTTCAAATTCAATATCGGGAGAGGATTTCGTGCGCCCAATATCTCTGAACTGAGCGCCAATGGACTTCATGAAGGCACTTTCAGATACGAGATCGGGAATCCGGAACTGAATCCGGAAACAAGTCTGCAGATTGACGGTGAAATCACCTGGGATAATAAATACCTGAAAATGGCATTTAACGGGTTTTACAACATCATCAACGATTTCATTTATTACAGGAATATCAATGGGGAGAAAAAGGAGGTAAACGGCATATGGTACCCCGTTTACCGTTATACTCAAGGAAACTCCCTTCTGAAAGGTTTTGAATTTGAACTGGATATTCACCCGGTGGAGGCCTTGCATTTCGATAACAGCCTCGATTATGTATGGGGCGGTAACCTGGCAACCGGCCTTCCTTTACCCTATATTCCAGCCCTTCACCTGACCGACCAGGTGAAATGGACCTTTAAAATGCGAAAGTCCAGTGCATTAATAAATCCCTACATTCAGCTTGAGCTGGAAACCCACTTTACCCAAAGCAGGATAGATGTTTTTGAAACTGTTACACCGGGATATGTACTTCTGAATTTCATTGCGGGGACGAGCCTGAAGGTTCAAAACCAGATCTGGACCCTTTATATCAGCGGGACAAACCTGCTGGACACTAAATATTTTGATCACCTGAGCCGGTTAAAAGATGTGGGAATTTACAATATGGGGCGAAGAATTACATTCGGGCTGGTTATTCCTTTTGGAATATATTATCATGAAAGGGATTAAGGAGAAATGAATTTGCGATTAACCAAAAGAAGGTGCTTGTGATGCTAAGTTACAAATCTCTATAAATGATGGAAAAAATTAAAATTGGCATTATCATTTGCGACCGTTACCGGAACTGTGCAGGTGGTAAATGCTTCAAGTCTGTTCAAAACCGTGAAGGTGCATTCTCTATTTATAAAAACAAGGAAGTGGAAATAGCTGGCTTTACAACCTGTGGCGGTTGTCCGGGAGGGAATATTGAATATGTTCCGGAGGAAATGAAGAAAAACGGGGTAACGCATATCCACTTTGCAACCGGATTTATTGTCGGTTATCCACCCTGTCCTTACATGGAATACTTTGAACAGTTCATCAAGGAAAAATATGGGATGAGGGTTTTTTTTGGGACACATCCTATACCACAAAAATATTTTATCACGCACAACGATCTTAAGACCTGGGAAACACCTTTTTTTAAGAAAATTATTCAACCAACAATAACCAATGAAGAAACGCGGCGAAACTATGATTAATAAAAACAAACTACTATGAGCGAACTATTTGAAAAGATCCCCATGGATGGGGTTAAAAACATCATTGTCATTGCTTCCGGAAAAGGTGGCGTGGGAAAATCAACGATTGCTGCCAACCTTGCAATTGCTTTTGCCCGATACGGGTTGACAACAGCCTTGGTTGATGCTGATATTTATGGTCCTTCTATTCCTAAAATGTTTGGCCTGGAAAACGAAAGACCTGATGTAACAGCCTTTGGTGATAAAGAAATGATGTTTCCGATTGAGAAGTATGGTGTTAAGATAATGTCGATCGGGTTCTTTGTCGCTCCAAACCAATCTTTAATTTGGCGTGGACCGATGGCGGCCAATGCCATGACACAATTATTTGAAAACACCCAATGGGGAGAGATTGATTACATGTTAGTTGATTTCCCTCCCGGCACAGGAGATATTCAACTCACTACCGTTCAAAAACTAAACCTGACCGGTGCTATTATTGTTACCACTCCGCAGGAAATCGCCCTGAATGATGTTCGTAAAGCTGCTTCCATGTTCAAAAATTCCGATATCAATGTTCCAATCTTAGGTATTATTGAGAATATGTCGTGGTTTACTCCTGCAAAACACCCCGATGAAAAGTATTTCGTTTTTGGAAAAGGTGGAGGCCAAAAAATTGCATCTGAATATAATTCGCCACTGCTCGGGCAAATACCTCTGGTTATTGAAGTTGGGGAAGCTGCAGAACATGGCAAGAGTATTTTCAGTCAAAGCAATAAAGAAGTTGTAGCTGTATTTGAAAATATTGCAAGTAAATTAATTGGTTAACCTGAACCTCAAATATGATAACTTTTGGATCGGTTTCATCCAGGAGATTAGGGAAAAGCCTTGGGATTTACAATATTTCTCATCCAAAGGCTTGTTTATATAATTGTATTTATTGCCAAGTTGGTAAAACCATAAGGCATCTTGCAACACCTGAAACTTTTTTTGAACCCAAAATAATTTTCAATGAAGTTAAAAGTCATCTAAACCACCTCGGACCTGAAAATTTTCCGGATTATCTAACTTTTGTTGCCAACGGGGAACCAACATTTGTCCTTTGACCTGCACATGGAAGCCATTCTTCTTTTTGCTAACGAATATAAGGGATTTCTTTGCACTGAAACAATGATTCTGAAGGGAGTAAATGATGATAAAGGAACGTTTTCCAATCTGGCGGATATAATTGAAAAATTACATCCATATAAAGCATACTTATCAATTCCAACAAGGCCGCCATCCATAAAATCGGTGGAAATTCCTGATTTTAACAAAGTAAATGAAGCGTGTCAAATTTTTTCAGAAAAACAAATCCAGACAGAACCATTAACAGGGTTCGAGGATACAGATATGGGGTATACTGGAAATATTTATGATGATTTATTAAATATCACAGCTGTACATCCACTGAGGGAAGATGCTCTCAGGATACTTCTATACCATGATAAAGCTGATTTCTCATGTGTTGAATCCCTGATTAAACAAAAGATAATCAACTTTGTAAGATATAATGATGAGAAATTTTATATTAGACAATATTCCGGCCAGATATGAGAGGGTTTATTCAGGTTTTTACCGGCAATGGGAAAGGAAAAACAACAGCAGCTTTGGGGTTGGCATTGCGGGCATTTGGTGCAGGGAGGAAGGTCTTTATTGCACAGTTTATTAAAGGGATGCCTTATTCCGAGATTGAAGCAATTAACAAATTTTTACCTGGAATTTCAATCAAACAGTATGGGCTGGATTGTTTCATTATTAAAAACCCAACCGATAAAGATGTAAAAGCAGCCCGATTTGGATTGTCTGAGGTTTCAAAAATCATTACATCCGGGGATTTTGACCTGGTTGTTTTAGACGAAGCCTGTATTGCTATTCATTATAATTTATTTACCATCCATGAATTAATCAGGATAATCAAAGGAAAACCTGAAGCAGTGGAAGTCGTCATAACAGGCCGCTATGCACCAGCAGAACTTATTGAATTTGCAGATCTTGTCACCGAAATGAACGAGGTCAAACATTACTATAATCTGGGAGTGAAAGCTAGAAAAGGGATTGAATTTTAATTAAGACCTTGCGAATTGAACATTTGTTCATTATCTTTGAAAACTATAAATACTATTGTTAACCGTAAAAATTAACTTCTATGAATCTTGAAAATGCAAATTTTGACACAAAACTAATCCATGCAGGTGAAATCGATGATCAATTCGGGAGCGCTACAGTACCTATTTACCAAACCTCAACCTTTCGCTTTAAAAGTGCGCAACACGGAGCCGATTGCTTTTCGGGCGCAAGTGATGGCTATATTTATACGAGGATTGCAAATCCAACAATCCGTGCTCTGGAACAAAATATTGCTGCGCTCGAAAATGGATTCGGTGGAATAGCCACCAGCTCCGGGATGGCAGCCATCACGAGTGTATATATGGCTTTGTTGAATGCAGGGGATCACATCATCAGCACAGCCGCTGTTTATGGACCGGCCCGGGGTGTTTTGGAACAGGACTTCGCCCGTTTTCAGGTTGAAGCATCTTTTGTCAATACTGCAGATATTGAGGAAATCAAAAAGGCAATCCGGCCAAACAGCAAAGTGCTTTATATTGAAACACCGGCAAATCCAACAATGGATATTACTGACATTGCTGCTTGTGCTGAAATCGCAAGGAAACATGGACTTGTACTCGTTGTGGATAATACTTTTTGTACGCCTTACTTGCAAAAACCATTGGATCTTGGGGCAGATGTGGTGCTTCATTCCGTAACAAAATTTATCAATGGCCACGCAGACATTGTTGGTGGGATTATCGTTACCAAGGAAGCTGTTTTGTATAAGAAAATCCGTCATTGCATGGTGTATATGGGATGCAATATGGATCCGCACCAGGCTTATCTGGTATTGAGGGGAGTAAAAACACTTTCTGTTCGTATTGACCGGAACCAGGAGAATGCAATTCAAGTTGCTGATTTTCTGGAAAACCATCCGAAAGTTACCTGGATTAAGTACCCCGGATTGGCCTCTCATCCACAATATGAATTAGCAAAGCGGCAGATGTCGGGCCCTGGCTCCATGATCAGCTTTGGTTTACAAGGAGGCCTTGAAGCAGGCAAAAAGCTCATGGATAATGTACATTTGGCGGTTCTTGCGGTTTCCCTGGGAGGTGTAGAAACGCTGATCCAGCATCCGGCTTCTATGACTCATGCCGGTGTTTCAATAGAAGACAAACTTAAGGCAGGAATTACCAATGACCTTGTAAGGTTTTCAGTTGGGATTGAAAATGCTGAGGATATTATCAATGATTTAAGACAGGCGTTAGAGAAAATTTAACAAACATAGATTCATTAAATTTGTGAAAAGCACTGACTATAACAATCTTAAACTATGGAAACAAATCAAAACCAAACTGGAATCTCCATGCCACGCATAGGAGATACAGCTCCTGCTTTTAAAGCGGTGACGACCCAGGGAAATATAAATTTCCCGGAAGATTACAAGGGAAAATGGGTGATTCTTTTTAGCCACCCGGCCGATTTTACACCGGTGTGTACTTCGGAATTCATGACCTTTGCCAAACTGGAAAAAGAATTTGAACAGGCCAATTGCAAACTCGTCGGACTTTCTGTTGACGGTTTATTCAGCCATATTGCGTGGTTGCGAACGATCAAAGAAAAGATCGAATACAATGGGATGAAGGATATCGAAGTAAAATTTCCTTTGATTGAAGACATCACAATGGAAGTAGCGAAAACATATGGTATGATACAACCTGGCGAAAGTTCCACAAAAGCAGTCAGGGCTGTATTCTTTATTGATCCAAAGGGAATAATCAGGGCGATCATCTATTACCCGCTGAGCCTGGGCCGTAATTTTGATGAGCTTTACAGGGTGATCATCGCCCTTCAAACTGCCGATGCTTTTTCCGTTGCCACACCCGCCGACTGGCGTCCTGGCGATGACGTAATTGTTCCTACGGCTGGTTCCTGTGGTATGGCCAAAGAAAGGATGGAATCAAAAGCAGAAGACATCAAATGTTATGACTGGTTTTTCTGTACAAAGAAAATCGCCAAAGAAAAGGTTCTAAGCACAATCCTTAAGAAATTGTAATATGGGAAAACATGGTATCGAAATTCTGAATCTTGATAAGGGCGAACTGCTTCGCCAACTTAATGAAGCCCTTGCCGAAGAGTGGCTTACCGACATCGAACGGATGAAGGAGGACATCAGGAAGATCAGGATTTAATTGGTGTTTTCATCCGCTCATGCTGATCTTTATAAGCCTGTCGGGGTTGATAAGGGTGATGATTTTCCCTTTCAACTCAATAAGATGGTCGTCATGAAATTCTTTCAGCATCCTGGAAACAGTTTCCCTGGTTGTGCCGATCAGGTCACCAAACTCACCACGGCCAATGGGCAGCTTGAAGGTTTTATCCATATATATTTCCTGGGAAAAGAAAAGGAGTGTATCAGCGACCAGCCCCGGAACATGCTTCTGCGAACGGTAAACACAACGACGGTATTGCTGGAGCTCATTTTTGCACAGGTGCATGATGATCTCATAGGCAAATTTTCCGTTCCGGTCGATCAACATTTTGAACGTATTGATGTCAATAAAACAGACTATGCAATTTTCCAGCGCAAATACGGAGTATTGATTGATCTTGTCTCCAAGTGTTGTTGGAACACCTAAATATGCAGGAGCCTTGATGATATTCAGGATTTGATTTTTGTGATTCCATTCCATTGATGTTTTGACCAGTCCATCTTTCAGGTAAATGATATTCGAGGATAAAGAATCCTGTTTGAAAATTACCTCCCCTTTTCTGAATGAGGCCTCTGCACAGTTTTCACCCAATATTCGCAACTGGGTTTCGTCAAGATAACCGACTGCTGCGGATTTTATATCGCATGTCAAACATTTTTCTTTCAGCATATCCTATTTCCCTTTCTTTCTTTAATTAGAACTGTGAGGCTGATCATGATTTTTTTTAATGAGAATCATATTTTATCTTAACGTACTCATTCACTCAATCATTATTTGCTAATTTCATAACAAGTAATTTAGCCGTAAAATTAATCACTTTAAAATTAATAATCATGGCAAAGAAAATGACAATAGCTCTCTATACGGGGAGCTTTGATAAACTAACTGCAACTGGGGTCATCATCAACGGCGCTGTTGCTGATGATATGGACGTCGAAATTTTTGTGCTGCTGATGGGAGCACACGCGTTCAAAAAGGAAAACATAGGGAAAACAGATCACATGGCTGAACTGGCTGATAAAAAAGAAGAGTTCATCGCATCTTTGAAACAATTAAAACTTCCGACTTGGATGGAATTTTTTAAAACGGCAAAAGAAATGGGCAACGTACATATCCATATTTGCGGACTGGCTGGAAAGGTATGGCAAGGAGTTGAAATTGAACAATTCAACGAACTGGCTGATGATATTTGCGGGATTGGTGAATATATCGCTTCAGCCCAGACTGCCGATGTCAATTTATTCATCTAAAAACATACTATCATGACAACAGAAGAATTAAAGAACCTGAAGATTGACAAAGTTGTGGATGCGCGCGGAACTGCATGTCCGGGGCCGCTGATGGCCACCAAGAAAACCATCGGGGAGATGAAACCAGGGGAGATCGTGGAAGTGTTATCATCCGATCCGGCTACCAAACGGGATGTTCCCAAGTGGGCCGTAAAAAAAGAGTACCAATATCTCGGCGATATTCTTGAAGACGGCTTTTTCCGGCTCTATATAAAAAAGTAGTATTTACCGGGTCATATGGAAAAAGAACCTCCAAAAATTCTTGTTTTTTCAACGGAAAAAATTTCTGACCCGGCGCTGGATCTCGCCGGGTTGATGAAATTGCACTATCCCCCTACCGTTCATGCTGTGGTCGTTCCCTGTTCCAGCGCAGTGAGGCCAAGTTGGATCATGCATGCCTTTGAATGCGGGTTTGCAGGCGTTTTTATTGCCGCCGATGGATCTGACTGCCCGTATGGTGAGACTTGTATTGAAAAAACAGCCAACATCGTCCAACGTACCCAAGTACTGATGCGGGAAAAGGGAATTCCAACTGAAAATCTGAGAATGGCTGCCGTTTGCTCCGTATGTGCCGAACTTTTTGTCAACCAGATGAAGCTGTTTGCCGGAGAACTGGCATACAAAACAACCAATACGAATTAGATTATGACGGATGACACCAGGAATTCTTCCTTAAAAAAATTGGATGCCCTTGTAATAGGAGGTGGGATCGCAGGTCTTGAATCTGCCCTCAACCTTGCCAATATGGGATTTCACGTTATGATTGTGGAAAAGGATCTGTCCATCGGTGGACGGATGATCCATCTGAGTAAGGTGTTTCCTACCCTCGACTGTTCGGCCTGCATTACAACTCCAAAAGTTTCCGAAACAGCACGCCATCCAAACATAAAGATCCTTAACAATAGCGAGGTAAAACATGTTTCAAGGGATGAGAATGGTTCTTACCGGGCAGCCATTGAACAAAAGCCACGGTATGTAATTGATTCCCTTTGCACAGGTTGCCAGGATTGTGAAGAAGCCTGCCCTGTAGTTGTGAAAGATGAGTACCAGTATAATCTGGTTGGCCGTAAGGCAGCTTATATCCCCTTCAGCATTGCAAGTCCACGGATAGCTGCAATTGATCTGGATAACTGTATTCTCTGTGGAGCTTGCGAGAAAGCGTGTGGCCCCGGAGCTTTCGACTTTACACAGGAAAATCAGAGAATGGAGATTACAGTCAAAAGCATTATTGTCGCGACCGGATTCAAACTTTTTGATCCCGACAGGATAACAAGGTATGGCGGAGGAAAATTCAAAAATGTGATTACCGCAATGCAGATGGAAAGGCAACTTGTCCCCACACGCCCATTCAATACGGTTCTGAGGCCTGGTGATGGAAAGGTGCCTGACAAGATCGCTTATGTGCTTTGTGCCGGTTCGAGAGATGCTACGGTAGATAATCCGATTTGCTCACAGATATGTTGCATGTATTCCATCAAACAAGCTCAACTGATTCTTGGGGCTGTTCCCATGGCAGATGTCACGATCTATTACCTCCATATTAGGGCATTCGGAAAAGGGTTCGATGAGTTTTATCAGCAGGCTAAAACGATGGATGTGCAGTTTATCAAGGGCAAAGTCGGACGGATAAAAGAAATGGAAAAAGGAGATCTGATGATCCGCTATGAGGATATCGCTTCCGGGCAGGTCAAGGAAGCACGGCATGATTTGGTTGTGCTTTCTGTGGGGATTTTACCCAACATGGGGATTGCAGAGATGTTCGGAGATGATAAGATTAAACTTGATCCGTTCAATTTTTACAATCAGCCAAATGAAATGACTGATCCGTTCAAATCAAATCTGTCAGGTGTGTTCATAGCCGGCACCTCTTCCGGTCCCATGGATATTCCGGATTCCATCCTTTCAGCGGGAGCAGCCGCCTCCCAGGCCGCCAAATACATGAAACAGCATCAGGCATCCTTATCCCTCCAAGCCACAACAGCTTTATAACATGATGAACGAAGCAAACTATACAGGGAAAAAGATCGGTGTTTACATCTGCCAGTGCGGATCAAATATATCGGACTATGTGGATGTGGGAAAAGTCCGCGAAGTGATCAGCATGGAAAAAGGAGTGACACTAGCAAAGGTCACCATGTTTGCCTGTGCCGATTCTGCACAGAAGGAGATGGTCGCTGACATTCAAAACGAACCTCTGGATGCGATCGTTGTGGCATCCTGCTCTCCAAAGCTGCATTTGAATACATTTCGTGGTGTTGCCGAACGGGGAGGATTGAATCCTTATAATTATGTCCAGGTCAACATCCGGGAACAGGATTCATGGGCTCACTCAGACAAGCCTGCCCAGGCAACTATAAAAGCCATTCATTTGATCCGTGCAGGTATTGCCAGAGTGAGCCTTTCCGAGCCATTGACACCCATGACGATCCCGGCCGAGAATTCAGTTGCAATTGTAGGCGCCGGAGTGGCCGGAATGAGAGCAGCCATTGAACTGGCCGACATGGGTGTCAATGTTCATCTTATAGAACGGGAGCATTTTGTCGGTGGCAGGGTTGCACAATGGGGAAAAATGTCGATGACCAACCAGACCGGGGAGGAGATCATAACGGAATTATATTATGAAGTGAAGAAACGTGAATCTATATTGGTTTATACAGGGGCCAATATCATTGCTTCAAAAGGAAGCATTGGAAATTTCGATATCCAGGTTAATATTCAACCCCGGTATGTTGAACCACCATGTGATCCGGAGTCATTTAAAAAAGCAATTGAAGCCTGTCCGGTTGAAGTGGATGATGAGTTTAACTTTAATCTAACAAAGCGGAAAGCCATTTTCTTTAATTACCGCAGTGAATTCCCGGCCTTGCCGGTTGTTGATATGGCCGCTTGCACCCGTTGTGAAGAGTGTTTGAAATATTGCCATGGATTACGTCTGGACCAACGGGACAGGATAATAGAAATTCATGTTGGATCCATCTTCCTGGCTACCGGCTTTAATCCTTACGAACCAAAAACCGGGGAATTCGGTTATCAGGAACATCCGGATGTTATCACGCTTCAACAGTTAAAACGCTTGCTCGATCTGAAAAAAGGAGAATTCCGGTTCAGGAACAAAAAAATCGAACGGGTTGCATTTATATATTGTGTCGGCAGCCGGCAAGTTGAAGGAGAAAATAAATATTGCGCCAGATATTGCTGCACTTCAGCCATTCACGCTGCACTTCAGCTCAGGAAAGATCTAAAGGTTCCCTTTATATATCATATCAATAAAGGAATCAGAACCTATGGCAAGCAGGAAATATTATATGAGGAGTCATCCACATCAGGAGATATTTATATGCAATTCGTGGAAGATGATCCACCGGTTGTGGAACCGTTTAATGACCATATAAAAGTTACTGTCAATGACCTGCTCACTGCAAACATGGAAGTCACAGTGAAGGCCGACCTTGTGGTTTTGGTCACCGGTATGGTTCCGCGTCTGAACCGGGAGTTGAACAACATCCTTAAGGTGCCACTAGGAAAGGATCATTTTTATAATGAAATCCATCCGAAATTACGACCTGTAGAAACAGTGATCGACGGTCTGGTCATCGCAGGTTGTTGCCAGGGGCCCAGGAATATTGCCGAATCAGTCAGTTCGGCACTGGCCGCAGTCTCCAAAGTCTATTCCATCCTTAATAAAGGAGAAATTCAACTGGAACCGACTTTGGCAATTGTGAACCCCGCTGCTTGTGAATGGTGCGGAAAATGCCTGGTGGCTTGTCCTTTTGATGCGATTGAAAGGGTAGAGACGAAAAAAAGATCCGTTGCCAGGATCATCGAATCAAACTGCAAAGGTTGCGGGATGTGTACCCCCGTTTGTCCAACGGAAGCCATCGATATCAAGGGTTATACCAATCATGAGGTCAGAAGCATGATTGAAGCAATGAGTGGTTAAAAGATATTAAAAAAATCCCGTATCAATGGATAGAAAGACCATAGAAATTATCAAACAAAAACGGATAATTCCTGATGCTGTCAAACAACATCATAAGGATTATCTTCAACTGAGAAAACAGGTAAGGCAGGTACTGAAAGAGGATCCTGAGACGATTCCCGGAATCGCAACAAAGACAGGGATCCCGTCTGATCAGGTGCTCTTTGTGGTTATGACTATGCGCAAATACAATGAAGTGGAAACGGGGGAACTGGACGATCTGGATGAGTATTATTTTTATAAACTAAAAAAAAATGAGTGAGCTGAATCCGCAGTTTGCCAAAGAAATTTCAAAATATGGGGCCAGTCATTTCAATGCCTGTTATAATTGCGGGAATTGCACTGCAGTTTGTAATCTGTCGGAGCAACAAGCTAACTTTCCCAGGATGTTTATTCGATATGGGTTGCTGGGTGAAAAGGAAAAAATATTAAACAGCAAAGAGATCTGGTTGTGTTACGCCTGTGGAGACTGTTCCGAATCGTGCCCCCGGCAAGCTTACCCTGGAGAGTACATGGCTGCTCTTCGCCGTTATACTATTGCCAATACAGAGAAAACGGGGCTGGCCCGGCTGATTTTTACAAACAATCCATGGGCGGTTTTTATCACTTTACTGATCGCATTTATATTGGGCTTGATGATGCTCACAATCAAACCTGATGAAACCATAGCAAGATGGTTGTTTGCCTTTATTCCCTATGAGGTAATCCACAACCTGGGTCTTGGGGTTTTTGCTCTGACTGGTATTACAGCCGGAGTAGGGATCTATATATTGGTAAGAAGTCTGCTGAAAAAAGATGCGTCTGATCCTGATGCTGCTGAACGGAATTTCTCGTTTTCAAGGACCATTCTTGCCTTAAAAAAGGTCAGCCTTGAATTGACCACAATGAAACGCTACCAAACCTGCGATACTGAAGATGATTCCTATTGGAAACGAAAGCTGTGGCTAATCAAGCCGTGGTTTGTACATTGGAGTATCATGTGGGGATTTATTGGGCTTCTGATTGCCACCATCCTGGATTTTATCTTTAAAGACCCGGCTACCGTTATGTGGCTGCCTTCACGTATCTATGGGACACTGACCGGTATCCTGCTGATATATGGAACGACGCTGGCTATCATTTACCGGCTGACCAAACCGACTAAAAGCTATGCAGACATTAAACTGGCTGACTGGACCTTCCTTCTATTTTTATGGATAGCAGGATTTACCGGGTTCTGGCTGGAAATAGCGGTGATGTCCGCTTGGAATAACCTGACCACCCAGATTGTATTTCTGATCCATACTGTAATATCTATGGAACTGATCATCCTGTTTGCTTTCTCCAAGTTTGCACATGCTTTATACCGGCCGCTGGCACTCTATTTCTATTATTCCCGGCAAGCCTTATAGCATGTAGTTTTTCTGAACCAAATTATGCACTTCTCCGGATTTGATATCGATTTGTTGAATTGGATTAACCATCATCTCATCCCGTATTCTAATCCGGTTCTGAGAGTAATTTCCAATTCTACCACATACATAAGCGTTGCATTAACATTAATGGTTCTTATAATATCAATCGTTAAAAGATCGAAATCACTGCGAAAACAGTTTTTTATCCTTGCATCGGTACTGGTACTTGCTGCAATCGTAAGTCAGGGATTAAAAACACTTTTTAACAGGGAAAGACCATTTCTAGCCTATCCTGTTATTGAAAAGTTATCTGATGGAGGGGGATCCTCCTTCCCGTCCGGGCATACGATAGAAGCATTTGCAATGGCAATAACACTGTCGTTATTGATTAAAAAGAAGAAAATAATAATACCTGTTTATATATGGGCTATGCTGGTAGCTTATTCACGCATGGCTTTGGGTGTACATTACCCAAGTGACGTTTTGGCTGGTCTTATTTTCGGAACTTTTATTGGTTGGATTGTCACATGGATTTTTTTTCGGTACAATTCCAATATTTGCTAAAATGGAAGAATCAGGCAGGATGGACCTCCTGTGCCTTTAATAAACTCTGAAAGATCGATTGGATGAACAGAATATCCATGGTGTTTAAGTGTATGAATCGCAGCAGTATTCTTTTTTTCAGCTATTACTTCATGGTTCCCAAGCGATATTACATTCCCTGAAACAAAACTTTCCTTTGGAACTTCAATCCGATTAAACCCTTTGAAAAATTTAATTGGGAAAACTCCCTGGCAGCATAATACATCGTTTGCTGAAAGAATACTCATGGCTCCACCCAGATGCAAAAAAGGTTCTGGTACTTCAACAGACCTGACCTCGAAATGCATGGTTTGTAAGATTGTTGACACCTGGTTCACGCCCTCCTTATTGGTTCTCCTGGAAATGCCCACAAATGCATTTGAGCCGGCAATGATTATATCCCCACCTTCAACGGTTCCATTTCCTGATATACTTCCGGATCTTTTTATCCCCAGCGATTCTAATTGCCCCGCCATCCATTCCTCTTCGTCTCTTCTTGATTCCAATCCCATTTTTAATTTGACATACCCTTCAGGTGTCACCAACGATGCATCCCGCGTAAAAACTGAATTCGGGTGATCTTTAAGCTCAGGAATATTAAAAACTTCAATACCTGATTTTAACAATGCAGCGGTAAGTGCAAGATGTTGCAAAGATGACTTTTCAGGATCTGATACCCCGGTTATATTGTGCTTTCTTAACTCAGAAACCTTTGAATATTCCAAGCCGGGTTTACAAACAACTACACGATCTTTCCTCAATGTCATTACAATAAAATATTTACGCTAATGCACAACGCGCTTATAAAAAATATTTTAAAGATTCTTAAAAATACTCCCAAAAAATGTTTTAGGGACGTATCAATGTACCTAAAAAACAAAACCCACGATTAACGTGGGTTTTGAGATGATTTGTGCCCGGAACAGGACTCGAACCTGCACATCCGTACGGACACTAGTCCCTGAAACTAGCGCGTCTACCAATTCCGCCATCCG
>Ga0268283_1000895_pt1 | contig 16210 bp, 12 predicted proteins | sample saktaG_13_FD_190140 | JGI IMG/M metagenome (GOLD analysis project Ga0268283, IMG submission 190140) | Saline water microbial communities from Sakinaw Lake, British Columbia, Canada - sak_2013_06_06_36m | ecosystem: Environmental > Aquatic > Non-marine Saline and Alkaline > Saline ... | reverse complement strand
ATAATTTTACAGTCATAATTAGCCATTGACCGTTCTTTTAAATTTTGTCCTCAGAAAATCCTCCTCGCCAGGGGGGGGCAGTATCACCGGAATGGGGGGGGCAGTATGGCCGGAATATACACCTAGGGTCTTATTGCCGTTTTGAGTTTGTTACTTTCACGAACAAATAGTGGATTCATCAGGCTGACGAAATCATTAATATTCAATTTTTTAATCAAATTTGATTTTATCAATCTCTTTCATCAAGCGATCTGTCTGGGTGAGAGCCACGATAATTTTCTGGTAATGCTGGATGTCATCAAAACCCAATTCTCGGCTCTTGCGGTCTTTGAGCCACTTTTGCGCGGGTTGGTAGCCTCCAATGTAAAACTCCCAGGCCACTTTTGGCACGTTTGCAAAATATTGAGCCTCGTTGATGAAAACATTTCCATTGTCGTACCGGACTTTCTCTACCAAATTGGTTCCACCTACCGGATACTGCGTAATATATTTGCCAACTTCCGGGCTTTCCAAGAGATGAATTTGCCTTAATTCACCGCCGAGCCTAACCAATTGCCAAAAAGTTTCCGGATCCTTCGGATAGGGCACACGGGGAAAGTCAATTTTCAGGAATTCTTTATATTTTTCGCGATAAACAGGGTTATGCAATACTGCATAAATGTAATCAAGCATATCAATCGGCGCAAATGTACCCGCTTCATCAAGCTTTTCAGGCGTAAATCTCAGACCGAGTTTTTCAGCGATCTGACCGATGATTTGCAGGTTGAGGTTGGGCTGATGGGATGGGGAGTCATTGAATGATTGCTGATTAGATACTTCATTATAGAGATATAAAGGCGCTAGCACCTCTCTTCCCAAAGGATCAATGGCAAATAAGCCATCGATAATCAAAGTTTTTGAAATAAAAAAATTAGAATAACCGCAAGATTCTTCGTTGGACTGTCTTTTAAAGATCAAGCCAAGATTGTCCTTTCGAAAAACATGCTTCATTACTTTTTGTGCTGACCGGCTTACAATTTTAGTGTCATAATAAGTGAACCTCCAATCGAAAACCCTATATTGAATTGGCGTAATAAATATCTCTGAAAAATTAGTATTAATAATCTTTGAGGTGATTTTATAGCTCCCCGAATCTACAATTCTAAACTTTTCAACAAATGCATTATCAAAGCTTTTACTTAAAAGCGTTTGAAATCTTTTGACAATTTCAACATGGTCAAACCCTATAAATAGAGGGTCTCTATCAGTTTTAACACCGGAGTTATATATTGGGAATAATTGGTTTAACGGAATCCAATTATTATACAGCATGGATTCACTAAAATCCTTCGGCACAAAGAAATGGTAAGGCTCGGGGCAATCGAGTTCCTTCCATGGAATGGAGGCAACGCTTTCGCTGTTGAGGAAATCGTACTTCGATTCACGTTTGCCGTAGATGTCGAAGTGGAAGACCTGAGCTTGTTTGGGCTTATTGGGAGTGGGCATTGCGGTTGGTATTCGGTTTTTGTTATTTGGTTATCCGTCAATTTTCAAAGCGAGACAATTCGTCATGGTTTGGGGAGATTTTTTTGCTTTGTCTTTTCAATTTTATGGATAGTCTCCTCGACCGGCAGATTTTCAGGCATCGTGCCACCGAGTTCCTCGATCGTTTTACGAACTTTCTTGCCTACTTCGTAATGAGTTTTATTGGCTTTATCCTTGCCCTTTATCTTTTCACGTCGTAGCTTTTCTTCGGTTTGGGTTGCACGGAACAGATTAGCAGCAAGTTCAGAACTGCCCATGTGGTCGAGGATGTTCTGGCTTTTCTTCAGTTTTTTCTTTTTATGAATGGCTTTTGCATCAAGTCCTCCATATAACCCCATGTACCCGTGATTCTGAAAAATGGCATAGTCGATAGGCTCTATTACTCCGGCATCTTTTGCAGCCTCGGCCAGTTGAAGATTGTGTTTCTTCATTTCGCTGCGGAGGAACAGCCGCTTCTCATCTTCAGTGGCAAGTCTTGTATATTCCTCCATTTTACTGATTTCCTGCAACCTTGTCTGAACCGCAAAGTAAGTTTGCCCAATTGCTACAATTTCTTTCGAAGGGTCAGCATTTTGAACAATAAGGTAACAGGCATATCGTGAGAGTCTGACATTTTCGATCTGCCGGCGGCCTCCCTTGCCAATCGCGATCATATCGAGGATATCCTCGAAATGATCATTAATACGGTTACCGCTGTTTTTACATGCATCCCTGGCTTTTTCGATAACACCAAGAAAATGCCTGTACTCAGAATATTCAAGTATCCTTGACATGTCTCTCGCAGTCCAAAACTCATTTCCCCTTTCATCTGTCTGCTTCAATTTTTCGAAGGCAGATTGAGGGATCAGCTCATTTGTCATATCAGTTGCGTTTTTTTATGAAAATATTGATGCTCACTCCCTGCATGATATCAAAAACATTCTCATCTTTCCCCCCACCGGGTGCCATCTCCTTTTTTTTGGCATTGCCGTGAAGGTCCAGAATGTAAGCTTTATCGAACGTTTCGAGCAGCCGCTTGCGCATTTGCCGGTGTGTAATGCCATCAATGAAGCTGTTGTTGGAGATATAAGCGAGAATACCCTCCCCGTTCTTCTCAATGAAATGCTGGCCGTAACGGATAAACTTGATGTAATCGTCATCGAGATTCAGCTTCTTCTCATTTAATCCCGTTTTATATTCGGAGATGAGTGACTGTATCCAGGCTCCTTTGTTGCTGCTGCTGACCGAATATGGAGGATTTCCTAAAATCACCATCACCGGGGTATCGCGTTTAATGTAGTTGGCTTCATTGGCCTCAGTACTAAGCCAGTTGGCGAAAAGGGTTCCGGTGTCGGGATGATATTCTTCGAGACTATTGGTAAGAAAAACCCGGAATCGTTGTTCTTTGATTGGTTTATACCCGGTTTCAGTGAGCAGAAGATCAAGTTGAAGGTGGGCCATGGCGTATGAAGCCATCAGGATTTCAAAACCGTTGAGGCGCGGGATCAGGTGTTCTTCCACGTAATTGCTCCAGGTGCCTTGTTGACCTTCGAATTTCCGGTAGATATGTTTCACTACTTCGGCCAGGAAGGTGCCTGTTCCGGCAGCGGGGTCAAGAATCTGGACTTTGTGAACTTCCTGTTCAACTTCAACCTCCCGTAATTTTGATCGTTGATCGGATGTTGCTTTGGTCACCTGCTTTTGTTTTATTCTGATTTTTGAGGTATCGGCCAGTCCTTGTGGTAAACCAAATTCAGTTATTAAAATATCATCTACCGCCCGAACAATAAAATTAACTACCGGATGCGGTGTATACCAAACACCCCGGGCTTTGCGAAGTTTAGGATCATATTCGGCAAGGAATGTTTCATAAAAATGGATGACCGGGTCGTGGGTTTGGGTAGCATTGCCAAAGTTATTGAGCAACGCTGCCACATCGGTAGCGCGAAAAAGATCGGCTAGACCATCGACGATCCAGACAATGCGGCTGTCGAGATCGTACCCGGCTACATATTGAAACAGTTTGCGTAAAAAGGGGTTGGTTTTTGGAATAAGCCCGGCTGCCTCCTGACGTGAGAAAGTATCAAGCGATGTATCGTGCAACCGGGCGGCAAACATGCCATAGGCAATTGTTTGTGCATAAATGTCAGCAAATTCCTTTGGGGTTATATCATGAATAAGTATCTGCCTGAATGCAGTGAGCTGGTCACGAAGGTTGATATTAGCTTCATTGACCATGCTGAACTCTTCAGGCGATTCGCCATAGGCAAGTGCATTTTCAATTACGGTGGCTAAAAGCTTTGCTTTTGCGGCCATCATCTCAGCCAGCTTTTTTGGGCTTTTAATCGTTTGGCCCAGGTAGGCGCAGAAATCTTTGATCAGATTTTCGAAAGCGACAAAATTTTCGGGCAGCGGTGCCAATCTTCCGTTTCTAATTTCGGCTATCTTCAGGGAAGTTTTGAATTCACCTTCCAGGTAGAGATGAAAATCGAGATAATCGGTAATGATCAGGTTATCGAGCGAAGCACGGTAACGGTCGAATTGTTCATTAAGGGTTTTGCTTTTCAGATCGACGCCAATATCTTTTGCCTCAATATAGCCGACCGGAATATTCTTTTTGGTGAGGATGTAATCGGGTGCGCCGCAAGCCACGCGCGAAGGTTCGTTGGTTACCTGCACGCCCTGGGCCATGCTCTCCAACAGGCTTTGCAAATCGCCACGATAGGTATGTTCGGTGCCTATTCCGGTTTTGTACCGGCGGTTCAGGTTTTCGATGTATTCAGGGATGGTCATGGTGTGATTCTCTTTTCAAATGTAAGAAAAGTGGAGGAATGAGGCGTCAAAAAAATCGAGGAGTTGAATATTGACAATTGTATCTGAGATTTTGTCCATATTTGTAACACAAAAAGTAATTGTTCCGACTGATTAACGAAATAAACATCAATAACAATGAGAAAGGCCGAAATTATTGCTGATATTGTCAAATCCACTGGGCTGGATAAAGTGGTGGTTGAAGCCACCGTTGAAGCCATAATGACCACCATAAAGGATTCGATGACAAATGGAGAGAATATCTACCTGCGAGAATTTGGGACATTCCTGCTGAAGAAACGGGCAGCAAAGATTGGACGAAATATTTCAAAGGGGACCAGTATGAAGATTCCTGCTCACTTTATCCCGGCGTTTAAGCCGTCAAGGGAGTTTGCATCAGTAATAAAATCAAAGGTAAAGGTGAATGTGAAATAACCTCAAAATTACTTTCGCGTGGCATACCGTAATCTTATCTCTCTCTCTCGACTTTTATCGGCAATAAATACTATCGTTTTACCATCATCAAGCAGGACGGGGAATTTTTCAACCACCGAACCTGTTAATAGTTTTGACTTGGGAACTTTATTCTGATGGTTTGATATCTCAAGTCTGTTATCCTCTGTATCACCTTTCAGTATATGTCGAATGTTCTTCATGACAATCTAAATTTCGTGTTCAATTGTTAAAAGTAAGAGACATCTTGGATCGCCATAATGGGAGGCTGGTATTCTTATGAACAAAAAAGGTAATATCATTGATGACAAAGCTGATACGACTAAATAATCAATGGAAAGGTTTATCTTCGAATGATAATCTGAATGTCCTATTTCTTCAACGAACCTTATTTTCGATTGAATTAAGGTATGTCCTTTCTTATATGAGTTTTAATCACAGAAAAGAGATGTGAAATATCCAGTGGCTTTGCTAAATAAGCCACACATCCTGCTTCCAGGGCCCTGCGTTCATCAAAATCAAGCGAATATGCAGTTTGAGCAATAATCGGCAATCCCGGGCGGAAGCCAAGGATATCGCGGGTGGCATCAAATCCGTTCACAATTGGCATCTGAAGGTCCATCAGGATCATGTCGATGGTATTGTCACGGTGGCAGATTTCAATGGCTTCCAGCCCGTTTTTGGCCCAGATTACCCGGGCATTGGCTTTTCGCAGCCAGCGTGACAGAAAGATAAAATTACTTTCGATATCCTCTGCAACCAGGATTGATTTGCCAGATAGGTCGATCATCTCATAGGCCGCCGAGGAATCATGACCCGGTTTCAAGGCTGCACTCTTTTCCTGGTGGGGGAAAGAGCAATAAACCGAGGTTCCTTTATCCGGCTCTGACTGAAGCCACACCTGGCCACCTTGCAACACGATGAACTCTCTGGCCAAGGTAAGTCCCAACCCAAGTCCGCCGTACTGTCGACTGTTTGATTCATCTCCCTGCCTAAATTTATCGAAGACATACTTCTGCTTTTCTTCGGATATTCCGATCCCGGTGTCCTTCACAAATAGGATCACCTCCTTACCCGAAATGAAATGGCATCCAAGGGTAATGTGGCCGAATTTCGTGAATTTGAACGCATTGTCGAGCAGGAAACCAAGGGCTTCCATTAATCGCTGTTTATCACACTCGATTAATACGGGTTCGGAGGTTTCAGTAATAAAAAAGGAAAATTCAATGCCCTGAAGGTTGAGCGAGTTGAATTTCGCTGAATAACTGGCAAAAACCTCACTTAACAATGCCCTGATGTCATGGACATTCCTGCTGACCTGGAGCTGGTGGGTCTCAATCTTTGAAATATCAATGATGTTGTTGAGGATCAGTATAAACTGTTTAATTCCGCCCCTGATGTGGTCGATATACTCCATCTTGTCCTCGAAACTACAGGCGGGATCTTTCATCAACTGGAAGAAACCAAAGATGGCATTTGCCGGGGTGCGGATTTCGTGACTCAGGTTCTGCAGGAAGGTGCTCTTCAGTTGATCGGACTGTACCGCCCTTTGCAGCGCCTCCTTCATTTTTGTGATCTCCTGGGCCTGTACAATGAACAGATATGGATTCCCGCTTTTGTCACGGATCAGGGATATATTATGCAGGGCAAAGATGACTGTTCCATCCTTGCGGATATATCTTTTCTCCATGATATTTTTACGGATCTTTCCCGCTTTGAGCTGAGCCATCACAAACTCACTGCGTTCAAGGTCATCGGGATGGGTGACAGCATAACTGCGTGAGAGGAGCTCCTCTTCCGTGTACTGGAACATTTCGCAAAGCGCCTGGTTGACCTGGTAAAAATTGCCGTTCATGTCAAGAAGTGCCATACCGACGCTGGCATTTTCATAAACGGCGTGTAACAATTCCTTCTGATTTTTCAATTCGATCTCAGCCTTCTTCCGATCTGATATATCGATTAAACATTCAACGATAAACCGTTTCCCACCCAGAGTGATTTCGCTGAATGAACGCGTGAGCGCTGCTTTTCCATCGGATTTGTTAACCAGATATTCTCCATTAAAAAATTCGGGATCATTGGTAGGCGAAAACGGACAACTTTCTGATAAGCCCAGGCAGACTGTAGAGATACACTTCTGATTCAGGATAACTTCGCGGGGGATACCCAGAATTGCCACTGCTTCATCGTTGATATCAGCAACATTGTGCGTATCCGGATCTATAAGAATGATACCACTTGATGCCTTGGCCAGTAATCCGGGATCCATCATGGGCCTTGATAAATCATTCCCTGATGAAAATGATTGTGGATCATTTTGTTCCATCTTATTGGTATGACAAACAAATATAATTCATATTTCAAAATATTACATGTATTTTAAAAATATCTTACACTTGACTGAAGAACCGGTCAACTTGGCTAGTCTCCACAGTTAAATCTTGTCCATTGGATATTTTTGATTACCAATTGGATGATGTGGTCAATGAAAACAGGCGTTGGGTTAACGGTTGGGCATTCTTGTCCTACTGTAGAAACAAAAGAATAACGAACTCCCATCAGCAATATGGTTATCAATGTGGTATTTTTACATGTGTCACATGATAATCCTCAGAGCTTCCGTTCAAGGCAGTTGCAACCACCTTAATGTTCAAATCTTCCTCGGTTAGCTCCCATGAAATTGTTTGTCCACTACCAATATAATCGGGATAAGTCACTCCTCCATCAGCACTATAATACCAGCTATAAGTGAGTGTATTGTAGTTATCTCCGGGGACAGCTGTATAGGTATAGGTTGAACCCTCCCAACCAATCAGCGGACCCGAAATGGTAACGGGCGTAATATGGCCAAGCAGCTTCACCTCCGAGTTAACTGACAGTACAGGACCGAATGAAAAACCTCCATACTGACTCCAATATTTATTATACCACATACACTTCACAAAGTAATATTTTCCGGGGTAGGAAGGATTCCCAATATAGAAATTAACAGACCTAATATCTTCATCAAGATAAGCATCTTCAATTTCTGTACCCTGGGTGAATGGTCCATTTTGATTTAAGCTCCAATAGGTCTGGAATTTATACAATGTATGCTGATATGTATATCCAACCGGAGGTGCAGATTGAATGCAGCCATTATGCATACTGGAACAGTTATATAACATCTGCGCCGGCATCCAGGTCGTACTGAATGAAACTGCCGGGGAGCAAGGAAGAGATGATTTCTCCTTATTTTGATCCACGGAAACTTCCAATGAGTTGGTCGTTTTCGAACTGGATTGATCTAGTTCATAATTACCCTTAAGACCCTTCTCCAGGTCGTTTTTCTTGCTGCAAGACTGAATAAAAACAGTAACGCCAACGAATATTAATAAAGTAATAACCACCCGGATAAATGTTTTCGTCTTCATGTCTATAAGTGTTTAAGATTTCGCCTACTCTGAAATAGCTTTTCGGCATCTGCTTTGAAATGAATAATTTCCACAATTTTAAGGTCTAATCCAAAGGCCACCCTATGAATGAAAGAATGAGGATATCTCATTTATATATGTTGTTCAAATCCAAATTATTCCATTTGATCGCATAATGTAATCTGTGTGTGGATCACGCTGTATGGTTTTTACGATAAGCTACCGGATTAGTAAAAGTTCAAAGATCCCTGCTGAATGTACAGCAGGGATCTCTAAATCCGGAATTTACCTAATCAATTATCTAAGACCTGATACTTTAAGGGTCTCCATAGTCACCCCATTGTTCACTTTAATCAGGTATAACTGATCCCCGGTATTGAACTTCAGATAAATGTTCTTCATCCCTTCAACATCATACTGAGCGGAACATACCTTTTTACCTGTGAAATCAAATATACTGATCTGATATTTGCAGGGTTTATCTGCAATGAGTATAGCATGAATTCCACCTTCATCCATTCCGGTATATTTCCAGATACTGCCATTCATATCATTATCCCCGGTCGAAGGCAATGATTTCATATCACCTGCCGCACATTCCTTGTTTGGATCAGGTATCCAGGGATTGATGGTATACCCGAAATCGAGTGCCTGGGTCTTTATCATATACCCTGGTTCTTTAAATTCCTGGGTGTGAACACCAGCAATTGCTACATTTCCCTCGACATAACAATGAGGATCGCTGAAGAGAAACCCATTCACATTAATGAAATTATATCCATAATCCTGGTTGTTGTTTGCGTTAAATGACCCGACCATATATAGGTTGTCATTCATTATCACAGAATTTTCAGGAGCCCACCAGCTTGTGATTGTGCGCTGATTTCCGATGGGAACAAGATCACATGAAAATGTTCCAAAATTTGCTGAGCCATTGATCAGATCACCTGCATTCAGGATTTCATATTTGAACAGGCTTTGGTATTGCTCTCTGTTATCATTTTCAATATAGCTGTTTCCTGTTACAACAAGGCCATTGGCATCGGTATGATGCATGATGTGACCCCGCGCTATGGCAGCTAAGGCGGGTAAAGAGGGGTCATAACAGGGGGGGATGTCAAAAGTATATTCTACGGGTTGCTGCATTACTGCTCCTGCCAGATTCGTTTGTGTTATTGCAAAGGGCCTCCCTTCTGAATTAAATAAGGCGAACAAACTTTGATCATTCGAACCAAATTCAACATCAATGCCCGAGTAACGCAAACCCGCCATTTCGTAAACATTGCACCATTGAAGGTTTAGGTTCATATCGATCATGCCAACCATTGGATGATAATACCCACTTAATCCTTCTTTGGTGTTCACACCGGTAAATGCAATGGCATCCTGCGAATCGTTCAGCTGAATATCGTTGATCGAACATAGCCAGGCAGGTTTAGGATCCACTAACTGGTCAGGGTCAAATACAACCACAGTGGCACTGGTGTAAGGAGGCAGGACTTTCATGATAAAAGCCTTTGAGCGGCACTGTAAATTGTTGACATCCATTGTTACGAACGGACGATCAACCATCATTCCACTTATATAATAAGCCCTCTCTTTGGTGGCATACTTAATTCTTGTGCCAATCGTATTTCCCAGGATGTCACCTGAATAGAGAAGATCAAATTTAACCAGCGTGGTCAACTGTCCTGTGCCTCGTTGGTAAATGCCCAGGAATACAAAACCCTGGCCATTGGGGCCCGATGGAAAATAGATGCCGGTACCTGCGGCATATTGTGAATTGGTATTCTCCGGTGCAACAGCAAAGTCTGTCATAAGGATATTGTCAGATGCACCAATCAGTTCAACCGCCCTGCCTGATAAAAAGGTATTGTTATTGATAGAATTACCTTTTACCATCCGGCTGTTTACCAGCCAGTCGGTTTGATTTCCGGCCACAACCTGGCGCGGCAGGCCGTCAACATAACCTTTTTCGATTGAGTAGGAGAAATGACGTTTAAACGGTGTTCCCGCATCGGATGTAACAACTTCAAACCTTTGAGGAAATCCTGCTATCCATAGTAATGAGAACAAAGAAATCAATAGCACTTTTTTCATAATGATAAGGTTTAGGTTAATACTGATTTAAACAACAAAAAACTTGAACACTTATAATTGCACTAAGCTAAATAGTTTAAAGGCATTTGTCAATTCAGGGTACCCTTTATTTTATATTCCGGAAAACCGGAATCGATGCATCCGGTTTTCCTCAACTATCATTTACGATCAGGTTGGGATTTCCTCATGATCTGTTTTTTTATTGAATGTTACCCGAAAATTGGGGGAAAAATAGATTAAAGTGTGAATCGGGCTGGTTTGTCCGATCAAGGCTGCAGTCACGAAACAGATGACCGAATACGCTGGCATTCACATTGTTTGAAAAAAAGACATGAATATCCTATTCCGGTTTTCCGGAATATAAAATAAAGGGTACCCTGAATTGACTTTTATAATTTTACTATTTATTTTTGACGCCATGTCAATCGGGTGTGTGTCTTAATTAAAAAACAACACTATTCTCCCCATTTGAATCGGTGATTTGTGACTTCCTTCACAAATGAGTTTTCCACTAACAACCGAAACAAGAAGGTATACATTTATATTTTTGAACAGATGAATAATCCAAAACTTGAAATACTAACCATATATGAACCGTTCATTCCTGCTAACCATTGTGAGTATCCTTCTGTTTTCTCCCGGCTTTCTGAAGTCACAAACCTTTCCTGAACAGCCTGTAATGCCATACCATACCAATGCCTCTCCGATCTTCGGAAAGGATATTGTGATTCATGATCATCCGGAGCGCAATCAGCGGAACATTGCCATATGTTCGGCATTTAACGGATGGCTATTTGCTGTCTATTCCTATGATGAAGAGTATTTTCAGGATCTATCAATACTAAAGTCGGTTGACAATGGAATAACCTGGGAGGTGCTTCTTGAAGGAGGAACCGGAGTCGTAGGTTCCATTATAACAAGGCTAGAGATAATCGCCTGCGGTAATACCCTCGACAATCTGAAATTATTTTTAGGATTTACATATTATGATCCTCAGATGAAAGTTTCAGATTCCTATATATGGCGTGCAAGTGCAGATCCTTTTGTAATAGAGGAAAATATTACAGATGAACCAACCGTCCAAGTGACTGATTTTGTTATTGCAAGTGATTATTTGTACACTTCCGGCAATTCAAATCCCTATGGTGTGGGATTATTGTATATAAAGAGGGGAGTAAAAGACACGCTTATTTTTCGATCCTCCAGCAACGGAGGAATGGTATTTGAAAACCGTCGCATTATAACAACTGCTACCCAATTCTTTCACAAAGTTGCCCTAAGTTACGGACGAAGTCCATCCTGGAGCAACGGAAGATATTTTGCAGTATGGGAAGAACAACCAGTCTCACAAACTGAGACTTTAGGACATATCTATACTGCCCATACCGGAGACAATATCAATGGTCCATTTTCAACCCGTGTTTGTTTGGATAGTCTCAACAGTGAATTCATCAACAAGGTGCGAAACCCGACCATTTCATGCCAGGTAAGCGATGCTGATAACGACAGCGCCAGCCTTACTGAAGCTGTAATGTTTGAAAAGTATTCGCCGGTCACCAACCGGTTTGATTTAGCCGGTTATTACAACTTGCAGGCACCAAGCTCTAATTATTTCAGAAGCTTTACAGCCACCCCATCTTCTTATTACAACCTTCAGCCTGATATTAATTTCAATCACTATAATTCAACATTCATGCTAACCTACTTTGATCAAACCAATCAAAGTCTGCCATTGCTTTCTCACAATGTCAACATGGTAAATCCGGATTCATGGGATATTCTCACTTCTCACTATAATGACAGTGTGAATATAACGAAGCCATACCCAAAGGTGAGGACGAGTACATCAAAGCAGGATGGGATGAATGTTTGGACGGCAGACAAGCCAAATGGCAACGGGATCGCCCTGTTCGATGCACCCTACAGCACCTGGACGGGAAGTTCTGAAAAAAGGAAAACAGATGGAGTAACGCTTTTATCTACTTATCCTAATCCATGCAATAATATAATTACAATTTGTTTTGAATTGACGAAGGCAGAAAAAGTATCCATTTCATTATATACGATAATGGGGCAACCTATAGGAATTATTGCGGATCAGAACTATTCAACCGGGAAACACAATGTCCGCTATAATATAAGCCATCTAACACAAGGAAGTTATTATTGTGAATTCGTTTCAGGGAGTTTTCATTCCACCGAAAAAATAATTGTAATCAGATAAAAACTACACATTTAAATATCTTTCTACAAAATTCAATTTTTGATTAAAATATACAGAAAATAAAAAGCTTATGAAAAAAAGACCGTTTACTATAATACACAAACTAATTGCTGTGTTTTTTTTTAGTTTTTCCTGCTTTAATTTTGTTGATGGTCAGGACGCAATTAAAATCGATAATTATAATAGCCTCACCTTTTTTCAATGGGGTAATACAGCAAATGCTAAAGTTAGCTTAGGTAATTATACAACAACTCAGCTTCATGCGCGATTCAATGTGAAAGCATCTCAAGCAGATAAGTGTGCTTTTAAAGCGATCATGTTTCCTCCTATAAGTAACGATTCAATTGGATCAGTTGAGAATTGCGTTTATAAGGGTGCACAATATTATGGAATTTACCAAGCAGGGCTCGCAAATGGTAAAAACTACTTTCAAAATTCAATTGGAATTAATGTAGCCTCACCCAATTATGCGTTAGATGTCAATGGTGACATAGGATGTCATGCAATATTGAATTTTATTGGGGATACTCCGGGAGTAACTATTACCAGCAGCAGTCAGTTGAACCACCCGTTTACCTTTGTTTATAATTACTATTCAGCTCCTCCCGCTCCACCAAACCCATACAATCCATTGAAATTATATTACTGGGGTGCGGAAATAGGTGGGAGATTGGAATGCGATACCTTCCTTTTACGCCGGAATCCTGGCGTTGGAAAGGTGTTGGTAAGCGATGCCTCCGGTAGTGGTAGATGGACCGACGCATCCGCAGTTACAAGTGACTACTGGCTCGTAGCAGCAAATAAGGGCATGAGGGAACCGCCTACTAATGAATTGACTTCGATTTATCTAAACCCTGAAAAATACGAAAGTGTCCTGATCGGAACCGAGACTCCTCAGGACAGGTACAAACTGGCAGTAGGAGGAAGGGTTCTTTGTGAAGAGCTAAAAGTAAAGCTGGTAGCGGATTGGCCAGATTATGTTTTTGAAAAGAATCATGAAGTACCCACTTTGATTGATGTAGAACAATTCATCATTGAAAATAAGCATTTGCCCGATATCCCATCGTCACAAGAGGTTAAGGAAAATGGTATCGATGTAGGGGAAATGAATGCAAAGCTTTTGAAAAAAATTGAAGAGCTGACAGTCTATATCATTGCTATGCAAAAAGAAATAGATCACCTGAAGGCAGAATTTTCCACCCATTGACGTTACCTCTGTTAATTATGAAAAACAATCTAGTCTTCAAATCATGGCTTGTCCTGACACTTATTCTCCTCTTTGGAACCAACACCTATTCGCAAACAGTATTTTCCGAATGGATGGTTGGTGCAGGAAAACAGGGCTGGGATATCGTTAACGACATTGCATGTGATGATTCCGGAAATATCTTTATCACCGGAAGCAATATGGACACAGTCATTAAAACCAGAATGACTGGTATTGCAACCAATTCTCGAAAAGGCATGTTTATTGCCAAATATGATAGTGCAGGGAAATTTCTGTGGAATAAAAATATTCTAAAACCAAGCTCGGGCTTTGGAAGTCTTATTTCAATCGGCAAGGAAAATCAAATTATCCTGGCTGGCGGCACTACAACTGATGAGAGTGAGAGTGGAACGAAGCATGGCAAATTTGGTTTTTTTATTTCGTCGCTTGATGAGATAGGTAAAATCAATTGGATAACTAAATTTTCAGGAGTCAGGAGCGATTTCCTTACCTCAATGATTGTGGACACCCTTAGAAATGAGATCCTCCTTGCCGGCTATTTTCATGATACTTTGATTATCAGCGGGAAGACATTCATTAGCAAGGGAAGAGCTGATGGCTTCCTCTTTAGGTTTGATATGAATGGAGCTTTCAAAGATGCTCAAATCATCGGAGGAAAAGGCGATGATAAATTGTATTGTACCGCAATAAATACTTTTGGTGATCTATTTATAGCCGGGACATACCAGCGAAAAATTCAATTTTCAAAAAATAAATCTCTTGAACTTTCTAACCCAAATCAGGTAGGCCTCTTTATAACTAAATTGAATAATTCAGGGGAGTGCGTTGCAGCAAAACAACTTCTATCGGGTAAAAAGATAAAAGTAAATCATATAACCTGGACGGATGGTCTTTGTTTTATTACCGGAGGTTTCAGTGACAACGTAAACATTGACGGTCAAGTTCTTCATTCACTTGGCAGTGAAGATATTTTTCTTCTCTGCGTCGACTCTTCCCTGCAGGTAAAATGGTATAAACAAATAGGCGGGATAAAAAAAGACCGTTCGGCCGGAATTATCAACACCGGGAAGGAAATTATCCTTACAGGTTCTTTTTGTTCTGAGATAAAAATGGGTCAAAAACACATTATACCTTCTGGCAAGGGGAGTGACATTTTTCTAATGTCTTTTGATACAAAAGGCACATTGAAATGGATGCGGAGTGCTGGTGGTGATTACGATGATTACCCAACGTGCATCGAATATGGTCATGACAACTACATTTATGTGGCCGGTTCGTTCCGGAATTCTTTTAAACTCAACAGTGCCACGATGAATTCAAACGGAGAGGAAGATCTCTTTATCTGTCGTCTCGAAAATTGTCGGATAAAGGCTCCTGAATTCAAACAACCTGAATACCTGTGCGACGGGTTCCCTCTGAAGTTGGATGCCGGACCAGGATTTTCGTCATACAACTGGGCTGATGGCCTCGGTTATGAACAAGTTTTTACCATAAATCAGGGTGGAAATTATTCGCTTGACCTTGTTGCGCCCAATGGCTGCATGATTTACGATACAATTGGCGTGCTCGATTCCCCTAGCCCCGTGGTAAATCTAGGTAATGATACAACTATTGCAGATACATCGCGCATTTTTTTGAATGCAGGCAAAAATTTCACCCATTATCTTTGGAATAACGGAGCCACAAAACCTGAAATCCAGGTTAAAGGTATTGATTTACATGAGGGACCGAACTTGCTGAATGTTACAGTTACCAGCGAAGAAGGGTGTGTTGGTCATGATGATATTGTGATAGATATGTTAAGAACTATGCCAAACTATATTTCTGAATTAATTGCAGAAAGTTGCATGCTCTTTCCAAACCCCACCCGGGATATCGTGACGGTATCTTTTACCATCCCTTTCGAATCCCTTACGTTGACGATTCACGATCTCATGGGTAAGGAAGTCATGTCTAACTCTGTTTCACAATATGTTACGAATTTTCCGATTGAGTTTAACCTTGGTTCCTTGCCTAAAGGATTGTACACCCTGAAGATAAACACAAATCGTGGTAATGCGACAAAGAAAATCGTTCTTCAGTAACTCAAAATACCTCAAAATGTCTCGTTCGCCAGTATCAGTAAAAATGCATCAATTCGGAATAGAGATTCTACGATTTTCTTTGCTGACCTGTTTTTTCCTGTTGTCTGCTCTATTCCAAACCAACGCTCAATATCCCTATATCATTAATATGAGCCAGGCCATGATCGGCGATGCTTCCATTGCAGCCAGGCTGGAGGTGGTTCATCTGCCGGGTTTTGAAGCTAAGGCCGGCTTGGCGTATGATGCGTATATTGATCCATCCTTCGTGGGAGTTGGTTCTGTTTATGAGCTTCCTTCTACTTCAGGGACCCAGGTGGTTTCTCCCTCCAACCTGAACTACATCATCACAACTTCTCCTCAAATTGCCGGCTATAATCCTGCAAACACCCATAAC
>Ga0268283_1000894_pt1 | contig 16232 bp, 12 predicted proteins | sample saktaG_13_FD_190140 | JGI IMG/M metagenome (GOLD analysis project Ga0268283, IMG submission 190140) | Saline water microbial communities from Sakinaw Lake, British Columbia, Canada - sak_2013_06_06_36m | ecosystem: Environmental > Aquatic > Non-marine Saline and Alkaline > Saline ... | reverse complement strand
AATTGAATACAAAGATCAGGCTGATATTTTTGTTCCGAAACTAAAACAAGTGAATTATTCCCTGCTACGAACCCAAAGCGGCGATACCATTGAGCAAAGCCGTTTCAATGGCAAAGTGGTGTTACTGGATTTCTATTTTATGAATTGTCGGCCCTGTCGTGCGAAGTTTCCGACACTCGAAAAATTAAAATCTGCCTTTAGCAACCGCAATGATGTTGAAATTATTGGAGTGTATTGCGATGTTGACCATTCAATGAAAGAATTACCCGCATTCCTTGCAAAATATAAAGTCACGATTAAAACCCTTATTGATAAGGATTTAAAATTAAGAAAGGAATTAGGGATTACGTCCATGCCTGTTGATATAGTTTTAAACAAAAAAGGCGAAATCGTATCAACGTATTGGGGATTTCAGATGGGAGCTTCGGATAAATATTTTGATGAACGGGTTAAACTGATTAATGAATTACTAAAAAACTAATTTAAATGAAAAGTTGTATTATTCTATCTTTGATTACTTGTTTGTTTTTAACTTCCTGCAATAATCCGGCTTCAAATAAAGCAAAAATAAAATTCCAGACTGTTGAACTGGATTTTGGAAAAATTAAAGCCGGTGATACAACCAGTCAAACATTTGATTTTGTAAATATTGGAAATGACACCCTGCTTATAGTTCAGGTACAACCAAGTTGCGAATGTACACTTGCTGATTATTCAAAAGCACCCGTTCTGCCGGGAAATCGTGGATTTATAAATATCAGATACGCTTCCAACAAAAAAGTTGATATTGGAAAACAAATAAAAACTGTGATCGTACAAACTAATTCTGATACTTTACTAACCGTTTTAAAAGTTACCGGAATTGTTGAAAATGATAGTTTGAAAAAGGTATTACAACAATTAGAAAGAATCTGATTTGTTTTATTCAGAATCAATTGTTCTGAATTTTGAAAATACAAGCATTTGCCCACTAACTTTTCTTCTTCAGAACTTCTATTGCAAAGAGATTCATTCGATTTTATAGTGCCAAAGTCAGAGTAAAGCCAAATAATTTAGTAGTAATCTCAATTCAAAGTCCCATTTACATAAAAAGTAGGTGGGGCTTTTTAGTTGTTGCCCCTTCAAGTAAAAAATTATAGGGTTTTTGAGGGCTGACATAACCTGGTAAGTCCAGCAATAAAGGCAAAATTTCAAAAATATTTCATGCATTTTCAAAATTGAAGCCATGTAATTTCAAAATTCAGTTAGTGTAATTTCAAACTATGATCGTTGCTGATTTTGTAAATTACTTGAAGTCGCACTCCGGTTAAAACCTCAACTAAATCGAATTTTAACTCCTTCAATCCCATATCCTCCACCATTTTTTATATTATAATTTATACTATCTTTGCAGCCTTAAAAAATTCGCTTAATATCACCTCCTCATGGGAACTAAATATACTGAATACAAACAACTTAGCTTAACGCGCATCGGAAACGAAGTTCTGGATTTCTGGAACGAGAACCGTATTTTTGAGAAAAGCCTCGAAAACCGGAGCGATTGTACGCCTTATATTTTCTACGAAGGTCCACCTTCGGCTAACGGCATGCCTGGTATTCACCATGTTATGGCCCGCGCCATCAAAGATATTTTTTGCCGCTACAAAACATTAAAAGGTTTTTTCGTTGAGCGTAAAGCCGGTTGGGATACACACGGTTTACCCATCGAAATTGCTGTTGAAAAAACACTTGGAATCACCAAGGAAGACATCGGCAAAAAGATCAGTGTCGACGATTACAACAAAGCCTGCCGCAGCGAAGTAATGAAATACAAGGATCGCTGGGATGAACTTACATTGAAAATCGGTTATTGGGTCGACCTCGATAATCCTTACATTACATTCGAAAATACTTATATCGAAACCTGCTGGCATCTGCTTTCAGAGCTTTATAAAAAAGGACTTCTCTACAAAGGATATACCATTCAGCCCTATTCACCAGCAGCCGGAACCGGTCTCAGCACCCACGAACTGAACCAGCCCGGAAGCTACCGGAATGTAAAAGACAATACGCTTGTTACCCAGTTTAAAGTGCGCAAGGATAACGGGCATGCGCTCATTCCTACACTTTTCGGCAACGATAAAACTGATGTGTTTATCCTGGCATGGACCACCACACCATGGACTTTGCCATCAAATACCGCATTAGCTGTTGGCAAGCATATCGAATATGTGCTGGTAAATACATTTAATCCATACACTTACGAACCGATAAAAGTCGTAGTTGGCAAACCGCTTTTTGCAAAATATTTTCACGAAAAAAATGCTGAAATCCTGATGAGCGAATACGTTCCTGGACAAAAAGCAATTCCTTTCGAAGTACTTGCCACATTCACCGGTGCCGAACTTGCCGGTCTGCGTTACGAGCAGCTTTTACCTTACGAGCAGCCTGAAACCGGCGATGCATTTGTGGTAATCTTAGGCGATTTTGTGACAACCGAAGATGGTACCGGTATAGTTCATATCGCGCCAAGTTTCGGAGCGGATGACTTTAAAGTTGCAAAACAATACGGAATCGGCGCACTTACGCTGGTTGATAAAACCGGCCGCTTTGTGGAAAGTATGGGCGAATTTGCCGGCCGCTTTGTTAAAGCCGAATATGCGCAGGACAATGATCCGCAAAGAAATGAGAATGTCGATGTTGATATAATCGTCAAACTTAAAAAAGAGAACCGGGCTTTTAAAACCGAAAAATACGAACACTCGTACCCGCATTGCTGGCGTACTGATAAACCTATACTTTACTATCCGCTTGATTCGTGGTTTATTCGCACCACAGCCATCAAGGACCGGATGATAGAACTCAACAAAACCATCAACTGGAAACCCGAATCTACCGGAACCGGTCGTTTTGGAAACTGGCTCGAAAATCTTGTGGATTGGAACCTGTCGCGTTCACGTTATTGGGGAACACCGCTTCCAATCTGGGTTACCGAAGACCGCAGCGAAGAAATCTGTATCGGTTCAATCGCTGAACTTCAGGCAGAAATTGTTAAATCAATTAAAGCCGGGTTTATGACTGTGAATCCGTTCGAAAGCTTTGAGCCAGGCAACAATTCGAAGGAAAACTATACTACATTCGACCTTCACCGTCCCTATGTCGATGATATTTTCCTTGTTTCGCCAACAGGCAAAAGGCTGATCCGCGAAACTGACCTTATCGATGTATGGTTCGATTCGGGAGCTGTGCCATATGCACAATTCCATTACCCGTTCGAAAAAAATACTGGCCATCCTGAATATTTCCCGGCTGATTTAATTGCCGAAGGTGTGGATCAGACCCGTGGATGGTTTTATACGTTGCATGCCATTGCGGCACTGGTTTTTGATTCGGTCGCATTTAAAAATGTGATTTCGAATGGACTTGTGTTGGATAAGGCCGGCAACAAAATGTCAAAAAAGCTTAAGAATTCCGTTGATCCGTTCGAAACGCTTGAAAAATACGGACCCGATGCTACGCGCTGGTATATGATCACCAATTCGCAGCCATGGGATAACCTTAAATTTGACCTTGACGGCATCGCCGAAGTACAACGTAAGTTTTTTGGAACTTTATATAATACCTATAACTTTTTTGCGTTGTATGCCAACATCGACGGCTTCAGTTATGCAGAGGCAGAAATTCCTTTTGCTGAGCGTCCTGAAATCGATCGCTGGATACAGTCGGAGCTTAACAGCCTGATTTTAAATGTAGATGAAGCATTTGCTGATTACGAACCAACACGTGCCGGCCGGTTGATTTCCGATTTTGTAAACGAACACCTCAGCAACTGGTACGTGCGATTATCACGCCGCCGTTTCTGGAAAGGAGAATACACAAGCGATAAGATTTCAGCTTACCAGACCTTATATCGCTGTCTCGAAGTTGTCGCTAAGTTAGCTTCTCCTATCGCACCATTCTATATGGATAAACTTTTTATCGACCTGAATGCAGTTTCTGGTCTGGACAAAAGTGAATCTGTACATCTTACCGATTTTCCTGTTCCGGACGAAAGTAAGATCGACAAACAGCTGGAAGAGCGCATGGAACTGGCACAACAGGTTTCGAGTATGGCACTCAGCTTACGCAAAAAAACCAACCTTCGCGTTCGCCAGCCGTTACAAAAAATCCTGATCCCGATTACCGGCGAGCATATCAAAGACCAACTCGAAAAAGTAAGTGCACTGATTTTGAGCGAAGTTAACGTGAAAGAACTGGAATATCTCGACGAATCAGCAGGTTTCCTGGTTAAAAAGATTAAACCGAACTTTAAAACACTCGGTCCGCGGTATGGCAAACTTATGAAGGAAATTGCAGCAGCTGTAGGCGCATTTACGCAGGATGAGATAAGTAAAATTGAAACGGAAGGACAATACAATCTGCAGATAAACGGTGAAACCGTCGAAATGTATTTATCAGATGTAGAGATTATTACCGAAGATATTCCGGGATGGGTTGTTGCTAACCAGGGTACTCTTACTGTCGCGCTCGATATTACGGTTACCAATGGTCTTTGGCAGGAAGGAATTGCCCGAGAACTTGTTAACAGGATTCAAAATATACGCAAAGACCGTGGTTTTGATGTGACAGATAAAATAACATTGGATTTACAGAAAAATGATCAGATAGAAGAAGCGATAAATAACTTTAATGCATATATTTGCTCTGAGACACTTGCTGAATCATTGACGGTATCAGATAGAATGTTACATAATTCTGAAATGCTTGACCTGACCGATGAGATTAGTGTTGCAATCAGGGTGGACAAAATATAATGCGATAATTCGGTAATGTGATAATGCGATAATGAAGTTGAGATAGTTGAAACGAGAAGTTGTTGAATAAAATCGGAAAGATAAAGCATATAAATACCAAATTTATAATACATCCAATTGACTAATTAGCGCATTATCGCATTAACACATTCAATAATTAACTCAATAACCACTGAATCACTTAATACCTGAATATATGAAAGCGGAAGACGTAAAAGACGAAAAAGGAAGAACCCATTACTCTGAGGAGGAATTGGCTGAATTCCGCGAGCTAATTGTCGACAAACTCGAAAAAGCTCGTCATGACATGGAATTGCTGACCGAAGCATACACAAACAGCAATGACAACGATACTATGGATACTTCTCCAACTTTTAAAGTTCTGGAGGAAGGTTACCAGGTTATGTCGAAAGAAGAAAATGCGCGTTTAGCGGGCCGCCAGGAGAAATTTATTCAAAGCCTTGAAAATGCATTGGTGCGCATCGAGAATAAAACCTACGGTATTTGTCGTGAAACCGGCAAACTGATTTCGAAAGAACGGTTACGTAGTGTTCCTCATGCCACACTGAGCATGGAAGCTAAACTGAAACAGAAATAACCGGAACAGTTATCGTGCTGAAGAAATCATTCTTAGTAGTATTTATCGTCCTTTTCATTGATCAGGCTTTAAAATTATGGATTAAAACCCATATGTCCCTGGGCCAGGAATTTCATATTGCCGGCAACTGGTTTATAATTCACTTCACCGAAAACAACGGGATGGCCTTCGGTCTTCAGTTCGCCGGAGGATACGGTAAACTCGCCCTGAGTTTGTTCCGTATTTTTGCTGTTGGTTTTTTGGGTTGGTACATTTTTAGGCTGGCCAAATCAAAAACTGCGTTTGGTGTAATTTTTTGTTTCTCTCTGATCCTTGCCGGAGCCATGGGTAATATTATTGATAGCGCTATTTATGGAAGCGTGTTCAGTGAAAGCACTTATTTTGATGTGGCCCGTTTTTTACCTGCCGAAGGCGGATATAGTACTTTCCTGCACGGAAAAGTTGTGGATATGTTCTACTTTCCTATACTCGAAGGGAATTATCCGCAATGGTTACCATTTCTGGGTGGTGATCATTTTATCTTTTTCCGCCCGGTATTTAATGTTGCTGATTCCGCAATTACCTGCGGAGTTATTAGTTTGTTGATATTCCAGCGCCAATTTTTTAATACACCAAAGGAAAATTCTGATGGGAATAAAGAAGAGGCTCAGGAGGATAGTTCTTCAGAACCGGCTGATAACATTCTGGCCGCTGACAAATAATTAAAAACAGTTCATTTATTAATCAGAAAGTATACTAATCTTTACAATTTGTTTTTAAATTTGCTTTCTAATTCAATTTCATATGGCTCAAAAAATAATCGGTAAAATTTCACAGATCATCGGACCGGTGATCGACGTATCTTTTGACGAAAATGTCCCGCTTCCTAATATTTACGACGCACTGGAAGTAACAAACGAGCAGGGAACTGTTATCGTTCTGGAATGTCAGCAGGATATCGGTGAAAACACAATTCGTACCGTTGCTATGGATTCAACTGATGGATTGAGCCGCGGCATGCAGGTTGTTTCTACAGGCATAACAATTTCTATGCCTGTCGGTGATACCATTAAGGGCCGTTTATTTAACGTAATCGGCAATGCCATTGATGGAATGCCAGCCGTTTCGCGCGAAAGAGTAGCCAGCATACACCGCGATCCCCCTAAATTCGAAAATCTTTCCACTTCCAAGGAAGTTCTTTATACAGGTATAAAAGTTATCGACCTTATTGAGCCTTATTCAAAAGGGGGAAAGATTGGTCTGTTTGGCGGTGCCGGTGTTGGAAAAACGGTTATCATCATGGAGCTTATCAATAACATTGCCAAGAGTTATGCTGGTATGTCAGTATTTGCCGGTGTTGGTGAGCGTACCCGTGAAGGCAATGACTTACTCCGCGAAATGATTGAATCAGGCGTTATCAATTATGGTGATGCTTTTAAAGAAGATATGGAAAAAGGCGGCTGGGATCTATCGAAAGTTGATCCTGTCGAACTGGAAAAATCGCAGGCAACACTTGTTTTCGGTCAGATGAATGAACCTCCCGGAGCACGTGCACGGGTTGCTCTTTCGGGACTTACCGTTGCTGAATATTTCCGCGATGGCGATGAGCAAAGTGGCGGGAAAGACATTCTTTTCTTTATTGATAATATATTCCGTTTCACACAGGCAGGTTCCGAAGTATCGGCTTTGCTTGGTCGTATGCCTTCAGCCGTAGGTTATCAGCCCACGCTGGCATCCGAAATGGGAGTTATGCAGGAACGTATTACATCAACAAAACGCGGTTCAATCACTTCTGTTCAGGCTGTGTATGTACCTGCCGATGACTTAACCGACCCGGCCCCTGCTACTACTTTTGCCCACTTGGACGCAACCACGGTATTAAGTCGTAAAATTGCCGAACAAGGTATTTACCCGGCTGTAGACCCGCTCGATTCAACTTCACGTATTCTGAATCCTGATATCGTTGGCGAAGAACATTACAACACCGCTCAGCGAGTTAAAGAAATTCTTCAGCGCTACAAGGAATTGCAGGATATTATTGCCATCCTTGGAATGGATGAACTTTCGGACGAGGACAAACTTGTTGTTCAGCGTGCACGCCGTGTAGCCCGTTTCCTTTCGCAGCCTTTCTTTGTTGCTACTCAGTTTACCGGTATTCCTGGTGCTTTTGTGGCAATCGAAGATACCATCAAAGGATTCAAGATGATCCTCGACGGTGAAGTAGACGAATATCCTGAATCCGCTTTCAACCTGGTTGGTACCATTGAAGAAGCAATTGAAAAGGGAAAGAAAATGTTGGCAGAAGGCTAAAAGGGAAGTGAATAGTGAATGGTTAATAGTGAATAGTGGGGTAGGAAATAACTTTATAGGCTGAGAAATTTGAATCTTTGAGGCCCCTAACACCCAACCCCTAAAGCCTAAACCCTTAGATTCTAAAAATGAAAATAGAAATAGTAACTCCCGATACCACAATTTACGAAGGTGAAGTTTCACTGGTTCAGTTTCCAGGGTTGGATGGTTCGTTCGAAGTTTTGAACAATCATGCTGCAATGATAGCCGCACTTAAAGAAGGCAAGATTAAGGTTATTGATGCAAAAAAGGCTACTTTGTTTTTTGACATTAAAGGTGGCGTTGTGGAGATATTGAAAAATAAAATACAGGTGCTTGCTGAATAAAACCTGACATTGTACTTAAATACTGGAGGGCTTTGGTCCTCCTTTCTTTTGCTCAAAATAAGCATAGTAATAAAATGAAAAGCGTTCCATTGATTAATTTTCAATGGAACGCTTTTTAATTTGAAACTAAGTTACCCGATAACAAATATCTCGTCCCTGACGGGACTAAAATAGACATGTATTTGCCTTTCTACCAATATTCTGTCTCTACAGGACAGTATCATATGGCTTTGGTCCTCCTTTTTTAGGAAAAAGGCGGATAAATCTGAGTTCAGTTTAAGTGCTACATATACAGCGGATTGGAGTCTTTATTATTTTGGGAAAGAAATAGCATAAAATTCACTAAAATCAAACTTGATAAAGGCAAGTATTATTCACAATCTTAAAGTTGATTATCAAGAATGAGTATAAATTACTCAATTCAGTATCACCTTTCTTATTTTTTTGGGATTAAGTTATATCTAAGGGATATGATAAAGCAGAGACATCGCGGAACATGCGATTGCCTTGCCTACAGCATATTATATAAATAAACATTGCTTTTCAACATAAATATATTTGTGTTGTGTTTTTACATTGATGATAATTAAGACTATATAAACAATAATTGATAATATTATATTCAATATTATTTTGCTAATTTTTTTTTTTTTGAAATAATTTTTGTTATATATTTGCTTTGCAGAATCAAAAACACCTCTCAATAAACTTTATTTAAGCTTAACTATTTCTATTGAAACTCATTTTTTTCGAGCACATTATCTTAACCCAAATCACAAATAAATCCATCAAACCCGCAAAATTCTTTTTTGATTAATTAGATTTAACGATTCAGAGTTTCATTATGGAGCGAAGCACTGAATAAAGTACATAAATAAAAACAAACCGAAAAGGTTGCCTAAATCAAACTTAAATAGCAATTTATTGAAGCGGGGATTCGCCATCCCATTTCTTCACACTAAAAAAGAAAGCCTCCCTGTGAGGCTGACCGGACAACGACTAAATTAACCGAGTACGAACCAAAACACAGAGAGGCGGCACAAAGATAACATAAAAGTTGCCTAAATCAGACTTTTAGCTATGTATTCTATCTGGCAGTAACTTAACTCTGATTGGCAACGCTTGATTTACACAGCAATTTCTGTGGTTTCCTGTCGAAAGTGGAAATACAATTGTGCATCAATTAGTTAAATTAATGCGATTATTTAAAATCAAAAAATATCCAAAATGAAAAGAAACCTTATTATTAGTTTTATAGTCTTTTTATTCCTGATTACAAGTTGTCAGAAATTTGATAAATCTGAAGTTGCTTTACCATCAAAAGGGGTAAATACTGCTAATCAAAAATCTTTAATGACAGATGATGAAATTAAAATGGATTATGATAAAAATATACGAAGAATAGCAAAAGCTGTTGCCAGATCATTGAAATCCAAAGAACTGAGGTCATTACTAAAAAATGAAGCCTCAAAGAAGATGGATGGAGATTTTGATATACTATGGAAGGATTTAAAAGAGAAAGTAGCAGATAAAGAGAATAAAAAATTCAACGATTTAATTGCAGAAAATTCGGATTCTGATATCGGAGAAACAAGTTTTGCACAAAAAAGGAATATGCTTGATAATTTCACGGAGCTGTATAAAAGATTGCAAATAGCAATACCTGTAAACATTGAAAAATGGGACATCAATAATTTTCATCCCCTAGTGGCTTTTTTACCGGCAGACTATTCAGAAGATTGGGACGAAGTTGAGGCATACGATAATAATGGGAAGATAGTAAAAATAAGCAATAAGAATATGCCCAGTATGCCCGTTGTAGTTATTAATCTGAATGAAAGGAGTGATGGAAATGGTGTTATACTCAATAATTATAAAATGATTCCTGTTGATGGTACATATTTGCCACAGCCAACGGGATTAACAGGTAGTACTTCTAGTCTTGGCATACTTTTAAATTGGACAAATTACTCAGTTCAAGATCCAAATAATTTAATAGTAGTTGAAAGGAATGCAGGGTCAGGATATGCTGCTATAGCAAATTTACCTACAACTGTTAATGATTTTTTAGATCCAACTTCTGGTCTAATAATGGGCAATGCCTATAATTATAGGATTAAAGTTATTAATGATGCATCTTCTACTGGAACAACTTCTAGTTATAGTGCAGCAATTAGTGTAACGTATTTTAGTAGACCTCCAGCGCCTAAGGACTTTAAGGTTGAAAATACATGGGCTAATGAAATGAGTTTGGTCTGGACCAATACTAACGCCACTCCCAATATTGGTACAATAAAAATTGAGAGACGTATAGTGGGTGTAACTGACTGGGTACCTGTTGCTAATATTTCTGGCTGGTTAAATTCTTACCTAGATCAGAATTTACAATATCAAACCTACCCTTTGAATAGATATCATTACAGGATTTCTTATAATCTTGGTGGCAATGGTACGTCAGATGCTGTATTTGATGTAGCCTACAATACACAGAGGACTACAGGTCAGCCTCTATATTTAACTCACATTCGAGTTGAGGATTTAGGTGTTATTGAATCATGGCTAAATGGAGCTCCAGAATTTATATATACTTTAGCAACAATGGCTTCAAATGGAACCGCAGTAAAACTTCAAGACCAATTACAATATAAACCAGATAAAGATGGTCGTACAATTTTTAATCAACATAGTCCTGTAATATATATGCCCAACATTCTTTTACTTAGTAATTGGGATAAAGAGTTTACACAATCGGTAATGTCATTTTATGTTTTTGAAGATGATGTTGATATAACCGCTGAATTGAATATTGGATTTGGTGTTAAAAAAGCAATAAAGAATCCAGTAGTTGGTGATATTGATGTAAATTTTGGGGTAGAAGCTACAGTTAAAGTGGCTTCGAAAGACGAGAAAATAGGCTCTCAATATATTTTATACTGGGAAACGCCTTCTACGGTTAAGGAATTCCCTTCTGGGGGTGTAAAAATTAGATTTAGCAATGCAGCGAGTTCTGAAGCATGGCAAGGTACTTGGTAAATTTATAAAACTGCATGAACTTCTTTTTTTCGACAAAAAAATAAAATTCTCCTAAATATATTTAAATCATGAAAAAATTAATTCCTTTTATGTTCTTCGTAATTTCTATGTCAGTTAATATTTTAACTGCTCAAACAACTGATGATATTCACCGGTACAAAGGAGAAATAAAAGTAAAATATGTGTTATCCTCGTCCTTAGAAAAACTTATATTAGCTGACCAAATGTATGACCAAACTCCAACTAGTAATTTAACAGGATTTGAAATTCAAATCAAATTTCTAGCAAAACAACCACATTTAGAATGGCTTTCAGGTGCCTTTTTTCAAAGAGGACTAACATATGGTTCATTGCAGTATACTCCTATTAGCAATGGTTGGGTTACCACCTCCACGAATTACACGAGCACCTATGGAGGAGGTGTATATTTTGGTCCTTGTATTTCAACAGATTACAAATATGTAAATGTGAGTAGTTATTTTGCTGGCGGAATATTTAGTTTCCACGATGAAATGTTTAAAGCCGAACAAGGAGTTATAGTCTACAGCCACAATGCAAATTTTACAGCTCCCGGTTCAAAAGCTGGTATCTCGCTGGATTTTTCTTATAAAGCAGTAACTCTATCGCTAGGCTATCAGATATTTGTAACGGCTGGGCAAGGAAGCACATTGTTGTATCATGGGTTTGAAGGCGGATTGGGAATCAAGTTCTAAACAACGCACAAAAGGCTACCATAAAACCGGTATTAAAGGTGAGCTAAATAAGATGTGTGTTTTGGGTAAAATTGAAAAGAGGCTGTCTCTTACTTTTGAGACAGCCTCTTTTTTACTATGTCATCGAAGGAGATAAAATTATTTCTCGTGACTCCACCCTGTTTTTAAACCTACAATAAACCAGGCAAGGGAAACAGTTCCGAGCGCGAAAATCGTATCGCCAATTACCCGAAGCCAGCGGAAGAAAGATAAAGCATCACCCTGCATAAAATCTGCCGAACGGGCATACCATAAACCGTATTTCACACTTACCCAGGTTTGAGCCAGTCCAACCGGAAGCACACTGAGTAAAATCATAAGTGCAAGTCCTATATTAATAGCCCAGAAAGCGAACCGGATGTATTTTTCTTTCCATATTGCTCCTGCATCCATGCTGCGAAGAACGAAAAGCATAAGGCCGATTCCGAGCATACCATAAACACCAAAGAGTGCTGCATGGCCGTGAGCTGCCGTAGTATTAAGTCCTTGCATATAATACAGTGCGATTGGAGGGTTGATAAGGAATCCGAAGATGCCGGCTCCTACGAGGTTCCAGAATGAAACAGCGAGGAAACTATAGATTGGCCATTTGTAATTCTGGATCCAGTTGCTGGTTCGCGAAATTTTAAGTGTGCCATACGCTTCGAAACCGATCAGTACCAGCGGTGCAACTTCCAATGCGCTGAAGGATGCCCCAAGAGCCAGAATAGCGGTTGGTGTTCCCGAAAAATAAAGGTGATGGAACGTTCCTAAAATACCTCCTGAAAGGAAGACAATGGTTGAGAATAATACATTGGAAGTTGCTGTTGCTGCGCGGATAAGATTGAGTTTTACAAAAAGGAAAGCGATAGCTACAGTTGCAAAAACCTCAAAAAATCCTTCTACCCAGAGATGAACAACCCACCAGCGCCAGTATTCAGCTATAGCAAGGTTAGTCTGACGGCCCCACATAAGACCAGCGCCATAAAATGCTGCAATAGCAATGGATGCTATAAGGAACATCGCCAATAAATGCCTGCTTTCGTCTCTTTTCTTGAGTGCAGGCCAGATTGCTCTTCCCATTAAAAGCAGCCAAAGGACAAGGCCAATAAAGAGAAATGCCTGCCAGAAACGACCCAGATCAACATATTCGTAACCCTGGTGACCGAAATAGAAATTGGTTACCAACCCGAGTTTCTGCATAATGCCATACCATTGGCCGATCAGCGATCCGACTACGATTACCAGCAGAGCGAGGAAAAGGAAGTTAACGCCAAATCGTTGAAACTTTGGCTCGTGACCTGAAACAGCCGGTGCAAGGTAAAGCCCGGTAGCCAGCCATGAAGTGGCGATCCAGAAAATGGCAAGCTGAACGTGCCAGGTGCGTGAAAGCGAATAGGGGAGGAACTGGGCAAGTGGAAGACCATAAAAAGCCTGGCCTTCGACACCATAATGCGCGGTGACTATACCCATAATTATTTGCACAAGAATTAAAGCGGTAACTACCCAGAAATATTTAAGCGTAGCTTTCATCGAAGGAGTCATTACCAATCCGAAGAAAGGATCTTGTTTCAGCAGTTCTATGCCTTCATCGTGTTTGCTTGAGGCATAATACCAAACTAATAATCCAATCCCGATGAGCAGCATAATAACGCTGAAGCCAGTCCATAGAATCAATGAACTCGTAGGTTTGTTATTTACCAATTCTTCCGAAGGCCAGTTATTTGTATACGAGATATCGCTGTCGGGCCGGTTGGTTACGCAGGCCCATGCTGTCCAGAAGAAAAAGTTGTTCATTTTAGCCATCCGGTCATCCGTTTTAATCGTATTCGGAGGAATAGCATAGTATCCACGTAACTTTTCCAGTGCAGGATCATTCATAAACAAGCTTGCATAATGTTGGCTTACAGCAGCAATTGCTTTAGCGCGCAAAGGGGAAACTACGAATACATTTTTTGCTTCGTCGTACGTATTGGTGCGTAATTCCTTTTGCAAACGCACTTTGTACATGGCCTGTTTTTCGGCAGACAGATCTTTGTAATCCATGCTGTCGTTGTCACGGGCATATTGGTTAAGGATGAATTCTGATTCACGGTGAAGCCAGTCAGCCGACCAGTCGGGGGCTACATAAGATCCGTGGCCCCAGATGGTGCCGACTTCCTGTCCGCCTATCGATTGCCAGATATTCTGACCATCTTTTATATCCTGTCCGGTAAACAGAACAGTGCCATCGGTTGTAACTACCTGTGCAGGGATGGGCGGAGCTTTTCTATATATTTCCCTGCCGAAATATCCCAATACAGCAAAGGAAATAACCAATACGCCGATAAAGGCAATCCATAGTTTTCTTGTTGTCATAGTTTATGGTTTTAGTTAGTAGATTTATTTGTTAGGTTAATTGATATTTACTATTTACTGAGCCAGTTTCAATGCTTTTGGGTAAAGAATATTGTTTTCGAGATGCACATGAATATGAAGGTCGCCCTCAAATTGTTCCAGCAGTTTAAGTGAAACCCTATAGGTATTACAGGCATCGTCGGGAATAAAGTAATTGTTTGTCAAAACATTAATTTTATCCATTGCACCACCGGCAAACTCGTGTTCACCTTGCATACGTGTGATTTCGGAAACTATGGTCGCTTTAACATCAGCTGAATCGTCTTTTTCAGCTTTTTTAATTGCCGGGAACAAGATTTCTTCTTCATTTTTTAAATGCTGCAGAAGTTCTTCATTGATTTTGGTAAACAAGGAAGCTACTTCTATCAATTCAGGATGGTGATCTCCATGAACTTTGGCTATTTTCTGGGTGTAGAAAACAAGTTCAGGTAGATTTTTCAACACAAATTTGTGGTGTGTGTTCATGATATAATCGCTCAGAAAACCAAGTTCCCATTCCTTAAAATTCATTGCACCGCTTACCGGTGTTTGCTCAAGTGCATCAATTTGTTGAGCTAAAGCGGGTAAATCTGTTCCTTTTTCTTTGCAGGCATCTGAGAGGCTTTTGTTTCCCCCACAGCAAAAATCGATACCTGCGTCCTTAAATAAAGCTGCTGCTCTGAAGTCATTGGCGACAATCTCGCCTATTGTTGGTTCTATATTTGTTTGATTCGACATTTGAATGAGTTTAATTTCGGGGCAAAGATATACATAAAATCGAATAAAAGACAAAAAGGTCTTTTATTATTTATAATTATTTATTTGTACCTTTGTGAAGTCGAATTTTTGATATAAAGCAAGGAAACATGTTTAATAAGGAAACAGAATACGCTATCAGGGGGCTGGTTTACATTCAGTTACAGAATTTTGAAGGTAAGCGGCCAGGAATAGCCGAAATTGCAGAACAGATTGATGCCCCGCATTTTTACACAGCTAAGATTTTACAACGGCTGGTGAGGCAGGGATTTCTCGAATCCCAGAAGGGAAAAGGAGGTGGCTTTTATTTTGACAATAAGAAGCCTGAATTGTCGCTTAAACAATTGATTATAGCCACCCAAGGCGATAATTTATTTTGCGGATGTGGTTTTGGGCTAAAACAATGCGACGAGAATAATCCATGTCCGTTGCACGATAAATATGCTTTAATTCGCAATGCGCTGAATCAGCTTGTAACTGAAGAAAATGTACAAAGCCTGGCTCAAAAGACGATGAAAGGCGAAGAGATGCTTTCGCCGAGACTGAGGTAAATTTCCGATCACAAAAAAATGGAATTTTATCTTATTAGGAAAGCCTTAGTGTCAGACACCCGTTTGGGGTGCAGATGCTAATTTTCAGGTACTAAAGTTTTTTCAAACCGGCCTTCAGCATTTTTCTGAAAACCTAATTTTGCAAGGTATTGTGAGTATTTTTCACTTTTACCTTCGGCTATAACCTTCGTAAAACCTTCATTTATAAAGCGGTCTCTCAAGCGAAGGTAAATGAATTTCCCATTTTTAAAATCACGGTATTCAGGCAATACAAAGTCGAGTCCTACCGAAAGGCAATGATCTTCTTTCCTGTGTGCAAGGAAAACGCCGGCAACGGCCATATTACGCAGTACAAAGAAACTTATGGTATTCAGTTCGGGTTTGTAGGTAAATCCAGGGAAGAATTTATCGATATCTTTTTCGTGGAACTGCAGAAATCTGATAAGGTAGAGGTTTTCAGGCCGTACTTCAAGTATCTCAAAAACTTCTTTTTTAGAGTAAATAGAATTCAGATAGTAGAGATCGACCAAAACAATAAAGGCATTGAGAAATCCAACCGGCCATGCGCCAATCAGGAATCCGTAAGTTGAAAAGGTAATTGCGCCGAAGAGATTGATCCACCTGAATTTCAGGATTGAACTCATGGTCATTGAGGTAGCAATGGTTATTGAAGCCAGATAACCAATCCATTGTAAAAGAGATATTTCCATAAAATTATTTTGAGGCCAGAGCGTTTTTAA
>Ga0268283_1000893_pt1 | contig 16252 bp, 18 predicted proteins | sample saktaG_13_FD_190140 | JGI IMG/M metagenome (GOLD analysis project Ga0268283, IMG submission 190140) | Saline water microbial communities from Sakinaw Lake, British Columbia, Canada - sak_2013_06_06_36m | ecosystem: Environmental > Aquatic > Non-marine Saline and Alkaline > Saline ... | reverse complement strand
ATCGCCGCATTAAACACACTGCCGACTCTACAGAACTATTGAATTCTCTCGCACGGAATAAAATCCACGTCGTGGTGGTTACCAGTGCGGAGGGGCTACACAACCTCCACGACCTGGTTGGTCCAGTGGGTTGGGATTGGTTACGGGACCTGCAATGGGTAGTATTCGGTGACCGTACCGCTGGATTGGCCCGGAAATTGGGGATCCGTGGAACAATCCAGCTGGTGAGACAACCTTCGGATGTTGCGGTAGTCGAGGCCGTAGTTCAGATCTTTTGGAATTAAGTCGGGTTGCACTGCCGATTTAGGGCTGTGCGTGGAAGACGGCAGCCAATCGCCCCACAGCTAAAGCCAGGGGTTTCTCGGAGGCTCTGATGATTGCATCTGAAATTTTTACCCCCAAGCTGATCCACTATCAGGAAGAGTTCGGCGAATCGTACATGAACGACCGGCAGCGAATTCACTTCAGAAGCCTGCTCTTAGCGTGGAAACAGCAGCTCATGGAGGGGGTCGACCGTACCGTGGCCCACATGAAAGACGATGCTACCCATTATCCGGACCCCAACGATCGTGCTACCCAAGAATCGGATTTCAGCATCGAGCTGCGCGCACGGGACCGCGAACGCAAGTTATTACGCAAGATTAACGAGGCACTACGAGAGATCGAAACCGGAGACTATGGCTACTGTGAGGCCTGCGGCACGGAGATCGGATTGCCGAGGTTGGAGGCGAGACTCACCGCAGCCCTCTGCATCGAGTGCAAAACCTTGCAAGAAAGTCGCGAACGAATCAAGGGCTAAACCGCGATGCAGAGATTTTTTGTAGGGGGATTAGAACTCCGTATCACCCTGTTGGCGTTCCAAGCGTTCGTGGCGCTCTTTGGCCTCAACGCTTAACGTCGCGATGGGACGTACCTCCAAGCGACGTAGCCCAATCTCTTCCCCGGTCTCTTCACAGTAACCGTAGCGTCCATCCTCGATACGCCGGAGAGCAGCATCAATCTTTGGAAACAACTTGCGGTAACGGTTGCGGGTACGCAGTTCGAGATTGGCATCCGCTTCCACGGAAGCCCGGTCTACCAGGTCCGCTTCCTGCCAATTTTCCTCCCGCAGGTACTCCAGGGTCTCGCGTGATTCCAGTAGTAACTCATCTCTCCAAGACAATAACTTACGGCGAAAATATTCCGTCTGGCGCGGATTCATATACTCCTCGTCCTCTGAGGGGTGATAACCTTGGGGGAGATCAACAGCCATGGGTCTGCTCCGAATTCGTTATTTACCCCTCCATGCCAATGGAGGAGCCAGGTGGGGGTAAAACAAATACCCATCTGTTTTGATGAGTCCCTGGAGCGCTATTTGCCCCAGGCGTCTAACGCCAGAGATCAACTTCGAGACGGGGATAAAACGTAACATACGGAGACGACGCATTTCTGGCATTCTATCCGGGTCCCGAGATGAACGAACGCTACTTGCCCCTGAGTACTGGGCGTGCGGAGTATAGGGAGCTACCCCGACCCCTTCAAGGACTTCATCTCAGAAAGACACCAAACCACTTCGAACTTTTCCCGTAGATAGAAACACAGCTGCCGTGAATGACCCCTCTTTCTCCATCGCTTCAGAACCTACCTTTCTCACTGCCTTTCGTGGTCGTTTTGTTGGCGTGCTGCGGTGGGAACAGCTCGACACTCTGTGGGCTGCCCTTCTAGCGCGGGCGGATCTGGGCTGGCACGTCTACCATGTCGGCGACCCTCCCCCCGAGGTTCCCTTCGAAGCCGAACAATTGCGGCGCGTGGTCGAGGGGCTCAATACCCTTCTGCGTCAGGACCACGAGCACGACTATTGCGGTATTGTCTACACCGACAGCCTTACCGAGCCAAATTTCGTCAAGGTCTTCGACCCTAACCACCTGGGTAATTCGTGCGGATCTTGCGGAACAACGGTTTTGCCAGGTTGGATTCTTTCCCTTCTGCCGCCTACTGACCTCCAGGCCGCCTTGCCCCCGCCGAATAATCGTCGACGTTGGTGGCAACGGTTGTTCACCTAAGTCGTTCGGCAAAATAAAAGTGTTCGTTTCTCGGCGTGCACAATAAAATGGCCAAAAATCCCCCGCGCTTCTTTTCGAGAAACCTCCCATGATCCACATTACCGAACAGGCCTCAGCGCAGATCCGTCAAGCCGCCAGTGCTGGCAGTATGGCAGGTCTTGCCTTGCGTCTCGCTGTACGTCGGCTACCCGATGGTAGCCTGGACTACGGTATGGGTTTTGACAATCCAAAGCTCGACGATGTTTGCGCCGAAATCAACGGTCTGGCCATCGTCGTTGCCCCCCAATACCAGGCGATCCTCAAAAACCTCACCCTCGACTACGTGGAAATCTCCCCCGGCAATTTCCATTTCATCTTCCAAAATCCCAACGACCCCCAGCATAGTGTTTCTCACAAACACTGAGATGAAACACATGGTCTTACTGGAGGCGTGCAGCCTTTCCTGCGAACGCGGCGATCGGCTGCTCTTTACCCACCTCAATTTCTCGCTCAGTTCCGGTGCCATGGTTCAGGTTGAAGGCCGCAACGGTGCCGGTAAGACCAGCTTGCTCCGTATCCTCTGTGGTCTGGCGCAATCCGGCACCGGAACGGTGCAATGGCGAGGACGGGATATTCATCGTTGGCGGCCGGAATTCCTCTCCGAGGTGCTGTACCTTGGGCATCACCACGGCGTGAAGGGATTACTCACCCCCGAAGAGAATTTGAGAGTGGCGCAGGGATTGTGCGTAGTCCACCCGACGGTAGGGATCACCGAGGCCCTACGTCAGGTTGGACTTGCTCATTTTTACGATCAGCCCTGCCAGAGCCTATCCGCTGGGCAGCGTCGTCGCGTGGCATTGGCGCGGCTGCTTACCACCCGAGCCACCCTTTGGATACTGGACGAACCTTTTACCTCTCTGGACCGAGCGGGAGTACGGATGGTTGAGGCGATGCTGCACACCCATCTGGCCGCAGGTGGAGCGGCAGTGATTACCACCCACCATCCAGTACAGATGGATAGCTATCCCGTCCAAGGGGTTAATCTTGACTCTTAACGTTGCGCAGATTACCCCCTCCGTCCAACTCCCGAACCTGGGGCGTGCCTTTCGTACGATACTGATGCGAGACCTGACGATCGCCCTACGACGACGAGGGGAACTAGGCAACCCACTGGTTTTCTTTGTAATTGTTGTGACCTTGTTTCCCTTAGGGCTGGGGCCGGAAGTCAACCTACTTGCCCGTGCCGCTCCTGGCATTCTCTGGGTAGCGGCACTGCTCGCCGCGTTGTTGTCGCTGGAGGCAATGTTCCACCCCGACTACCAAGACGGCTCCCTGGAACAATTTCTGCTTACGCCTCACCCGGTTGCCGTATTGGTTATCGCCAAGGTGCTAGCCCATTGGCTGACCACCGGATTGCCCCTCTTGCTGCTTGCCCCCTTACTCGGCGTACTGCTGCACCTACCGGAAACAGCGATGGGGATACTGGTACTGGCACTTGCCCTGGGAACACCGATATTGTCCCTCATTGGTGCCATAGGAGTAGCCCTCACCGTGGGGCTGCGTCGTGGCGGGGTGTTACTATCGCTGCTGGTCTTGCCCCTCTATATTCCAGTGCTCATTTTTGGCGCCGGGGCGGTGGACAGCGCCGCAGGTGGATTACCTGTGGCGGCCCACCTCTATCTTCTGGGGGGACTGTTGGCTTTGGCAGTAAGCCTTTCACCCTGGGCAATCGCTGCCGCACTGCGAATTAGTTTAGAGTAAGAAGTCAAAATTAAAAAGTCAAAATCAGAGTCAAAGTCAAAGTAAAAAGATTAAAATATTTTTCTTTTAATATTAAAAGAAAAATATTTTAATCTTTTTACTTTGACTTTGACTCTGATTGTTTCTCAAACTACCTTGAGTAAAATCGCTATGTTGTGGTCTGTTTTTCGGTCTTGGTTCCACAGATTAGCCTCTCCTCCTTATTTCTACGCAGCGGTAGAGCGTTGGGTACCTTGGTTGAGTGCGGCTACTGCCATTCTTCTGGTCATTGGGCTCTATTGGAGCCTATTCATCGCGCCGCCTGATTATCAGCAGGGGGAAAGTGTTCGCATCATGTATATTCACGTCCCTGCGGCGTGGATGTCAATGTTTATTTACATGGTGATGGCGGGAGCAGCAGCAACTGGAATGATCTGGAAGATTAAGATTGCTGAAATAGTGGCAGCCAGTTCGGCACCGCTAGGGGCGTGGTTTACTTTTCTGGCGCTGGCCACGGGATCACTGTGGGGTAAACCGATGTGGGGAACGTGGTGGGTGTGGGATGCGCGTCTTACCTCAGAGCTTATTCTGCTCTTTTTGTATCTGGGTTTCATTGCCTTGCAGGCAGCTATTCCGGATAGGCATACAGCAGCCCGAGCGGGGGCAGTATTGGCCTTGGTGGGTGTGGTAAACATTCCCATTATCCATTTCTCGGTAGAGTGGTGGAACACACTCCATCAGCCGTCTTCTATTATTCGACTAGGAAAACCAACAATTCATCCCCGGATGCTTTGGCCATTACTCATTATGGCATTGGCCTTCAAGCTCTATTACGCAACTGTCGTTCTTTTGCGTGCCCGTTGTGAAATCTTGGAACGGGAACGAAATAGTGCATGGGTACGGGAGATGGTTGTAGAGGCTTCCGGTGATGAAGAAGTAACCAAACCTCGTAATATCCAAGCCACAGCATAGACGACAAAGAAGGAAAAGATTACATCACTTGGGAAATGTCCTCCCTGGAGGATGCGTACCAATCCTATACCCGTTCCTGCCACTAGACCTATTGCTAACCAAGTACGACGCTGGTGTCTGAGTACGAAACCAAAGGCGACGAAGTAAAAACCAAGTGCTGTATGGCCGCTCACGAAGGAACAATTACGATCACACTGGGTAGCGGGTAGTAGAGCTGGTGTAAATTGCTGTGTACCACCGAATTGTTGTACCTGGTGGGGTCGTGCCCGCCCCCAGTGATCCTTGAATACAGTATTTACCATCAGTCCTGGTCCTAAGATCAGGACCAATAGCAAATAACTGGCATCTCGTCGCCGCGACCGTAACCAATTTCTTTTCGAGATCAAGGATCCGAGTAATACTGCGACAAATCCAAACGCCAAGCCCACAGCCACCCAGGGGACAGCGTAATAGATGAATACCGCCAACGGATGGTTGCGCAAAAAGAATCCATCATAAGGACGGTAGAACCAGGTACTTATCCGCAGATCCAAGACCGGAAAAATTAGGCACAGGACCAGGCACGCAAAGAAAGCGGTCAGCACAGGGTAACGTTGTATTGCTGCCCAAGTTTCGGTCATCGACGGCAAGTGCATACTTTCCGTTTCTTTTTAAAACCGATTGCGAATGACGACCTCAGACATATCCAAGGGTCCGCTACGGGGATGAGCAGGTTGAACGGCCTTTCCAATGGCCACGAACATGGCAATGACGTGATCGGCAGGCAGGTTGATGAGTCGACCAACCGCATCGAAATCGAAACCATCCATTGGGCAAGAGTCGTAACCCAATTCTCGGGCGACCAGCATTAAAGTCTGCGCAGCAATACCGCAAGAACGCATAGCCTCATCCCGTTGTACTTGTTCACGGCCACGATAATACTGATCGATGGCCGGTAAGAGAAAGTCTTGTACCGGTTGAGCAGCCAAGCGCCAGTAGCGTTGTGGCTCTTTTTCCCAAGATTGGAGGTCGGCAGTCATCACTACCAAGAGGGAAGCGTCGGTGACCTGGGTTTGGTTCCAAGATACCTCGCAAATCTGCTGGCGTAGCATCGTATCCTGAACAAGCACGAAGCGCCAATTCTGAATATTGAAGGCAGTAGGTGCCAGCATCGCCAACTCAAAGAACTGCTTGATTTCTTCTTCGGTCATGCGATGTGCAGGATCAAACACCTTGATAGCACGGCGAGTACGAATAGCTTCAGCTACGTTCATGAGTTAATTCCTCAGTTAATTGCAGACTGCTCGTTTAGGTTGGAAAAATTTGTTCCTGGTTTTGAATTGGTGCTGGGCAGCACTGATCGATAGGAGAAGATAAAATCTCACATTTCAGAAGAAAGATCAAGCAACTAATTCAAGTTACCGCCTATAACTCAGCCCAATCGTCATTCTGCCAGGGCCTGGCGGAATCCAGTCACAGGAATGAATATTGGTGCGGGATTCGATAGGTTTCGCTTGACTCTACCCATCCTACTCTTGTTTAGTTCTCTGATGGAGATATTCTCTGTCGAGTTAGCCACGCATCGACTCCCTCGATTAGGCGTTTCTCTTCATCCGGAGACAAACCATGCGGATCGTAACGGTCTCGGTAATGAAGTATCAGCAAGGGAACTAATTCGGTGTGTTGGATCCGGCCCAACCAGATTCCCAGAGGTTCGCCGATTCTTCGTGTCCAACCCTGGTGGGTCAGGTAATCTTCGATTAGGGCAAAGTGAAGTAATTCGTTGGATCGGTGATCAGATTCAATCTCGCTGGATTTTCTTTGAATACCCGTGCCACGGAAAATACGCCAGATCATGATTCCAGAAAGAATAGTAACCAGTACCAACCAGGGCCACGTTTCCCGTGGCTCCGTGGAATTTCGATATTGATCGATCGAAAACCATGCTCTCGACCATAGGTCCATCAATACGCGCCAAAATGGAGAAGCTTCCTCTTCTAATGCTTGCCAATCCGGCGGAGTGTTATCTACATCTTGCCATACCCCGTTTAGATAGGCCGATGCCCAAGCATGGGCATGGCGTGCCCGCACAATTCGTAGGCGGCCTTCTGGTTCGAAGACAGAATAGCCAATAACATAACGGGCGGGAATGCCAGCTTGGCGTAGAAGTAATACGGTGGCGGAAGAAAAATATTCACAATGTCCGGTTCGATTTTCGAGAAGAAAACGAGCAATCGGCGTTTTAGCACTGCCTGCATTGGTGAGAGTGATTGTATAGCTAAAGTGTTCTAGAAAAAAATCACTCAAACGTTTAACTACCTGGTTGGTCGGTAATCCGGCCAGCATTAATTGGGATGCAATTCTCTCTATGGCAGGTTTTTCCCGTTCAGGAATACTAAGGTCTATTGTTCCTGGGGGAGCATCGAAGGAACGTTGAGGGTCATAAAAGACGCGATAACTAACGAACTTTGGAAGTCCCTTGGCTTTGATTGCCCCGTAGGAATTTACGTCCATTTCCATAGCGGGCAACCCCTCCAGACGGACAGCCCCTTGGGGAGCCTGGATCATAGACGAAGTGCCAGAAAAGTTTTGATGGACGGTGAGAAAGCTAGTTCCCAATTCGTTGTCGATTATTTTCCAATGACCGATCGGAATCTTAAGAGGCAACGCCCGTAGAACGGTAAATGAATTGAACCAAGTAGTTCCTACCAATTTGTTGTAACTGGCCTCCCGTAGCCGTAGGGGAGTGGTCCAGGGTAAAGGTTGATCCACTCGAAATAGAATCTTTTCTGAAAGTTTCAAGAGTCCGATATCACCAATGGCTGTATTCTGGCGATAGGGATCGACCTCGCCCCTAAACCATGGAGCGACCCACTCAATGAGTTTTCTTTCCACAATACGATGAAGTGAGAGTATTCCCCTTTGTTCCTGATCGGCCAAACCGAAGGCCAACAGAAAGGCTAGAACCCATAAGAATACGCTATTTCGCTTAAGACGATAAGGCCAGAGAGCTATTCCAATTAGCGATACTAACCCAGGAAAATACAAAGGAGACGGTACTACGCCCCCTACGGAGGAGATTAGACAAAGGCCGAAAAAAGGATAATCCAAGCGTGCGGTGTAATAATTTCTTGGATTCTGCTTTCGTAACGAGAAAAACAATCCCGTAAGAGGAAAGTTGCCACGAGTAGTATATGCCTGTGCCAGCATAAGCGGAAAGAATGCAAACGGGAAAATCCGTATCTCATGAATTATCTGTGACGTGGTGATCGACTCGGAGAAGTAGGGGTAGATTAACAATCCCGCCAGGATCAGGGCACCGAAATCTGCCACGCGATGCAAATCTTGGTCCTCTGCATGCCACCGCCAGGAAATAAATCGACTTCCCTCCAGGGACAGAGCCATAAAAACGGTGATCCAGAACTGATCAATACGCCAGCCCCAGAATAAAAGAGCGATCGACAATAATGGAAAAGAGATATTCATAGTTCCAGCCTTGCCAGTATCCCTTCCGCTTGCCCTACAGGAATTACTTGCAGGCGAGAGGCGGGATGGATCCAAACAGGGGCAGGAGCAATCTGCGGGTCTTTGGAAGAAGTCACGACCAATACCAGTAGGGGAAGACCGATGGCATCGAGTTGGCGGATTAATTCATTGCGTTGATCGTCCCAAGTGAGTAGGACAACCACGCAACTGCTGAGTACCGCTGGTTGGGACAACACTAACCCAGTGAGTCGGTCAAACGGATCTTTGGTATTCATTCCGACGCAAGCAAGGATCTCCAAGAGCTGTTCTAGGTGGGCGATGCTCCGCCCAGCCGTAAAGTGATAAGCCTGATCTCCAACGAACAACAGATCAAGCAATGCATCTCCCGATTCCATCATTACCGCAAAACTAGCCGCCAGGGAGACCGCTTCCTCGAAGATCTCTGAATTTTGCGTTGATGTGGCGAAAGTATCCAGAATTAATCCATATCGGGTGAAAAATTCATTCTGATATTCTCGTACCAATAGTTTGTTGTGGCGGGCCAACCCGGGCCAATAAATACGGCGTGGTGAATCGCCTTCTCGATATTCGCGCAGAGAAATAAATTCTTCTGAGTCACCTACTGCAGAGGCCAGTTGAATTCCTCCAGGCTGATGTTGTCTGATGCCCGGTAGTTGAAAGTTGACGGGTAGAGAATATCTCTTTGGTAGCACCAACAGAAATGTAGGTAGGGAATGATATTGATGGGAAAGAATAAGCCCCAACGGATCCGGTCGCATTAGGGTTACTCCCGGCAATTCGATGCGACCGCGCCGATTGGGGATCAAACACAAAGAGATCTGACAGATTCCATTTTTCGGTGTTCGAGGAATAGTAACCGCTTTTCCCTCGAATCCCCGTTTCCTCTGAACCAGCCAGAGGTAACGATGATAAGCAACGCGGCGATCATACCAGTTACGTTCTTTTTCCCCTGGTTGGGTTGTATTAAGAAACTCTTCCAGCGTTGGATAAATGTCTGGAGGCGTCTCGATCACTAATAGATTATCCTGGTCAATAGTGCTACGATTGGTCAGAGTAGCCGTATACTCCAGCGATTGATCAATGGTCGCATAGCGTGGTACCTTGCGGTCGATGGATACTCGGTCTCGAAAACGAAGACTAAATAGAATGGCCACGATTAGCAGGGCGCTCAAAACAGAAAAGAGTTGATACGCCTGGGTCTGAATGATATCCACGCTGAGTATACCGGAAACTATCACACCTCCCAGCAGTAGGCTTCCACCGGTGGTTAAGTGTCCTTTTAGATTATTAGCCCAACGGGTCAGAAAACCAAAGGCTAAAAATTGAAGGTGACGTTTCTGCATGGTCAGGAGGGAACGGGAATTCGTTCGAGAATATCGGATACTACCTTTTCGCAGGTCGTTCCTGAAAATCTTGCCTGCGGATCAAGCATCAAACGATGCGCAAGAACAGGAATCGCCAATTCATGCACGGCCTCTGGGGTGACGAATTCGTGGCCGTCTAACAAAGACAATGCCTGGGAACATTTCATAAGGGCTAGGGCTGCTCTTGGGCTGGCACCCAATCGGACCCCGGCGATTTTGCGAGTGGCAGCAGTCAATTCGACGATATAACGCCGAATTACTTTGCCCACTCGTACCTGGGCGGCAGTTCGGCGAATGGTAAGCACGTCGTCTACTTCAAGACAGGGACGTAGATTATCTAGTGGATGCCCAACTTCCTGTCCGGAAAGTAAAGTGATTTCTTGATCCAAGGTAAGATAACCAAGACCAAAGCGCATGGCAAAACGATCTAATTGTGCCTCCGGCAGAGGATAGGTGCCGTGATATTCTACTGGATTCTGGGTGGCAATAACGAAGAACGGTTCTTGCAATGGATGCATATCGCCATCCACGCTCACTTGTGCCTCGGCCATGGCCTCTAATAGAGCAGATTGGGTACGTGGAGAAGCCCTATTGATTTCGTCTGCCAATAAGATCTGCGTGAATACCGGCCCTTCTCGGAAATGAAAACTTTGCGTTTGCGGATGAAAAACGGACAATCCGATAATATCGGCGGGCATCAGATCTGGGGTAAACTGAATTCGTTTAAAGGTGGCGTGGGTCGATCTTGCCAGTGCCTTAGCGAGGGTCGTTTTTCCGGTGCCGGGGATATCTTCGAGAAGAACGTGTCCGGACCCAGCAAAACCAGCCAGGAGTTTACGCAGGCTGCCGGGTTGTCCCAGGATAACCTGTTCCAGGTTGCGACGCAGTCGTTCCAAGAGATCGGTAGAATGTGAAAAGGATTCTGTCATAGATCCTCGGCGTGGATACCCCTCGATCCCGAAGAATCGAGGGGAGGAAACGTTGCCTTTGGTGTTGGAATCAACGACTTATCGCATGGCATTCCGTGCTGCCTCTGCCAGAAAACCAGAACGGGTTGTTCCATGGACCTTGGTATAGGTATCGATTTTCGCCAGCAAACGGCGCGGCAGCGTGATGTTGATCTTCTCGGCGCGGCCATCGAAACGCGACACATCCACTGCGACCACCGCCCACACACCATCGGCGTAATCTGGATTGGCGCGATGCTCGGCCATCGTCTTGAGAAGTGGAACCTCGCCACCGTCCTCGATAATTCCCTCCAGATGCAGATCAATAGCCTCCAGCACGGAATCGAGCGCCGCGTCAAAAGTATTGCCGGACGAAAAGCAGCCAGGCAGATCGGGAACCGTCACGCCAAAGCGGACACCATCATCGGTATGCAATACTACGGGGAAACGCATGATCCTCTCCTATTTCCATTCCGCCTGTTTGCGGATGCTGTTCAGCGTTCCAGCGGGAATATCGCTGTCGGGATGCTTTACTGTAACCAAGCCAGATTTCGTCGCATGTTTAAACTGATGGTGCGAACCGTTGACGCGCACCAAAAACCAGCCGTTTGCTTCGAGTTGTTTGATGACTTGTTTGCTGTTCATGGTGGTTATTATAACCACTATGAAAAGAAAAGCAACACCACCCTTGACTTCTTGCGTGTGCGCAGCGCGTGGTAGTGTCACAATTAGTAGAATGAGTCTCAAGCCAGACCAATGCTTTAGGTCTGAAATCAACATCTAAAATGATGGAATTATCTCCATGAGTTTCGTTGTCCATATTGAATCCAGTGGTCGAGAGATGACCGTGGACCCAGAAGAAACCGTTCTGGCAGCGGCCCTACGTCAAGGGGTCCATCTTCCCTACAATTGTCGTGGAGGGCAGTGTGGGGTATGCAAGGCTACGCTCCTGGCGGGTGAGGTGAATTATGGTTCGACACTACCTGCCGCACTGAGTCTAGCAGAACAAAAAGCAGGAATAGCTCTTTTGTGCCAAGCCCTGCCTCGAAGTGATCTACGCCTTCAGGTTCGCGAGATAAAGCAGGCTCAGGATATTCAGGCACGCATCTTTCCCTGTCGAGTAGAAAAGAAGGAGTTGCTTGCGCCGGATGTGCTCCGTCTATTCTTGCGACTACCCAGCAACGAACGCCTCTCGTTTCTACCGGGACAATACATTGAATTCCTTCTGCCCGACAATCGCCGTCGTGCATTTTCTTTAGCCAATCCCCCCAAAAACGATGAATTTCTAGAACTGCACATACGCCAAGTCGTTGGTGGTCGTTTTAGCGCCTGGTTATTTCATGAGATGCCGGAGAAATCTCTTCTGCGAATACAGGGCCCGCTGGGATCTTTCACCTTTATGGAGGAATCCGATCGGCCTGTAATTCTAATGGCGGGAGGGACTGGTTTCGCACCAGTGAAGGCAATTCTGGAATATGCCTTCGCGAAGGGGCTCGATCGACCGTTGCATTTGTATCGGGGGACGCGAGCACGCCAAGATCTATATCTGGATGAATTGCCTCGGCAGTGGACACAACAGCATCCAAATTTCCGATATACCCCGGTACTTTCTTCGCCGACTCCAGAGGACGCTTGGGAAGGTCGTCACGGATTAGTTCATACCGCCGTCATGGACGATTATCCTGACCTATCCCGTTATGAGGTCTATGCCTGTGGTCCGCCACCTATGGTTGCCGCTGGGATAGATGCCTTTGTCGGTTGCGGTCTGCCCCGTGAATATTATTACTCTGACGCTTTTGAATATGCCAAGGACCCGTCCAGTACGGTGTCTGCCTAAAAAATGTCGCTATCACGAGACGAAATGCTCCATAGATTCTTGATAGCGGCTCCAAAAAAAGACCTGACGTATCCATGTTCCTCCCTCTTTCCCTTTGGATTGGATTGCGTTACGCCCGGGCACGGCGGCGTAATCACTTTATTTCTTTTATCTCACTTATCTCCATGGCAGGTATTGCGGTGGGTGTGGCGGCACTTATCACGGTAGTAGCGGTGATGAACGGCTTCGAGAAAGAGGTGCGCCAGGGTATTCTGGGTACCGTTTCCCACGCTACCCTTAGCGGTCCGAGTGGTACGCTCAGAGATTGGGAAGAGACGTTTCGTATTGCTGCTGCCCATCCGGAAGTAATTGCCGTGGCACCCTTCGTCAATGGAGGGGCTATGGTGATCGAAGGTCGGAAGGTATCGGGGGTGATGGTGCGTGGAATACTACCGGAGGCTGAGACCCGGGTTGCCGACCTTAGCCATCACTTGGTCGCCGGTAGTTTGGATGCCTTGGTTCCGAATGGGCAAGGCATCATTCTTGGACGTGTTTTGGCAGAGCGGCTTGGCGTTGGCATGGGGGGACAGGTAACCCTTGTTACGGCTCGGGGGGATACCTCGGGAACAGATACTTTGCCCAAACTTAGTCGCCATCCTGTGGTGGGATTGTTTAACCTTGGGATGCGTCAATACGATTCGGGATTGGTCCTCCTTCACATTACCGATGCTGCGCGCCTATTTGGGCTTGATGATCAAATCAGTGGATTACGTCTCAAAGTGACGGACCTCTATCAAGCCCGGCGAATCGTCCGCGAAGTGGCCCAAGAACTGCCTGGACATGTCAGCGTCTCCGATTGGACGCGTCAGAATGCTAATTTTTTTATCGCATTGGCGCAGCAACGCCAAATGATGTTCATCATCCTTGGTTTGATCGTCGGTGTAGCCGCATTCAACATTGTTAGTACCTTGGTCATGGTCGTAACCGACAAAGCGGCGGCGATTGCCATTCTGCGTACCCTGGGGATGACCCGGGCGGGCGTGATAGCGGTGTTTATCGTCCAGGGCAGTCTCATTGGATTGGTAGGTACCATGGCTGGGATTGTTGGTGGGGTGGCCTTGGCCCTTCACGTGGAATCCTTGGTTGCCGCCATCGAGACACACTTCGGGGTGCAATTTCTCGCCCCGGACGTTTATCCCATCTCGCGTCTTCCCTCCGACCTGCACTGGATCGACGTGGCTCACATTGGTTTGGTTGCCTTTTCCCTCTGTTTGCTGGCTACGCTCTATCCCGCCTGGCGGGCTGCTTCTACCCGTCCAGCCGAGGCACTGCGTTACGAGTAGCACTGCATTCCTATGTTTTCTGTGTGCCTGATCGGACAGGCATGTTTTTTCCTGACAGTTCACGGTCTTGCCTGTAACATCTGCGGTTAATCTCTCTCCCGTGTTTAACTTTTCCCGTGCCTACCTCTTCCAGACCCACCGTCACTGTCGGACTCTCCGGAGGTGTTGACTCCTCCGTGGCCGCACTTCTACTGCAACGCCAGGGATATGCGGTGTCGACCGTGTTTATGAAAAATTGGGAAGAGGACGATGCCTCTGGCCAGTGTCCCGCCGCCCAGGATTACCGTGACGCCCTTGCGGTAGCTACCGCCCTGGGGTTACCTTTACAGGCAGTTAGCTTCGCCGATGTCTATTGGGATCGGGTTTTTGCGCCATTTCTCGCGGCACACAGTGCCGGTTATACCCCAAATCCTGATGTATTCTGCAACCGTGAGGTCAAATTCAAGGCATTCCTGGAGTATGCCCTTGATCGGGGCGCGGGACACATCGCCACTGGCCACTATGCCCGTAGCTGCGTAGAAGATGGTCTCTGGCATCTACTCAAGGGGCGAGATACCACCAAAGATCAAAGCTACTTCCTCTACCTTCTGGGCCAGCCTCAGCTTTCCCATACCCTGTTCCCAATAGGCGAGCTTCCCAAGATCGAGGTGCGCCGTCTGGCGGCAAAAGCGGGACTGGCTACCCACGCGAAGAAGGACAGTACCGGTATCTGTTTCATCGGCGAACGTCCTTTCCGAGAGTTTCTGGCACGCTACTTGCCGGTCCAACCCGGTCCTTTGATCACTCCCGATGGAAAGGAAGTGGGCCATCATGATGGGCTTATGTATTACACCCTTGGTCAGCGCCACGGTTTGCGTTTGGGGGGGCGGCGCGGCGATAGTGGTGCGCCCTGGTATGTGGTGGCCAAGAACATATCCAGCAATACTTTAGTCGTGGCACGTGGTCATGAGCATCCTCTGCTTTATAGTGCTGCGCTCACTGCTGGCGAGATCTCCTGGATAACTGGAATTTCCCCTATGTTACCCATGCGCTGTTGTGCCAAAGCGCGCTATCGCCAGGAAGATCAAGACTGCTTGGTAACGGCACTAGAGGAGGGGAACCAACGGATTCGGGTGACTTTCGCAGTACCACAGCGTGCCATCACCCCGGGTCAGTCGGTGGTTTTCTATCAGGGCGAAGAGTGTCTGGGAGGCGGGGTAATCGAGGCCACTTCGGCCGGTACCGCTCTATTCGGCACAGTGCAGCAAGGGTAGAAGCAGACATTCTGCGCTCCGGAGGAAGTAGTATGAATAATGCTGATGTAATACGTGACCAGGTTCTGGCGATAGCAGGTTTGCTTCAGACCACATTCCTGGTCCAGCAGATAGCACGGCAGGGAACCGTGGTGGAAACGGCTGCTTTTCGGACCAGCATCGAGAGCATTTTCACTATCGACGCTGATACGGTCGAGGAAGTCTACGCAGGTGTGGCAGGACTGGCCTTGGGGCTGCGTCTGTTGTGCCACCACCTTTTCGGTACGTCCGAAATGCCCACTACTATGTTGGATCGAGAACGGATTCGCTATTTCTTTTCTCTCCTCCGACTGGAACGTCAGTTGCGGCAGCATCCTGGCATGTTGACGCGCATTGGCGCGGGCATCGAATTGACCCGCAACCAGGCTCGACACCTCACTGTTACCCACCCTGATATCGTGGCAAATCTCGCGACTCTCTATGCGGAGACGATCTCTACCCTTGATTTCCGGATCATGGTCTCCGGCGACCAAGCACATCTCATGCGTGCGGAGAATGCAAATAACGTTCGTGCCTTGCTCTTGGCTGGAGTACGTTCGGCAGTACTGTTGTACCAGCGCGGAGGGGGGCGTTGGACGCTACTTCTTCACCGCCGTGCTCTATTGGAAACAGCTGCGAGGTTGCTGGAATCCCTGTCGGGATCGTCTTCCTAATGGCGGCAACACTGACTTCCCGTGCCGCAGCGGCGGTAGTCTTGGCGCAGGTCCTCGGCGCGGGACGTTCGCTTACCGAAGTTTTGGCCACGACCCCCCTCCCCGCCTCTCCTCGTGACCGCGCCCTGACCCGAGAGCTGTGTTACGGCACCTTGCGCCATGGCCTACTGTTGGAGGTGGTGCTGCGGTTATTGGTGCGGCGTCCGTTGAAGGAACAGGACCCTATACTGCGTGGTTTACTGCTTTGCGGTCTGTATCAACTGGTCCACCTGAAGACACCGCCTCACGCCGCCGTGAGTGAGACCGTAGCGGCTACTGAGGAACTCAATCAACCTTGGGCTAAGGGTTTCGTCAACGGGGTATTGCGTGCCTTCCAGCGAGACGCCGAGACTTTGCTCGACCGTGCCCGACGTTCCGATCCGGCTGCTGCTTCGGGTCACCCTGCGTGGTGGTTGACTGCCCTCCAGGCCGCCTATCCGGAACACTGGGCAACTGCGGTAGAGGCTGATAACGAGCACCCCCCCCTTGTGCTGCGAGTCAATCGTCGCCGGGGTACAGCAGCCGACTATCTTGCCGAACTTACGGAGGTAGGTATCGTGGGGACTCTTCATCCCTTCT
>Ga0268283_1000892_pt1 | contig 16299 bp, 14 predicted proteins | sample saktaG_13_FD_190140 | JGI IMG/M metagenome (GOLD analysis project Ga0268283, IMG submission 190140) | Saline water microbial communities from Sakinaw Lake, British Columbia, Canada - sak_2013_06_06_36m | ecosystem: Environmental > Aquatic > Non-marine Saline and Alkaline > Saline ... | reverse complement strand
TTGCAAGATCGGCTAAGGCAAGTGTCTGTAAGGTTCCAACGTCGCTCAGGGAAACAGCCGGTAATGCCACGGTGTCGTTTAGGGCGACTGCCTGAAATATTCCAACAGCGGGTAGGTCGTTATTCTGTGATTGCAGGAAATAGCGATCATGAATTACGGATACGAATGCTTTTGAAAACTGCGAATAGTGGTTTATAAAACCGTCCAAATAGCCATTAGCCTTTGCATTTAAGGCAAAAGGCAGGGCCGTAATAAATATAATGATAACAATACCCAGAAACCGGATTGGAGCTATGAGCAGCTTTTTTGGGCTACCTTCTCTAATGCAAGCCTGTAAAACGGATAAGCTGTGATAGAGAAAAAAAAGCAGGGTATAGACAGTTGCAATATCACCCCGTATCAAAAAAGCAAAGCTGAGGTAAATCCCGTTTAAAAATAAAGCCAGCCAAGGATTAATCGTTGATTTAAGTGTCTTTACATCGAATAGAAAAAGAACATAAGCACCTGAAATCACCAGCAAAGGAATGTACGTCTGATACATAAGCCCTGGAAAAATCAACACCAGCAGAGCAACTGATAGTGCGATTACCTGCTTTTGGGTCAATTGTAGCAACAGGGCATAAGTAAACAAAGAACTGGCAAAGGCAAGAACAAAAAAATAGATTCGTATTAGATAGAACTTGACTCCAAATAGCTTAAACAAACCAACAATAGGGTAATACCATAACAGACCGTAGCCTACGGAAACGTCTACAAAAGGCCGCTCCCCTTTATACAATCTCTCTGAGATTAAAGCGACGGAACCTTCATCCGCCAAGTTAAAGCTATAGTTAAAAAATGCGCCATAATAAAAGTAAGCGATTGTACCTAGAAAAATAAGGGGGATTAAGCCTTTAGAAAGCTGCGATAAATTATTTATTTTATGAATAGTCATGATATCGTTATACATGTAAGTGATAAACAAAGATAATATGTGCCTCTATTGTTTTTGCTTATCAAGGATTAACCCTATTATTAGCCCTAATTCAAACTTGACATCTATGCATATCTGGCTGCAAACTAAGCGATGATTTTGGTTACTATTTTATTCTGATAACCGAATAATTGTTATCACTATATACCGCACCCTTTACCTCCCAAGGTACGATTGCCATGTTTGCCTGATATTTTTTAGCCAATCCCACTACCTCATTAATGTTGTGCCGACTTAAAATTTTATGAATCTCTTTAACGGCTAACATCCAGTTATGGCGATCAGTATGTTTAATTTCTTTATCTATAACAGCGTTGAAATTTCCAATCGAGTGAAGATCAAGGATATAAATTTCATTTAGATCAGTAAGTACAATATCTGATGGTTGTGCATTATTTTTTAACCACCCAAAAACTCCTAGAGCAGAATAATAATATCGGCGGCCGTCGGGATCTACAATTCCAAGATATTGTTTGGCGTATAATAAGCGCAGACTATCCCCTGGATTTATTACTCCTAGCTCAAAAGCATTGTTTATAATTAAACTTTTAATATTATCTGGTAGTTTGCGTATTATCGTGATGGGTTGAATGATGACGGCGATGACTATTAATGCTGCCATAGCGTATGATTGTAAAGTATTGTTGGCTAGTTGGTCATCAAAAAGTCTAAAAATGAGATATAAAAATGCTATCATTATAAAATTGATGACACGTACTTCTTCAAAGTTTATCGGATAAACAGGCAACCAGCTGCGACATAGCCAAAGCGTGGTTTGTAGGCCATAGGCCATAATCAATACCGACATTGAAAAATATATCATGATCCAATCTAATTTCTGCAACCGATTCTGAATACATTTCCTAAGCCCAAGTACAGCAAGTATAAAGATAAAAGAACCCGATGAAAACATGGTTACCAAGGTAGCAATAGGTAAAGGCATATTGCGCCAAGGGTAAGAATATAGTTCAACATCCCAAGCAACTGCTGGACTTAATATGTCTTGATTTATACTTATTATTTGTTGAGTTTCCGTTGGTGCTTGAACTTGTTTTTCCGTTGGGGCTTGATCTTGATTAATCTTGGAAATGCCTTGAGTTACCACATTTGAAATATAAGAACCTGTTCCGAGACTCATCTGATTTATTAAAGTCTGTAACAGCACCGTAAGGGCAAGCATTAAAATAAAAGAAAACATTCGAGCATTTAATCGAAATCGCTGCTCGATGACTATACTGGACATCTCCATCAGAGCAAGTACTCCAATAATATAATACACAGACAGATGAATTATTGACCCTATCATAAGGCAAGGGAAGACTACGTTTTTAACAGGGTTATCCCATTTTTTTATAAAAAACCAGATAGCAATGAGAATAAATGGAATTACCACTGTGCGATTTAGAGAAGCTGAAAATTCAGTTATACCCCAGAATGTAGCTCCAAAAGATACATAAATAGATGCCAGAAGTGAAAACAAAATCTGTTTCCAGAGATTCGGTGTAAAAAGTGACATTAATAATTGAAATGAATAAAGATGCAAGATTGTCACACCTGCAAGTATCCATTTTAGACTTAGAATGTGTGAACCAGTTATATCATAGAAGTATGCCAATAGAACGGTATATGATTTTGTAGAATTAATTTCTTTCCAATATGAACCATCAGGATGGTTTTCGAGGATAGAATTTGCCATTTTAAAATAGGCAACGTGATCAATGCTTAACTCAGGTTCAGCTTCTTGGATTACATAAATGAAGTAGGCAAAGCCTATGTATACAAGAGATAACCCAATAAATTTTAACAGCATAAAAAACACAGGTAATTTATTATAGGATATAATGGTCATGATAAAGTCCTCTAAATTAGTAATATAAAAGCATATGGATTATGGTTATTTGCGATTACATCTGGCAGAACCATCACGTTCTTTATTGACAATGTGTATGCACTCCAGAAAACAACCAATGAGTGCGCTAATGAACGAAACTCCGAATACGCATAGAGATAGCGCAATCGATTTCTCAACGGTGACACCTTGATGTGACAGTAACCCAACGAATACTCCCTCCCTTACTCCGAAACCACCAATACTGATTGGGAGCAACACAGCAATGGAAACCAACCCAAATATCCAGCACAAATCAGCGAAAGCCAAATTTATTCCCAGAATCAAAGCGAAGTTTGCATTTATCCATACACACAAGAGCTGGAATACCCCCCCCATAAAAGTCGCCCAGACTAATCTGAGGGGTTGCCTGAGATAATTAGCCCACGCTTGATAAAAAAGACCCACTCGTGATACGAATGGCGTAAACCAATTTTCCCGACGTGAGGCACTATCCAGCATCCTTTCAATCGTTCGCGCAAAAATGGGGATTCTGACACATGTAAGGGAAACGAGCAGCATAATTGTAAGTAGGAGTATGCTTAACGAAACTCCCTCAGGGACATACGCCACCGATGCAAACAAGCCGGCGGACATAACAAGAAGCAAACCTAGCAATCCCGTGATTTTGTCCACCACAACAGATACCGCAACCTGCTCGGCATCAACACGCCCTTTGCCTAATCGGTAAGTTTTGACTAACTCACCAGCGATTTGCCCAGGCAAGACAAGCGAGTAAAAACTTCCAACAAATGTTTGTACAGCAAGGTCAAGATAGCGAAAATGTGAAAGAAGAATATTCCACTTATAAATTGCAACAGCCCATGCAATGACGGCTAAAATTATCACAAACACTAATTGACTTGGCTCAATCTTAAGCAGAATAGAAAAAATCTGCGAAATATTTACAGAACTTATTAGCCATAGAAGCAATGTTATGCTGATACAAAATTTAATAAGTAATTGTAGCCATTTCATAACTTACTGAAAAATTGACAATTTTAATTGTTGACCAGATACTTCACAGGTTCAATCAATGACATCCACCAATTTTTTGGATGTAATCGGCTCGAAAAGAATCGCCTAGGCGGAGTGTTGCTTATCTCTCACTTGTTTTTCTTACTGTCAAGATTATTGGGTTATGTCCATTAAGAAAAAGAATTAAACTAGCCAAAATTCTATTGATTTTTAGATTGTTAAAAATATTTAATATATTAGCAACCTTCTGTAATCCGGCCCATGGCTCAAAATTTAAGGTATACATTCTAGCAGTAAACACTTCTTCCCCTAAGGTCAATACTTCTAGGTCATGATTAGCGCGCAGGTTGTTCAATACCGACTGAGTCCAAGGAATATTTAATTCTGTTCTCAGTGTTTTAGCAAATGATGGATCTCTGCCAAATATCGTTTTTACATACCAAGGAAAAAAAGCGCGGAACAAAATAGGAGGATGAAACACTGCATAGTGACCATCCATATACGAATGATAGTTTGGATACACGAATTGCATGATACCTTGGTTCTTCAGAACCCTAAACCCTTCACGAATAACTTGTTCTGGGTTAGATGTATGTTCGAGTACGTTTGTCGAATAAACTATATCAAATGAATTATCTGGAAAAGGTAATGCCTCGCCAACAGCATCAATGATGCGTAACGGGTCGAGATTATTATCTACAATCAGGCGTTTCGAGATGTTATGTGAAGAAGAAAAGCCCTCTTCTGATGGCTCGATTCCATAACCATCAATATCATATTTCTTTGTCCACACAATATGATTTACGCCGAGCCCTGAGCCAATTTCAAGAACTTTCTTTTTCCTTAGATCGCAATACGTTTCCAGAATTTCAGCTTGTTTTTCTGCCTTGATTGGATTAAGTAAATCATTCGTTATTTTATTTTTATCTATATGACAGATATTTTCAAAAAAAAGGCCCTGAGTATTTAAAACTTCATTAAATGTTTGCTGATCAATCAAACAATATTGATTACTAAGAGAGAGGATGTCATTCATAATTAACTGCCAAGATGATTAAATTGAAAAATAACTTAATGTATATTATATGGTAGCAAGCATAAAATAATCATCGACTTGGGTACTCTGTATCACTACTTACTTTTATCACGGGTGACTCCTACGATAGATGAACTCATTACAGCCTGTCGGTACCTCGGAAGCAATCACTTTAATTTGTTGAAATCCTAGTGGCTCGACTAGGTCATGCACCTCGTTAACAGTCGCATATTCATAGGGATACCCCCCGACCCAGTCAATCACGTCATAAAAGAAATCCATACCCCTCTGTTTACGCAAGGGATTGCTGCCAGTAACCAAAAGCTTGGCAAGCCAGATTACCGGATACATTCCCCAAACCAATAAGCGTTGAATCAATTTCGGCGAACTGCAGTAGGTGCGTTTGATAAAATACCAGAGGGGACTGGACCAATGACGGTTGTAAATTGCAAGAATGAAGTGGCCGCCCGAGCCCACCAGTGAAGCCGCGTTAGTTATTGCCTGTTGCATGTCCCCTGTATGATGGAGGACACCCCAAGAATGCACGATATCGTAACACCCGGTATCCTGATTGCCAAACTGCCGTAACTGCGATACAACTTGTTTATCCAGAATAGACCCAACTACGATTTTGGCATCAAAACTTTTCAACCCAGGGATCCTTGCCCGAGTCAATTCGAGTGCTTGGGTACACTTTTGATTAATGTCACATCCTGTCACTTTCGCGCCCATACCGGCGGCGTTCAATAAGGTCAGACCTTGGCCAAACCCGATGTCCAGGAAATGCTTGTCATGGAGATCCATCCCTTCGGTGAGGACACTCAGATCAGCTTTCGCCTGTTCAATGCGCTCGGGGGTGAGTGCCTGTTTTGAGTAGTCAAACCAATTTTCGCCAAAGTCAAACTGCATGTGTTATGCTGCCCTTGTGGGTGAATTAAAGAAAGCCATGTAACTTTCGGCTGTGGAATCCCATGAGAAACGGGTCTGTGCGATTTCCCTGGCGCGGAGCCCTAACACCCTCGCAGCATCGCGGTCTTCCAGAACATAGCGTAACATCTGCTGGAGGTTATCAGAATGGCCGAGATCAAACAACAACCCCGACTCCCCGTGGATGACGGTTTCGGTATTTCCCCGCACGGCACTGGCAATGACCGGTAATCCAGAAGCCATGGCCTCTAGGATCACATTCGACATACCCTCGACGAGCGAGACATTGACCAGGCAATCGCTGGATTTATAGATATCCCGTAATTTTTCACGGTCAATCCAGCCATGCCAAATCACAATAGCTTCAAGTCCCAACTGAAGCGCCAGACGCATTAAACTTTCTCTTTCGGGGCCATCACCCACTACATGGAAGAGAAATTGACCTGAGTAGGTTCGATTCAACGTTGCTAGTTCTTCAAGCAAGCGAGCCAGATTTTTTTGCTCACTGGTAAAACGCCCGACGAACAAGAAGTTGAAGCGATGTGTTGCAGACATATCCCGCTCGGACGGTCGAAAAAAATGACAGTCCACCCCGTTGGGAATAACTACGACGTGGAAAGGGTCAGTTTCATGGGCTAGTTCTGCAAGACCCGCTGAGTTAGCCACTACGGCACACGCGCTGCCAAGAATCATGTGTCTAAAAGGACGAAGGTAACGATGGTATCGATCAACGCTCGGGCTAAAACGTGGGACATCACCGCCGCGAAGTGACACAACATAAGGTATGTTCCATATTTTCTTCAATGCCAGTCCGATATGACCACAAGGAATGGTGAACATTACGATGGCGCAGTCTGGCATGAACCTGCGAACCACAAACGGAAGTCCCAGCATTCCAGCGAGGGCGAAACTACTCATATCCAATATGCTGGCACGATCCTTCAGTTTTCGAAGGGAAGGCACACGGATCACTTCGATCCCATCTTCCAGTGTCCATCCGCGAAGATCGCCAATGGCACCGGTTAATACACAGACCTCATGCCCCTGCGCCAACACCGATTTAGCTAAAAACAAAGTGGCAGTCGCAGCGCCTCCCCCAATCGGAGGAAACTCATAGTTGACCATCAAGACTCGCATTTAAGCCTCGCGCCGAATTTCCAGGAATTTCCATTTCGCATGATGATATAGATGCTTGCCGGGTCTATTTGGGGATACGTCTTCAACCAGTCTTCAATGGTGCCTTTGGGGATATAGGCCGTTTGCGGGCTGACAAGTTGGTCGAAAGCGACGTGGCGGAAAAACTGAAATCCACGGGTTGCGATCCATTTGCTGTAGTCATACAAGGGAAGCCGTTGAACCAGCTTCATGCCTTGAAGTAAATTGACCAGTTTGGCATACAAATAAAACGGGACGGACAAAGGCGTTGCGATCAGGTATTTGTTGACCCACCACGGTAGCTTGCAGGCGATGCGGCGCAAGGGCTCGACCAAGGCAATGACGACTGCATTCCCCTCTTTCGCGTAGACCCAGCAATGGAACCTTCCACCTCCACGGGTATTGCGGATAACGGCATCAAGACCGCGTTTAGGTTCTTTCAAATGATGCAATACGCCAATGCAGTAAACCAGATCAAAACCTTCACTTTCAAACGCCGTGAGATCCCCTTGCCCGACCTTCCAGTTTGAGAAAGTTGTGGCTTCCATATTTTGCGTCGCAGTTCTGGCCGAAGAGCCGAGATCGACGCCTTTGATCATTGACGGACGCCAGCCGGCCATGTGCAGCATCAGGCTACCGTTTCCACACCCCAATTCGAGAACTCGCGCGTTCTCCACATCCTGTTGGGTGATGGGTTCAAGCCAATCTTTGAATTGGTCGTAGGTATATACAGACCCCTGTGGAAGATTATTCCATGAACTGGCAAAAGCATCTGCTGTTCCTTGGTCAAGGGGTGCAAAATCAGGTGTGCGGTTCACTTCATTCATCAATAACATCAACCTAAAATACATAACTATAGTGTTTCACGTCTGCCCGGAATTGTTCCATTATGGATGGATGCCCTAAGCGCCTTGCCTCTCCGACGAAGCACCGGATATTCGTCTCTCAAACCGTTCCAAAAGCCAATAATTCCAAAGAAACGCCCTTTCATCGACCCTGCCATCGAGATGCGCTTTGATTCTTTCTTGCACAACCCCCTGTTGCAAGCCCGGGACTGATCGTGAGGGATCGAAGGTGAAGGCACCTTCGCGGAACCACTTGCCAATAGGAACCCCAAAGCCCTTCTTGGGCCGATAAAGGATTTCGCGGGGAAGTACCGGCTCCAGGGCTTTCTTCAAAATATATTTCGTTTCCCCATGCCGGTACTTGAAATCGTTGGGGATGCGCCGGACAAAGTCCACTAGATCAATGTCCAGGAACGGGCAGCGCACTTCCAGCGAGTGCATCATGCTCGCCCGGTCGACCTTCACCAGAATATCGTCCTGCAGGTAGAGTTCGACGTAGAACTGCATGGTGCGATCCACCAAGTTCGGCTGGGTGCATCTGTCCCAGGCATCGATCGCTTCGGAATACAAGTCCTCCAAGTCCACAGGTTCACCAAACAATCGCTCCAACTGAGCCGGGTCGAGTGTTGCCATCCAGATTGGCGTCCAGTATTTGGGTGAATAGCTTAATCCGCGCAGGGTTCGCTTGATTTTAAAATCGAAGCTCATATTGCCGTGCGAGACTGGCAATCGTCCGGCCATCGCACGGATGGCGGCGTGCAGCGGTCGGGGGATGGCCTTGTCATAAAGCTCCACCCATTTGAGCGCCCGAAAGGGGTCGTATCCCGCAAACAACTCATCGGCCCCGTCACCCCCAAGTGCCACGGTGACGTGCTTGCGTGCGTGACCGGCCAACAGATAAGTCGGAAGCAGCGAACTATCCCCCATGGGTTCGTCCAGCGCGTCGCTGATTCTGGGCAAGAGTTCCGATGCCCGTTCGAGGGAAAGGGTTTCGGGAAAATGGCGCGTATTTAGCGCCTTTGCTGCCATGTTCGCATAATGGGACTCGTCGAAGCTTGCTTCCTCGAAACCTATGCTAAAAGTATTCAGCTTGCCGGCACCCAGATGCCTGGCCGCAAAGGCCGTGACTGCCGATGAGTCAATGCCACCACTGAGGAAAGTGCCCAATGGCACGTCTGACATCAGGCGTCGCTGAACCGCCCTATCAAGGAGGTCACGCAGTTGTTCTCCCCAGACTTCCTCTGCCTTTGCCGGAATGTGATCGAAAGGTTCAAGGACATAACTCCAGTACCTGTGCATGCGCAGGGTTCTGGAATCCAGATCGAACGTCAGTGAATGGCCGCCTGGAAGCTTTTGCACTTCGGCATAAATACTGTTGGGCGCGGGGATATAGCCATAGGCGAAGTATTTCTTAATTGCACGTTGCGAGATCGAGAGTGAAAGGCTGCGGTGCTGCGCCAACGCGGTGATTTCGGAGGCAAAGCCGAAAAGCCCCGCCTGATGGGTGTAGAAAAAGGGCTTTTTTCCAAAACGGTCTCGACTGCAAAAAAGCTGCCGTTTCAGCCGGTCATAAATCACGAAAGCCCACATGCCATTCAGACGTGCGGGCAAGCCATCCCCCCACAACTTGTATCCGTGAAGAAGAACCTCGGTATCAGAATGATCTGTCTGGAAAACAATCCCTTCTGCAGAAAGTTCCTTACGGAGCTCCTGATGGTTGTATATTTCCCCGTTGAAAACTACGCCAATCTCGCGATCCGGGGTCCACATGGGCTGAAAGCCCCCCTCCAAATCCACTATGGCAAGGCGTCTGTGCCCGAGAAAAACCGAGTTGTCCACATCCACCCAGTGGCCTTCCCCGTCAGGACCACGATGGATTAGCGCATCCGTCATCCGCTGTAGGTCGTACCGGTCGCCAGCACCTGCAAATCCCGCAATTCCGCACATATCAGTCAGCTTTCAATTCGAAAGCGGACTGTCAAAAGGATCCAACACTTGCGTGTTCCTAGTCTCCTTGATCAAATATACGTTCTTATTCTGGGATTCATGGTAGGTTCGGGTGGACAGCTCGGCAAGCAACCCCATGAGCATGCAGGTGATGCCCGTCAAGAAGGTCATGCTGATTAACAGGGGAAGCGGGGTTTGCACGAACGAAGTTCCCAAGGCAAACTTCAGGTAAAGTGCCCAAGCGAGGAACCCCCCGCTCAATAAAAAACTTATCAGGCCAAAGCTGCCGAATAGGTGCATCGGCTTTTCCGTGTAGTTACTGAGAAACTTGATGACAGTCATGTCCAAGATGACTTTGACAATTCTCCCCGTGCCATACTTCGATTTCCCAAAGACTCTGGGATAATGCGCCACTGGGATTTCGGTGACCCTTGCACCCATCCACGTTGCATAAATGGGGACAAACCGATGCATTTCGCCATACAATTTCACACCCTTGATGACATCCTTGCGATAAGCCTTGAGTGTGCAGCCATAGTCGTGCAGATGGACACCCGATATCATGGATATCAGCTTATTGGCAATAACTGATGGGAGGACTCTTCTCAATTTGTGATCCTTGCGATTTTTCCTCCACCCGGAAACCACATCGTACCCCTCGTCCAGCCGCGCCAAAAGGTTTGGAATGTCCGCAGGATCGTTCTGCATATCACCGTCCATCGGTATGATGACTTCGCCCCGCGCGAAATCGAATCCCGCCATCATTGCGGCCGTCTGCCCATAATTCCGTCTAAAGTGCACAACCACCACACGATCGTCTTTCTCCGCCAAGCCATCCAGCAAGGGTGCGCTTCGGTCAGTGCTTCCGTCGTTAACGAAAATGACTTCCCACGGACGCCCTGTACCGACCAACACCGGCACAAGCTTTTCGTACAAAGAAACAATATTTTCCTCTTCGTTGAAGATCGGTATATTCAAAGAAATCATTTAATTTTAAGGCATTTAGACGCTATGTGATTGTTTGTATTGTAATCAGGGCAATCGCATAAAGCAAATGACCCATTTTTCTTAACCAGACGTTTCGGACGGGACGGCTTGCCCCGTCCGGCGTTGGTTTAACAACAGGCCCCCGGTGCGGCGTCTTCCCCGTCCGCTTGCAACGCGCCGCCCGGCCCGCAATCGAACAGGCCGTAGTGGACGGAGGTGTCGCCAATGACGCGAAAATACGGCGCATAGCGGGTTTGTTGCAGCATGGCGGCGGTGTTGCCACAGACCAACAGGGGCCGTCCGGTCTCAAAATGATGGTGATTGTCTAAACCGAACCCGTGGGGATGTCCGGGCAAGGTGCCTAGGTAATAGGCCACCTGGCCAAAATCCTCGCAACGGTCTTCCAATTCCAGCTTGAACGCCCGCACCGTCAGCGAGTAAAAGCCAATCCCGCCCGCCTTTTGCGCCACTTCAGGGTCGTTCAGCCCGATCCTGGCGGCGGAGACCACACGGTAATCGGGGCAACCGAATTCCGCCATCATGCGCCGGAAATCCTCAATATATAACGCACCGCCCAGGCATTCGCCTAAAAGCACCGGGTCATGCGCCAAGTGAGCGGGAATCCGCCGGTCGGCAAACACATCGGAGAAGTACAGCTCGCCCCCCGGCTTCAACACCCGGAATATTTCAGAAAAGACGCGGCGCTTGTCGGGTGATAAATTGACCACGCAATTGGAAGCCACGACATCGACCGAACCGCTCTCCAGTCCCAAGCTTGCCAAGTCTTCGATGTAACCTTGGAGAAACCGCACATTGGGTTCATGGTAACCAAAGCGGTCGGTGTGGTAGCCAATATGCCGGTTGGCGACTTCGAGTTGTTCCGCAGTCATGTCCACGCCAATCACACGCCCCTGCGGCCCGACCAGCTTGGACAAGATGAAGCAATCCCTCCCCGAACCCGAACCCAAGTCCAGCACGGTCTTGCCTTCCAGCGCGGGCGGGATGGGCGAGCCACAGCCGTAGAATTTATCCTTCACTTCCGGGTGCAGCAAGGCCAGTATCTGCCGCAAATGTTCCGGCATCGCGTCGCCCACGCAGCAGGCGCTGGTTTTCAAATCGTGTTTCGATTGCAGGATTTTGCCGTAGTAATCTTGAACGGACTCGCGGGCGGCATGTTCAGTCATCATGTGGGTTGCTTGCTCTCAATGGGGTGTAAGGTTATTCTGGTTTAGTCAGTGGCAGGGGCGGCCGGCAATACTGTTGAATTAAGGAGTAGGTCGGCATCCCCATGCCGACAATGAACTTGTTCTTCCCTCGGCGGCAAAGGGTTGCCGCCCTACGGATTCTGTTGCATAGGCTTAATTCAACAACATTGCGGCCGCCCGTGGGCGAATGGATTCGCCCCTACATTCCAGGCGCGGGGCCAAAGTTTAGATCGCCAAACCACGCAGTGACGCTTTCACCCGTGTTGTCGGTGTCGGCGGCCAGGGCGATGCCAATGATGGGGGGCGCTTCCTCGCCGAAGGCGGTGCGGAAGTCGGCGGCCACGTCACGCTGTTCCACGCGCCATTCCCCGACATGTTGCCCCCCGCTTTCGACGACGATCATCCGCACCCGGTCGGTATAGGCGCTCCATGCGGACACGCCGGCTAGATGGCGGTTGTCCCATACATAGCACAGCGCGGCGGCGGGCAGTTCCTGTCCGTAGAATGCCCGGACCAGGCTTATCTTGATCCGGTCGGACAAGGGCAGTTTTTCCACCGGGTAATCGAACAGCACATACACACGCGCGGCGTAATCATCGGTTTCCTTGCGTCCGAGATCGGCGGAATCGAGTACCCGCGAAACTTTCCAGCGCCAAGCCAGGTTAGGGCTGGCTGCCGGGTCCACATGGAGTTTATGGGTCAACGTAGCCGCCGCCGATTCAGACACGGCACGCAATACGGTCGCTTGATTCCCATCACGAACCAAATCGAAGCGTGTGGCATCTTGCACATTCGGCAGGATGTTCAAGGTCCAAGGCGGTGGAATGGCAGAACCCGGCGGGGTACTGGAAAACGCCATGGGTTGTGCGGGGGCATCCTCACCCGCTTGCACTGCGTTGCCGATGCACAACAGTACGATAGCCAATAGCCGTTTCATCATTCGTTCTCCTCAAACCATGCCTTCATCAACCCCGAAGACCGCAGTCTTGCAAGGTCTTCAGCGTCGTCCACATCCCAGAGCAAAGCCGGCTCCCGCCAACGCAGGGCGCTTTGCAGCAAGCGACGGCGCGTTGCAGCCATGACGTCGGCGCTGCCCCATGGCATGTCGGTGAATAGCCGGTGCTCGACCCGCCTAAGCCCGGCCAGCACATAGCCGCCGTCCTCGGCGGGCAGGAACACGGCATCGTTGCCTTCCCGCAGGGCGTTTGCGGCCCTGTGTAGATGGGCGGGCATCAACGCGGGGCAGTCGGTTCCGATCAATAATACAGGATATTGGACGCATAGTCGTTCAAACGCAGCCACCATGCGCTTGCCCAAATCGCCATCGCATTGTCGATGTAAAGGCAGGTCGAAATCAACCCGGCATTGCTGGAAAGCGGGATGGGCGCAGCCGGGTGCACACCAAAGGGAAACCGGACCCAGTTGGGCAGAGACAGCCGTTTGCAGGGTGCGTCGCAGAAATGCCCGTTGCAAGCGGGCCGCACCCTCCGAGCCCAAACTTGGGATAAGCCGGGTCTTGGCTTGCCCCGGCACGGGTGCGCGGCTGAACACGGCGATGGCAATTGTTTCAATCAGTGCGGGGTTCATAGCCATAAGCCTTGGCAAGCCGTGCCGGGTCTGCCCCTAGGAAAAAAGCCAGCCTAAGCCGCCACATCTTCAAAACGGTGCTGATGACGCCGTGTTGTCCCCACCTTCTTCCCGAAGTGGTCACGCGCGCTTTTATGCACAAAGGCGGGCCTATGGCCTTCAGTTTTTTGGACAGGGCGATGTCTTCCATCAAAGGCATGTCGGGGAACCCGCCCATGCTTTCAAACACCTCACGGCGCACAAAGATGGCCTGGTCTCCGGTGGCGATGCCGGTCAGTCTGGAACGGCGGTTCATGAACCAGGCAATCACCGGCAACAGCGGATGCGTACCTTCGATCACGACATCGAAACGCCCCCAAACCTGCGCTGCTGAATTAAGAATCAAATGTAGGCCGGAATAAGGTCGTGTAGCGACCGTTTCCGGCATTTGGGCCTTTGGTTTTCCGGAAACACCCGCTGGCGCGGGCTTATTACGGCCTACCGCCGTTGCTGCATTAACAGAATTGCCCCCAACCCGGTCGCCAATCGCCATCTGTTCGAGAATCAGTTCATCAGCCCGCTCGGGTAGCCGCGTGTCGGCGTGGAGGAACAGCAACACCTCAGCCTTTGCCTGTGCGGCCCCCGCATTCATTTGCACAGCCCGGCCGCGTGGCGCTTCGATCACTAGATCAGCCAACGGGCGGGCCAGTTCCGCTGTGCCGTCATGACTGCCGCCATCCGCCACGATGACTTCATGGCCGCGTTGGCGCAAGGACGACAGTGAGGTTAGTAGATTTGCGATCCCTTCCGCCTCATTCAAAGTGGGTATGATGATCGAAAGGCGGGGCATCGGCATGTTGTTCCAATTTTTTTAAAAGCCCAAACGTAGGCATTCATGCTGAAATGACGGTTTTTCCGGCTTGGCTGGACTTGTGTATAACATTAATATCTGAAGCTTGGGAACGAGCAGACGCTTAGTATGAAGTTTCAATTAATATTATGAATTTATCAATAGGAAACCAGTTTGTATTTGGTGGTTCTCTCGAACTAGTTTCATACTTCTGGTCTTGCCATGTTTTCATTGCAATATCATCTTTCAATAATTTACCAGATAATCCACCGTTTCTTCCCATGGATATTTTATTAAAGTTTTTCATTTTATATAATTCATAAATTTGTTTTCCTGTCATTATCTCTTCACAATATTTACCAAAACTTTGTATGCTGGGTGATGCTAGTTCATTGTATGATTCTAGCGCAAGTAAAAGTATATTGAAAAAATAATCCTCTTTACATACGTCATTGTAAGTAAAGCATAATTGTTCCCATGTTATCACCGGAAAGTTGAAATTATGGAGGTTTTCATTAAGATTTTGTGGTAATAATGCATAGTGAATAATATGCTCCTGCCTTATATTTAAGGCACTGGCAATGCAATTCAAAATTTTTCTCTGATCCGACATTTGCTTATTCAATCGTTCCACGTTTGGTTTATGATACATTTTTGCTTCAAATGAAATCAGATATTTATCAATTGATTGAATCAATATGACAATATCTGGTGTATCTTTGGATTCTGGTAAATTCGGAAATTCTTTCTTTCGATCATTTGGTAGTGATTCAATAAAGCTATATTCAGAAAAGAATTGAATATTGCAATTTAATGGGGAATATAAAACTTCTGGTGGATTATTTATTTTAATTAATTGCAATAGCTTGTTAAAATATTGAAAGTTATTTTTACATACAATCATGGGAAAAACTGTGCCTGTAAAAAATTTTTCTTTTCTATTGAGCGGAAGTTCTGCACTAAAAAGATCATTTAATGTCATTTAAAATTCCTATGATTGTACAGCGTTTTTTATATCTATTAGTTACTTATTTATTTACGCCTATGTCGGCAAAGGATTGCCGACCTACTGCGTAACAAGGACTGTAGGGCGGCAACCCTTTGCCGCCAACGATTTCAAAACTTAAACAACGTAATCAATTGGAATTAAAAACGCTGTATATAAAAACGAAAAGATGCCATCGTAACCCAACCGCATCGGAAACCGAAAACCCAATATTCGAGAGCATTTACACAGTGCTCCCCTAATATTTGATATTGCTCACTCTAAGGTATGGCCTCATGCTGGAAGTTATCAATTATCTCCTGTGTGTTTTTCCTATACCACTCGGCAAGCTCGGCGCGGGTGACTTTTCCGTCGGCCAAATTTAGAAACAGGGTTTCCTGCTCATTTTCCTTTTCCGATTCCAGTCTATAGCCATTACCCTCTAAAAACATATCGGCGGCGGTAAAGGCTGTTCGCTTGTTTCCATCAACAAAAGGATGGTTGCCCGATATGCCTTCCGCATAGGCGGCGGCCAAGTCGAAAATGTCTGCTTCTTCATAGTGATAAAGATTTTGTGGGCGGGACAAGGCGGACTCAAGTAACGCCTCGTCCCGTACACCTTGAGAGCCTCCCGTTCTTTCAACCGTTCTTTCATGAAGCCAAAGGACAAACTGTTTATCAAGCCAAACAGGTTTGCCGTTCATTTTGCCAGCTTCATCAGCAAAGATTCATGCCTGTCTATGCAAGCGTCTATGCGTTTTAGAGCCTCTGCTTTTTTGCGTTCTGCTTCGGTCATGGTAAAGCCTTCTGCTTCTGGCTTCTCCACAGATTGAGTGGCTTCTGATTGATAAGGAATGGTTTTAATGGTTTCTTTAATAACCGCGTTCATCGTGTCCCCCACATGCCAAGAAATAGACTCAAAGGTATTGTACTCCTTCAAACAGCCTAGCGTCAGCC
>Ga0268283_1000891_pt1 | contig 16305 bp, 11 predicted proteins | sample saktaG_13_FD_190140 | JGI IMG/M metagenome (GOLD analysis project Ga0268283, IMG submission 190140) | Saline water microbial communities from Sakinaw Lake, British Columbia, Canada - sak_2013_06_06_36m | ecosystem: Environmental > Aquatic > Non-marine Saline and Alkaline > Saline ... | reverse complement strand
ATTGCTCTACCGACTGAGCTACGACACCCCGGTAACGGACGGCAAAAGTACATTATTTTCTATAAGTGACAAAATTTGCGTTCTCAAATAGTCCATACATGCCAAAATTTAAATCCGTTCTTAATAGGTTGGTTGCTTTTGTTAATTTTACTGAATGAACCTTGCAATAGATATAGGTAATACGCTTGTTAAACTTGCCGTTTTCGAAAAAGGACAAATGACTGCATTACAGACGTTTGAGGAGATTTCGACAGGAAAACTTGAACGTTTTATAAGTTCCCATCAAGGTATTACTTCTTCGATAATAGCCACAGTTAAGGATTTTCCTGACGAGATTAAAGAATATTTACAAGAGAACACCCATTTTATCCTTTTTGATATTAAGGCTAAATTACCAATAACCTCTACCTATAATACTCCTGAAACCCTTGGGGTCGACAGGCTTGCTGCAGCAGTTGCAGCACATTCCATCATGCCATCGGAAACCCTTTTAATTATTAGCGCAGGCACAGCTATTACATATGATGTGGTTAGTGCCGGTGGAATCCATTATGGGGGTGCTATTTCTCCTGGTTTGTTGATGCGTTTTAAGGCATTGCATACTTTTACGGGTCGTTTGCCGTTAATGGATCAAATAACTGATACAGCTCTCATCGGGCAATCCACGGCAGACAGTATCCTGTCAGGTGTTCTGAATGGTGCATTGGCGGAAGTGGATGGTATGATTGAAAAATATAGCTTGCAATATCCAGGACTAAAAACGATCCTGAGTGGGGGTGACAACAAATATTTTGATAAACGATTAAAAAATAAGACCTTTGCCATCCCAAATCTGGCATTGACCGGACTAAACATCATCTTAGAATATAACATTGAGAAGTCTCTTTAAACCTTCATTATTAGTGGTTGTTCTGTTGTTGGCAGCCGGACAATTTTTGTTTGCACAAACCCGGATAGGCTCTCCCTATTCCCGCTTTGGGCTGGGTGATATTCACAGGAACAGCAGCATTGTTCTTATGGGGATGGGTGGTACCAGTCTGGCATTTAGCAGTCCATATTACATTAATGTGGCAAATCCTGCCTCGTATGGTGCTTTTGACACGACTTCATTCGTTTTCGACGGATCAGCATATGGTAAGTTTTCAACACTTAAAACCGATGTTATAAGTCAGAAAACAAGTTACGCATCACTCGGCTCTTTATTATTTGGTTTTCCTGTTGCCAAATGGTGGAAAACGAGCCTGGGCTTGCTTCCTATGACAACTATGGGCTATAAAATTGCGGACACACAAATTGACACAATTATTAGGAATGCGGATACAATGATTGGGAAAAACAAGTCTGAATATGAAGGATCAGGGGGTTTGAGCCAGGTTTACTGGGGAAACTCTTTCCGGTTGTATAAAAACTTTTATGCAGGAGTTAATATGAGTTTTATTTTTGGCCCATTAGATAAAGTTCAGGCAATAACTTTCCCTGATTCGTTATATTATTATGGCGTAAAGACAACAACGGAAACTTATGTTCAGGATTTCCTTTTCAACTATGGGCTTTTATACCGCAAAACCTTTAATGGTGATCGTTTTATTTCAGCCGGGCTCACCTTTAGTAATTCTCAAAAACTAACTGTAACAGATGATATTCTTTCCACAACGTTTGTCAGAAATTATAGTCTCAACATTGATTCTCCTGTAGATACTGTTACATATTCGCCTCGCACGACAGGAACAATAAAGCTTCCTTCATCACTAGGTATCGGTATTTCCTTTGGACGAACAGACCGTTGGTTGAGCGCTATCGATTTCAAAATGCAAAATTGGAGTAAATTTAAGTATTACAACGAAACAAACACCCTAAAAAACAGTTTCGACTTTTCAGCCGGAACACAGTTTAAGCCTGCGTTTGCGGATGTTGGAAGTTATCTGAAGCGTATGCAATATCGTGCCGGATTCAGATATTCCCAAACGTACCTTGAATTAAAAAGCACACAACTTAATGAATATGCTTTTAGTTTTGGGCTTGGACTGCCATTGAGAAAAACAAAATCAACATTCAACCTGGCAGCAGAGTTCGGACGACGGGGAGCTACCAACAATGGGCTTATCCGTGATAACTTTGTTAGGCTAAGTTTTGGTGTTTCCTTTGTAGAGCGATGGTTCATCCAACGCAAATATGACTAATCATCAAGACTTTTGTTAAGTCAAATAAGAAAGTTGAAAATTGCTTTTATTAGAACATATCATTCATTGATAAATAAAAAGGCTTTAGCCGGCAACCTGAGATTATTCATATTGCGAAGCATCGTTTTCAGCGTTTCGACGACCATGCTTCCTTCTTGTGAAAATGACATCCGCAAAATCAATCTGCTTACAGCTTCCGATTCTCTTTCCGTTTCAACGGTGAAAAATATTGATTTAATTCGTAGTGTTTCGGGGAGAGTAGTGCTTGAACTTACTGCCCCTATGCTTAAAAGCTACGAAGGCGAAGATCCCTATTCCGAGTTTCCGCAGGGATTAAAAATTGTTTTTTTCGATTCTCTCATGAATATCACTTCTCAGCTCACCGCTGAATATGGAATTAGCTACGATAAAAAGAAATTGATGGAGGCCCGTAAAAATGTTGTTGTTGTAAATAACAGGAAGCATGAGCAATTAAATACAGAAATGCTTACATGGAATCAGGCGACAAAAAAAGTGTATTCCGATAAATTTGTTAAAATCACTCAGTCGGATAAGGTTATATTTGGAGAAGGAATGGTTTCTGATGAAACATTCGATGTATGGGAGATAAGGAAGCCCAAAGGGGAGATAATTGTAAATGAGTAATTACATGCTGATAGCCTAAAAAAATGCAATCCTGTTTTTAAGTTATATCTGAAAGATCTATAGCTTTTTGAATTCAACCTGATTGTATAACTTTAGCCTCTTCCAATAATTGATTGCTTTTTATGAATAATTGGTTTCTTGTTGGCGCTACCCTTTTATTGTCCGCATTCTTTTCTGGAATGGAGATTGCATTTGTTACATCCAATAAGCTGCGGATCGAGCTGGATAAAAGCAAAGGGATTTTTCCGGCAAATCTTATCTCAGGATTTATCCATATGCCGTCCCGTTTTATAGGGGCTATGCTTTTTGGTAATAATCTGGCCCTTGTTATCTATGGTCTGGCTATGGCAAGCTTGTTAAAGCCGGTTCTTTTATCCTCTCTTCCTGCTGCGTATCACACAGAACTTACAATACTCCTTATTCAAACTATCGTTTCAACTCTTCTTATCCTGATTCTTGCGGAATTTCTCCCTAAAGTCCTGTTCAGGTTAAGTCCTAACAACCTGCTAAATTTCTTTGCGTTACCGGCTTATTTATTCTATTATTTATTTTATCCTTTCAACTTGCTTTTTATTTGGATTGCAGAGGTGCTTTTGAAGTATGTTTTTAGCATAAAGTTTAACACGCAACGCTATGTATTTAGTCCGATCGACCTGGATGAATATATAAGAGAGTCATCACAAGGAAGAGATTTGGAAAATGATGAAGAACAGGAGATACAAATGTTTCAGAATGCCATAGATTTCCGTACAGCCAAAGTACGCGAATGCATGGTTCCCCGCACTGAAATTTCTGCACTTGACGAGGATGAAACCATACCAACACTTCGGCAAGAGTTTATAGAAACAGGGCATTCCAAAATATTGATTTTTCGCGATAACATCGATAATATTATCGGTTATGCGCATTCCTACGATCTTTTTAGCAATCCGGCAACTATCCGTGCAATCATACGTCCGGTTATAATTGTTCCGGAAACAATTCTGGCACATAAAGTTTTGAGCATGTTTATCATTGAGCATAAGAGCGTTGCCATTGTAATGGATGAATTTGGCGGAACATCAGGCATGGCCACCTTAGAAGATCTCATAGAAGAAATCTTCGGAGAAATAGATGACGAATTTGATACTGAAGCACTAGAAGAAATTCAAAGAAGTGAAAAAGAGTATATCTTTTCCGGCAGGCTGGAAATAGACTACCTCAATGCAAAATATAACCTCGGCCTTCCCAAGACGGATGACTATGAAACCCTGGGCGGACTCATTATTCATTGCCATGAGAGTATTCCTGCTGTAAACGATATAATAACTGTTCCCCCCTTTTCCTTTACTATTCTGAGCGCAGGCGAAACCCGTATTGATAAGGTATTATTGACAGCTGGGGATTAAGAACCAATACACTCTCTGTAAAGGAAGATTATTTTGTTTAGGTCTAACATTTAATACAACAGGCAAATAAAAGGTTGCTTTCATTTCCCGACTAGCGCATGAATTCGCCTATGCTATGTGGGTTATGTGAAATTATTGATGTAAGGGTTAGAAAAGTATTATTGCAAATACTTCTAAGTTTTAATTAAGGAACAGGACGAAAAAAATAGAAAATCAATGGTTATACACTTGATTTACAATATTTTCTAAAAAGGAGCGGTCAGTTTCATCAAAGGAATCAAGTTCTTTACTGTCAACATCCAATACTGCAACAATTTTACCATGGTCATCATAAACAGGGATAACAATCTCTGATTTTGAGCGGGAATCGCATGAAATGTGACCAGAAAACTTTTCCACATCCGGAACAATCACTGTTTCTCCCTTATTTACTGCTGCCCAACAAACCCCTTTCCCTTCCAGTACCTGGCATGCAACCGGACCCTGGTATGGGCCAACAACAAGTTTGTCGCCAATCACACGGTAAAATCCGCACCAAAAGAAATATTCCATTTTATGAGAAAGGACAGCCACTATTGTGGCCATGCGTGCTACAGGATCGTCGGTCTTCGATAAAAGTAAAATTAGCTGATCAACAATGCGGGTATATCTCCCATGTTTTTTTTGGGTGTCCATGTTTTAATTAAAAAAAGTATAAACAAGGATTAACAGTTTAGCCAATAGCGTATTCCATTCTGGCCATCTTGACTGTAAAATGGCGCATAATGTGAGCTTCATATTCTATTCGAAGCCCATGCCTGATGGAATCTCGTCTTTCAAATAAATTAGCCAGTGCAACAGCTACATATTCCATGTGATTGTTAGTATAAACCCTTCGGGGAATGGCAAGTCTGAGCAATTCGAGCTCTGGGAAGCGGTTTTCACGAGTCAGAGGATCGCGGTCAGCAAGTAAGGCACCTATTTCAACACCCCGAACACCAGCTTCAATGTAAAGTTCAACAGCGAGCGTTTGAGCGCGAAATTCTTCACTAGGAATATGAGGAAGTATCCTATTGGCATCTACAAAAATAGCATGTCCACCATAAGGCATCTGCACAGGAACACCATATTCAGTAAGTTTTTGTCCAAGGTAAGCTACCTGTTCCACACGTGTTTCCAGATAATCAAATTCGGTGCCTTCATAAAGTCCCTGAGCCAAAGCATTCATATCCCGCCCCGACATTCCGCCATAAGTAATATATCCCTCATACATGATACCGAAAACGCTTGCCTGCCGGAAAATATCCTTGCTTCGCAAAGCGATAAATCCGCCCATATTTACAATAGCGTCTTTTTTACTGCTCATCGTCATTCCCTCAGCATAAGAGAACATTTCAGCAACTATTTCGAGGATTGGAGTTTCTCCGTAGCCTGCTTCGCGTTTACGGATAAAATAAGCATTCTCTGCAAACCTGGCGGCATCAATAAAAACAGGAATATCATACTTATGTGCTAATTGACTTACATCTTTCATGTTCTGCATCGAAACCGGCTGCCCTCCCGAGGAATTGCAGGTTATGGTGACAATGATCATGGGAATTTTGCCCTTCGGAGAAGTTCTTAATACTTCTTCAAGTTTATTCAAATCAATATTGCCCTTAAAAGGATGATAGGTTGTGGTGTCAAAAGCCTCGCTGATAGTACAATCCACAGCCTTAGCCTTTCGAAATTCGATATGTCCTTTTGTAGTATCAAAGTGTGAATTCCCAGGTACGATATCTCCTTCATGAATCATAACAGAGAACAGGATATTTTCGGCTGCTCTTCCCTGGTGGGCAGGTAATACATATTCAAAACCGAAAATATCCCTTATGGCATCGCGGAACTTAAAGTAAGATGAGGCACCGGCATAACTTTCGTCTCCAAGCATCATCTCCGACCATTGCTTGTCGCTCATTGCGCCAGTACCAGAATCGGTCAACAGATCTATAAAAACCTGTTCGCTGCGAAGGTTGAAAAGATTGTAGCCGGCATCTTCGATCCAGCGCTGACGTTCGTCCCTGGTGCTACGGCGGATTTGTTCCACCATTTTAATTTTATAGGATTCTGCAAAGGGTAAATTCATTGGTAACTGGATTAATGGTATAATTTAACGAAGCATGTAGGTTAAAATTGGCAGCGAGTGATGAATCAAAATGCATCACATTGTTTGATGTTCAGAAAAACGATTTTCGCTTTAACGGAGCTTGAAATTGTCATGATTTAGCTTTCGTAGGCATCAAAAATACATTTTTTTTTGAGATAACATAAAAAGAGATAATATTTGAAAATGCTGGAATTCACTTGTTAATCAAAAACAAGTTCAACCATTAATCCCTGTCACTATATAAATATCCGCTGCTGATAAGCCACCATACAGTATCTTTATGCCTAATAGTTACAGAATAACATGGCAAATAAGGATGATACAAAACGATACATCGCTAATTGGAACGATGAACTTAACGGAGCAATGCTCTATGAAGCCATGGCAAAGAAGGAAAAGGATTCGCGTATTGCTGGCATTTATAGTAAACTTGCCGAAACAGAACGCCTTCATGCCAAAATATGGGAAACGAATATTCAGGTAAGTGGAGGGAAAATTCCTGTATTCAAAGCCTCCTGGCGAACGCGGACATTGATATTGCTTGCCGATCGGATGGGTATTGAGGCAGTACTTCCAACAATCTCAGGCATCGAATCGACAGCATCTAACAATTATATTGGCCAGCCGGAAGCTTTAGGAATGGCAGCTTCAGAAAGAGGACATGCAATCTTGCTTTCCCAAATCAAAACAACTACCATAGGTGGTATTGAAGGAGGCTTACTTGCCCGTCTTGAAGGCCGACACCGTTCTGCCGGAGGAAATGCCCTGCGCGCTGCGGTACTTGGCGCGAGTGACGGATTACTCTCCAATTTTAACCTTATTATGGGAGTTGCCGGTGCAGCAGTTAGTCAATCATCAATATTATTAACCGGTTTTGCTGGATTGCTGGCTGGTTCTATCTCTATGGCACTTGGAGAATGGATTTCCGTGCAAAGTTCGCGAGAACTCTATAAGAAACAAATAGCAACAGAAGCTGAAGAACTGGAAAATGCCCCTGAAGAAGAGATTGAAGAACTCTCATTAATTTATCAGGCAAGAGGACTGAATGAAGAAATGGCCACCAAAATGGCGCAACAAGTAATGGCAAACAAGGACACAGCCCTGGATGCGCTTGTCCGTGACGAACTTGGCCTGAATCCGGAAGATTTGGGAGGCTCAGCATGGGAGGCTGCTTTTACTTCCTTCATCCTTTTCGCTATCGGGGCTATCATCCCGCTTATCCCTTACTTTTTCCTTTCCGGAAAAACAGCAATTGCGGGAAGTGCGATTATAAGTTGTGTTGGCCTCTTTGGCATTGGATCAGCTATAACACTATTTACAGGACGTTCTGTGCTTTTTTCGGGAAGCAGACAGATATTATTTGGCTTGGTAGCAGCGGCAGTTTCATTCCTGGTCGGTCATCTCATTGGTGTGAGCATTGCCGGGTAAAAGCAAGAAATTAGATTTTCGTAATTCCCCGTTTTTATAACTTCGTTAATATGAACCGTAATTTCTCAATTTTAGTGTTTATCTGCACTGCTTTGATAGTACAGTTAATGGCATGCTCAACAGGATTAAAACACGAACAGCCAGAGCAGAAACTTATTCATCTCTCACCTGGAAAGGTGATTTCTGAATTAAACTGCCTAAGTGATAGCACTTTAAGTTATGCACTTTACCTGCCAACAAAATATGATCCTTCGCGAAGATATCCGCTTATCATAGCCTTTGATTCGCATGCAGCAGGAAAATTGCCGGTCGATCTTTTCAGTTCCGAAGCAGAACGATTTGGCTATATCATTGCCGGTTCTAACAATTCGAAAAACGGACAAGCATGGGAAGTTACATCTTCTCAATATCAGGTATTGCGCGGGGATATTCTCCAAAGGCTTTCGATTGATACAAACAGGATCTACACTGCTGGATTTTCCGGAGGGTCGCGGGTAGCTTCTTCTGTGGCTATTTATTTAGGTGGCATTTCGGGCGTAATCGGTTGCTCGGCTGGATTTCCGCAAATTAATAAACCGCCAGCCACAAGATTTAGTTACCTGGGAATTGTTGGCAATGAAGACTTCAATTATACCGAGATGAAAGCGTTGGATAAAGGACTTGAAGATGCCGGTTTTGTGCATCACCTTCTTGTTTTCAATGGCACGCATTCCTGGCCTCCAGCTGATGTGGTTCCTTCCGTTTTTACCTGGCTCGAACTGGATGCTGTGCGCCGGAAATTGAAATTGCCCGATCAAACATTTATATATGCCTATGCGGTAAAATGCCTTCAGGAAGCTGACAGCCTCAACCATTTAAATGAAGCCGTTGCTGAGTACAAGCAATGCCTCAAAACTATTAATTTTTTGAAAGATGTAGCCGATATTAGTGCTTTTGCTAATCGAGCCACAAGATTAAGTCAAACAGAACAGGTGAAAAAGCAGGCAGCCGAAGATGACCGGATTACTCAAAAAGAAACGCAGTTGCAACAATACTATGCTGGTTCAATAGGTCCTCAGAGTGAGGAATGGTGGAGGGTAGAAGTAAAACGCCTGAACGGCATCAATGCAAACATAGCTAATGCTGACCGTACTATGTATAAAAGAGTACTAAGTTACCTCAGCCTGGTCGCTTATATGAAATCCAGTGGTGCATTGAGAGCCAGTGAAAAGGAAAGAGCAGGGTACTTCATTCGCGTATATGCATTGGTGGACCCCTCAAATCCAGAAGCCCCTTATCTACTTGCTGACTGGTATGCTTCTCAGGGAAAAGATGAAGAATCACTTAAAAGCCTCAGCAAAGCCATTATTCTTGGATTTAATGATATCAGGCGTCTCGAAACCGATTCTGCATTAGCAAATTTAAAAGGTAAGCCGGTTTTTGAATCATTAAGCAGAGGGATTAAGGATAATAAGGGAAAATAGATTTTATAGCAGAGAAACAAATAAGCAAACTACTTCAATACCCGTAAAGTATTAAACCAGAATTAAGCGTTCAAGGGAAATTCAATAAAAAATACTTTTCCAAGAAGAGTCTGACGATGATATGTTAATCCAACTATCCGGCCATTTATTTGAAAAATTCTATATTGTAAAAGAATTCGAACAGTCTCAAATCTTTATTTCTGGTTTATCCAATCAGTAAAGAAGAAAACATAAGCTTGTCGAAAATGCATATATACTACTTCGTAAAATATAATAGCAGGACAACATTGGAGCATTTAATTAAATGTGCTGAAACTGGTGCTGTTTTATGTTTTGATTTTGAAGACAGCATTCATAATTGGATAAATCCGGAAAATACTTCTGAACTCAAGCAGCATTATAGAAATACCTTCAGACACATAGCCAATAATTTAATACCTGAGATTCCCGGCCTGAAAATAGGAGTTCGTATAAATGCCAATCAAAAAGATATTGTGAAGGATATTGATGTACTGGCAAATCTTAAAATTCACTCTATTCTTATCCCTAAAGTTGAGAAGTCCGAACAAATTGAAACTCTCGAAAAGCAACTTTACAACGCAAATGTTTTATACGATGAGCTCATACCAATTATGGAAAGCAGAAATGGAATTAATAATTTGCCAATAATATTAAGTTCATTTCATGAGAAAATTGACAAAATAGGGTTTGGTCATTGCGACTACAATATGAGCATTCAGAAATTTCCTTTTTTTCATCAGAATAGTACTGAATATTGGAAATGGATAAATAGAATTCATTCAATAGTTTCACAATTTGATATCAGCTATATCAACTCAGCATTTTTAGACCTAAAGAATGATTCGTTTTTTTATTCAATCTTGTATCACTTAGAGGAATTATTTGGCGAAAAAGCCGGACAATTTACATTAACTCATAATCAGAGCGTATTAGGTAAAACGTTTAAAAACAGAATTGAACTAAAAGCATTTGATAACTTGGTTGGAAATAATTTAGATTTGAGTGTTCCAAAAGGTTCTGCCGAAAAACTAATTTTAAATTTTGAAAATGATAATAAAGGAATAGGTTTCACAGTATTGGGAAAGACTGGATTACTTATATCTCCACATGAGTACAACAGTGCAAAAAAGCATCTTGAACATATAAATTTACCGAAAGTTAATTTCACTTTTGTAGGAGGATGCTTTCCGGTTCAGCACAATATATTATTTGAAGATTTATTTCATCAAAAGCTTAGGAATGAGGTTGAAAGAACTTTCAACATTGAATTTAATGTTAACATTATTCGCTACGAGAGATTCACTACTTGCCTGAACAAAATAGTTGAATATCATAAAACTCATCCTGTTGACGTACTTGTATTTCACATCAGGCCAGAACCATATCTTCGTTCGGTTAAATTCTATTACAAATATTTGAATAGTTCTGGAAAGTTGAAGCATTCGCTGAATATTCCATTAATGAAAACAATCAAGTCGGAGAAATATGATTTTCTGGAATTGGGCAGAAGATATAATTTAAGTGGTAATCTAAAGAAATCGTGGTTGCACAAGAAGCTGATTGATCTGAATTATCTGATTGGGAAGGTAATTGGGAATAGCCGTCAGGCAAAAAGAAAATATTTTAATCTCATTTTAGATATTCAGGAGTATTGCAAGAAAGCCGGAGTCACATTAATAATTCTTGGTCCGGCATACAGATCAAATACGACATACGAACCAGGCCTTTGCAAAGAATTAAACAACCACATTAAGAATTTACTTGTTAACATAGGAATTGCATACATTGATTGCCTTGAAAAATATTCGGGAGATAAAGATTCGTATTTTTATGATAATGGAATTCATGCTAAAGAATCCTTTCATGAACTGGTTGCGAAAAAATTAGCATCTGAATTAAAGAGGAATCTGGGTAAGACGATTTTTCCTGGCAAGGGATTGTTCGGGGAAAATTATGGTACTTATAAAAAAGCAACATCTTTTACTACTTCCCCTGAATTGGATAAATCTTAACTTTGTTCCTCCAAAAAGTGCTTCATAATGCCAGTAAGGCAGGATACAATTTTAGCTAGAATTACCTCGCCTGACGATCTACGTAAGCTCAGAGAGGATGATTTGCCTAAACTTTGCGATGAGATCAGGCAATTCATTATTGAAGTTATTTCGGCAAATCCTGGCCATCTGGGAGCAAGCCTCGGGGCAGTTGAACTTGCTGTGGCCATCCATTTTGCTTTTAATACTCCATACGATAAATTAATTTGGGATGTGGGGCATCAGGCTTATGCCCACAAAATCATAACAGGTCGGAGAGATGTCTTTTATACTAATCGCACGTTAGATGGAATCAGTGGATTCCCCCGGATGAGTGAAAGTCCTTTCGATGCTTTTGGAGTCGGTCATTCCTCTACATCAATATCAGCTGCGCTTGGCATGGCTGTAGCTTCAAGTATCAGAGAAAATAACGGCCGCCAACATATCGCAGTTATTGGTGATGGTGCCATGACTGGTGGGATGGCTATGGAAGCTCTTAATAATGCTGGGGTTTCCAATGCTAACCTTCTTGTTATACTGAATGACAACGGAATAGCCATTGATAGAAATACCGGTGCTATTAAAGAATATCTTACCCAGATTACTACTTCCAGAACATATAACAGGTTTAGGGATAAAATATGGTATCTGATGGGAGGTAAAACCAGGTACGGAAAGAATTCGCGTGCCGTGGTTAAGCAAATTGGAAATGCACTCAAATCAACTATCCTGTATAAAAGTAATTTGTTTGAAGCTTTTGGATTCAGGTATTTTGGCCCAGTAGATGGTAATGATGTTGTGAAACTTACTAAACTGCTTCATGACCTGCAGAAGATTCCGGGACCAAAATTGCTGCATGTGATAACTGTGAAAGGGAAAGGATTCGCAAAAGCTGAAAACGACCAAATTACTTATCATGCCCCGGGTATCTTTGACAAAACGACCGGAAACTTGATTGAAAATCCTTGCAAAAATCAGCCGCCAAAGTACCAGGTTGTTTTTGGCAAAACCATTATTGAACTGGCGGAGATGAATGACCGTATTGTCGGTATCACTCCGGCAATGCCAACCGGTTGTTCTCTGAACCTAATGATGGCTAAGATGCCTAACCGTGTTTTTGATGTTGGAATAGCTGAGCAGCACGCTGTTACATTTTCAGCTGGGTTGGCCACTCAGGGAATGGTGCCTTTCTGCAATATCTATTCATCTTTTATGCAACGTGCTTACGATCAGTTGATCCACGATGTTGCACTTCAAAAGCTAAATGTAGTTTTTTGTCTGGACCGAGGTGGGCTGGTCGGAGAAGATGGTGCCACTCACCATGGGGCATATGATCTAGCTTACCTTCGTGCAGTACCTAACATGACTATAGCATCACCAATGAACGAGGAAGAACTCCGCAACATGATGTATACTGCTCAGTTGGATGGTGCCGGTCCTATTGCAATCCGTTATCCCCGGGGTAGGGGAGTTATGCAGGATTGGAAGACTCCATTTGCAGCACTTACGCCAGGCATAGGAAGATGGCTTCGCGAAGGTGGTGATATAGTAATAATTTCTATCGGGCATGTCGGAAACTTTGCATCATCAGCATGCCATATTCTTGAAAATGAAGGAATCATTGTCGCCCTGGTGGATATCCGTTATTTAAAACCTATTGACGAAGTGATTCTCCACCAAGTATTCGCCAGATTCAAGAAGATTATTACTATTGAAGATGGAACGATTTTAGGTGGGCTTGGAAGTTCAGTTATCGAATTTATGTCCGACCATGCATACCATGCTCAGATTGTCCGGTTGGGTATTCCCGACAAATTTATTGAACATGGAACTACCGAGCAATTGCAACATGTATGTGGCTTTGATACAGAAGGAATTATTAACGCAGTGAAGAAAATGAGCAAAGAATAATCGGATGTAAATATTTTCGGTTGATTTAGGATATCAAAGTATCAAACTCCTGTGTTTTCTATCACTGTAACGTTATCTGGAGTGAATGTCCAAGTATAGTTATTTTTGCAATCGCATTACAATCACCGGATCCAAAATCAATTGAGCAGGTTGATTCTCCATCTGGGGTTAATTCAAAAATACTACTTACAAAATGATTACAACCCATCTTCCAGACTAATGGAGTTGTAATTAAAAGGGAGAAATCTTGTTGGTTTACAGTTGTTCCCTGAGCTGAGCCTGTAAACAAATATACGTCGTCATCAACAAGCAGAGTGTTTTCGCCATCAGTCCATTCATGGTTATAAGTTGATTCGCCTTTTTAATCAATCGGACAAACCCATTTCTTAATTATATTTACCAAAAATACCGTTAAGACTATGCTGCGCGATCTCTTCAGGCGAAAGACCATTGCAATGATTCTCAGCCATGCCGAAACACCAGGGAAAGAGAATTCGGTCATGCGCCGTAACCTAAGTGTCCGGGATCTTACAGCATTGGGAATTGCAGCAATTGTTGGAGCAGGCATTTTCAGTACAATCGGCACAGCGGCAGCCAACGGCGGGCCTGCTGTTTCGCTCCTTTTTGTATTTACAGCTATGGCATGCGGATTTTCAGCCATGTGTTATGCTGAATTTGCCTCCTCGATACCAATTAGCGGGAGCGCATATACATATGCTTATGCAAGCTTTGGTGAACTAATCGCATGGATTATCGGTTGGGATCTTATCATGGAATATGCAGTTGGCAATATTGCTGTTGCTATTTCCTGGTCAGGTTACTTTACCGGATTAATGAGCGGACTAGGTGTTCATATCCCCGAGTTTTTATGTATTGATTACCTGAGTGCTGCCAGGGGATTCAGAGAAGCAAGTTCTTTGATAGCAGGAGGGTTGCCATTCGAAAAATTAAATGGCGGCCTCCAGGAATCCTGGCTGGCCTGGCAGAACGCACCAATCATAGGTGGTGTGCGCCTTGTAGCTGATATCCCTGCCTTTGGAATTGTGGTTTTTATCACCTGGCTGGTTTATAAAGGTATCTATGAAACTAAAGTTGCAGGGAATATAATGGTAATCCTGAAGTTAGCCATATTGATGCTCGTGATTGGAGTAGGATCATTTTATGTCGACCCGAAAAACTGGAGTCCTTTTGCACCAAATGGGGTGGTAGGTGTATTAAAGGGTGTATCGGGCGTGTTTTTTGCCTATATCGGATTTGATGCCATATCAACAACAGCAGAAGAATGTAAGAACCCCAAACGGGATCTTCCAAGGGCTATGATCTATGCTTTGGTTATTACCACAGTTTTGTATGTATTAATAAGTCTCGTTCTTACCGGGATGGTTCCTTCATCTGAGTTGGGTGTCGCTGATCCGCTTGCATTTGCGTTTTCAAGACTTCATCTTACGCGTCTTTCTGGGGTAATTGCTGTAAGTGCAATCATCGCCATGGCAAGTGTGTTGCTTGTTTTTCAGGTAGGGCAACCCCGTATATGGATGAGTATGAGCCGCGATGGCCTGCTCCCTCCACGGTTTTCAAGATTACATCCACGGTACAAAACACCAGGGTTTTCAACCATAATTACCGGAATAATGGTGGCCATTCCTTCTCTATTCCTGAATTTAACAGAAGTGACTGACCTTACCAGTATTGGAACACTTTTCGCGTTTGTGCTCGTTTCGGGAGGAATACTCCTCCTGAATCATGGAAAAAAATCAATAAGAAGTGATGGCGCTTTTAAAGTCCCGTATTTCAATAGCAGATTTTATTTGCCGGTTATCTGGATAATTGTGGCCATAACCTGGATAGTTTCAGAATACTGGTATTCCGGAGGTTCTCATGTTAACCTTATCGGAGATGATTTATTCACTTTGAAAGGAATTATGCCACATCTCGCTCTTCTTATATATTTAGTACTGGCCGCTGCCCTCACCCTGGTAAGTATGGTCTATAAATGGTCCCTAATCCCGGTACTTGGATTGCTCACCAATTTGTACCTGATGTCAGAACTTGGCATCACAAACTGGTTAAGATTCATCATTTGGCTGGCAATCGGGCTTTTGCTTTATTTCACATACGGGTCAACGCATAGCCGGTTGAGGACTGCAGCCCATGCAAAACTATAGGAATCATAGGATGAGTTTCCCCTCAATAAATTACAAGTCTCAAATTTCAAGTCCCAAGACCCAAGTAATGCACAAGGTCCCTTTTGGTATTTGGCATTTGAGATTTGGGATTTGGGACTTTAAAGCAATAATTTGCCACTTTTCAGTATTTTATAACTCTCACTACATTTGCCATTCTTAAATCTACTCTATGTCCTGGCTCATTATAACCACACTTATTGTTTCCGGCGTTTTTGTAGGATTTATTAATACGCTGGCTGGCGGGGGAACTATCATTTCTATCGCTTTACTCATGGTGCTTGGACTTCCCGCCAATATTGCCAATGGGACCAACCGGATCGCAGTCATATTTCAGAATATGACATCGGTTGGCAGCTTTGGCAGGCAGAAAGTGCTGGATTTCAGGAAAGGTACATTACTTGCGATTCCTACCATTATAGGTTCAGTTGTTGGGGCTCAGATTGCCATTGATATTCAGGAGGCCACCTTCCGCAAAGCAATGGCAATCATAATGATCGTGATATTGTTTTTCATAATCTACAAACCTTCAGCATGGCTGATAGGGCAGGATAAACTCATCAAACGGAAAATCTCTGTCTGGCAAATTATCATCTTCTTTCTTATCGGGGTTTATGGCGGATTTATCCAGGTAGGTGTTGGATATTTTCTTCTTGCTGCTATTGTGCTGGGTGCCGGTTACGACCTGGTGAAAGCTAATGCAATAAAAGTGTGGATTGTCCTTTTATATACACCTTTTGCGCTGATTGTGTTCGTGATTCATGGGCAGGTTCATTGGAAATACGGACTCATTCATGCTATAGGAAATATTACGGGCGCTTTTATTGCTTCAAAATGGGCAGTATCCTGGGGAGCAAATTTTGTGCGCTGGGTGATTGTGGTGGTGATTATTGTTTTCTCTTCCGACTTGCTGGGTCTTATCAACATCAAA
>Ga0268283_1000890_pt1 | contig 16320 bp, 15 predicted proteins | sample saktaG_13_FD_190140 | JGI IMG/M metagenome (GOLD analysis project Ga0268283, IMG submission 190140) | Saline water microbial communities from Sakinaw Lake, British Columbia, Canada - sak_2013_06_06_36m | ecosystem: Environmental > Aquatic > Non-marine Saline and Alkaline > Saline ... | reverse complement strand
CAACTGGTGTTCCGTCAGCCATATATGGCATATCTTCAACTGGTAAAATCTTTGCAACAACACCTTTGTTACCGTGTCGTCCAGCTAATTTATCACCAACACTAATCTTGCGAAGTTGAGCCACATATATCTTGATTTGCATCAAAACACCAGCTTTTAGTTCATGACCGTTTTCGCGGCTGAATACCTTGACGCCAACAACTTTACCACCACCGGCATTGTTCATTCGAAGAGATGTATCACGAACGTCTTTGGCTTTTTCGCCAAATATAGCACGGAGTAGACGCTCTTCAGATGATAATTCTTGTTCGCCCTTTGGCGTAATCTTACCAACTAATACATCACCAGACTTAACTTCTGAGCCAATCTGGATAATACCGCTCTCGTCCAAGTGTCGAAGCGATTCCTCAGACACATTTGGGATATCACGCGTTACAATTTCGTCACCTAGTTTGGTTTCGCGGACTTCAATGGCATAGTCTTTAATATTAATACTTGTCAAAGAATCATCTTGGACCAGGCGGTTTGACAGCACAATAGCATCATCCATATTATAGCCACCCCATGGCATAAAGGCGACCATCAAATCACGACCCAATGCCAATTCACCATCAGCGATTGAAGCGCCTTCGATCAAAATGTCACCTTGTTTGACCATTTGGCCACGACTAACACGCACTTTTTGGTTAATAGAGCGGTCATCATTGCTCTTTGCAAAGTGAACTGGTTCGTAGACCTTAGACCCATCAGCATACTTAACATGAATTGCGTCAGCATCAGCTCTAGTAACTTCACCATCACCACTGGCTGTGATTAATTGGCTGGTATTTTTAGCAATTTCATCTTCAATACCAGTTCCAACGGTTGGAGATTCAGGGTTTAAGAGTGGCACTGCCTGTTTCTGCATGGCAGAACCCGTAAGCGAACGGTCAACACGGTTTTTCTCGATAAATGGAATTAGCGCAGCACTTGAGCCCAAAATTTGTTTATGGGCGGCATCGACATAAGTCACTTCTGTGGCGTCGACTTGTTCTGGCAAGATACCATTTCGAGCGCTGACACGACTGTCGATAAACGAGCCATCTTTGTTCAATTTAACACTGGCATCGGCAATAACTTCGTTCTCTTCACCGGCAGCATCTAGATAGACTACTTTTTTAGTGACTTTACCATTAACGACTTTAAGGTATGGCGTTTCGATAAAGCCATACTCATTAACCCGAGCGTAGGTTGCTAAGTTAAGCACCAATCCAATATTGGCACCTTCTGGCGTTTCAACAACGCAGAGACGACCATAGTGAGTTGGGTGAGCATCACGGACATCAAATCCAGCACGTTCACGTGATAGACCACCTGGTCCCATTGAGCTTAGGCGACGCTTGTGGGAAAGTTCAGCTAGCGGGTTTGTTTCGTCCATCAACTGTGAAAGTTGTGAGCTGGCAAAGAATTCGCGGACAGCCGCAACAACAGGACGAGCATTGATAAGTTGGCTTGGAGTAACATTCTCTAGGTCACTCATTGACATACGATCCATAGCATTTCTTTGCATACGAAGCATACCAACGCGGAATTGTCGGGCAACTAATTCACCGACTAATTTGACACGGCGGTTAGAAAGGGCGTCGATATCATCGGCCTTTTCTTGCGTATTATTGAGGCGAATTACTTCGCGAACAATTGCAATAAGGTCGCTAATCTGGAAGACACGATTTTCGGTCGTATTTGGTAGTTCTGAACCAAGACGCTGGTTCAATTTGTAACGTCCAACTCGGCTATAGTCAAATCGCTTAAAATCAAAGAACATTCGCTCAATCATAGTGCGAGCGTTATCAACAGTAGCTAAATCACCTGGTCGTAGTCGTCGATAAACTTCAATCAAGGCCTCATTTGAGCCACGAGCTGGGTCTTTATCAAGAGTGGCGTCAATATATTTAATTTCACCCGTATCAATATCTTCAAAAAGACTTTTAATGTCGGATGTTTTACTATGTCCCAGGGCCCTAAATAGAGTCGTAATTGGCAATTTGCGACGTCGGTCAATCTTGACATACATAACACCGTTAGATGCAGTTTCAATCTCAAGCCATGCGCCACGGCCAGGAATTAATTTTGCACCATAGAAATTTCGAGTTGCAGCTTTTTCGGTCGTAAAGAAAACACCAGCACTACGAGTCAGCTGAGAGACAACAACGCGTTCGGTACCATTAATTATGAACGTTCCGCGGTCAGTCATCCATGGGTAATCACCCAAGAAAATCTCTTGGTCTTTGACTTCACCAGTTACTTTATTAACTAGTTCAACTTTTACGTGGAGTGGGGCGTCAAAAGTTAAGTTGTTTTCTTTAGCGTCTCGTTCGCTATTCTTTGGGTCGTCAAAACGGTAGTCATTAAAGCGTAATGACAGTTTCTGACCAGTATAGTCGTCGATTGGGTTTAGTTCTGAAAAAATCTCACTTAAGCCAGTTTCGACGAATTCACGCCAGCTGTCTTTTTGGTGAGCAATTAAATTTGGTAGAGGTAACGCATTATCGCCTTCTGTAAAAAAGACGCGTTTAGCGCTATCAGATTTGGCTTTAGCCATAATTGATGCTACTCCTCGCTTAACATTGAGTTAACGTCAGATTATAAATCTTTTAGCTATGCCCAAGCGGCTAAAAATCATTTTTCCTCACTCAGTATATCTACGGATATGCTTCGTTCGGATAAAATTATTTTTATCTCACTTGGATCATTACCTAAAAATACATAATTGACATTATCTCAATGTTTAAATTGTTTTTAGTTGATAGGGGGTCTTTGGCGCCGAAGATTCCCTTAACCGTGGTCATCTTTTCGTGTAGTGCCAGCTATACGTAAAGACATAGGTAACCCACAGCTACACTACTTCTTAAAACTATTGTGAAGCATCCGATGTATATAGTCAAGAGTTTTATATTTGCATTAAATTCAATATGAAATAAGTGCTATAATTATCGTATGAGTGAAGATCAATTTACAAAATTATTCAAATACATGCAAAAAGGATTTGCCGACATCGACAACCGTTTTGAACTAGTCGATAAGCGCTTTGATAAATTAACTAGTATCATCGATGGCTACGCCAACAAAATAGATACATATGCCCAAGAAATGGCATTTATGGATCACAAAATTAACCGTCTCGAAAAATATATTCAAGTTTTGGCAGAAAAAGCCGGTGTCAATCTAGATTTGATTAAGACTTAGTTATAACTTCGTCAACTAAGCCATATTTTTTAGCTTCAGTAGGCGTCATCCAGTAATCACGTTCCATGTCATTTTTAATTTTTTCAAGTTTTTGACCGGTGTTTTTGGCAAATAGTTCAGCCAACATTTCTTTAACGGCTATACCCTCTTTGAGGTCGATTTCCATATCAGTCACCTTGCCTTCAGTACCACTACTTGGCTGATGAATCATAACTTTGCTATGTGGCAATAAAAAGCGCTTACCCTTCGCACCACTGGACAACAAAAATGCCCCCATACTGGCCTGTAGGCCTATGCCAATCGTTTGGACGTCTGGTTTGATATATTGCATCGTGTCATAGATCGCCATGCCATCATAGACGCTGCCGCCAGGGCTATTGATATACAGCTTAATATCTTTTTTGGAATCAGCGTAGGCAAGGTGCAACAACTGAGCTACAACAATATTGGCAGTATGCTCATTAACTTGCTCGCCAAGAAAAATAATTCGCTCATTTAGCAGGCGTGAATAGATATCAAAGGAACGTTCGCCGTCAAAAGTCTTTTCGATGACAGTTGGGACTAGATAATTTGAAGGCTTACTCATAAAATATATTATATACCAATACTATACAATATTTTCTCATTATAGAAGGTCCGTCCTTCTAAACTTGCCATATTATTAGTTATCTTTTATTTAACTCAACTAGCCTATCGACGGTTTTTTCGGTCAATAATCGATTGGCGATGTCACGACGTACTTCGGGTTGCTCAAATTGTTTTAAAGCTTCGGGATTTTTGCCATATTGTTGACGAAATAAGTCAACGTGAGCCTCAAGTTCTTCGTTAGTAGCCGTAATCTTTTCAACTTTACTAAGCTCAGCCAGCGCAAGACCAGCCTGAACACGCTTAGTGGCGATTTCTTTGACCTCAGTCTCAAGCCACTTTTCTTTTGATTCGAAGCCTTTATTCTGCAAATACTGCTCAATCGTTAGGCTTTGATACATCAGGTTGTTAATAAAGTCTTGCTCGATTGATTTTGCCTGGTCAGCAATCAAAATATCAGGTGTTGGTACATGGCTAATCTCAACTAATTGCTTGACCAAGTCGTCCTTGAGCTTATCATTAATCTCACGGTCTTTTTGAGCAGATAACTCACGCTTTATATCTGTCTTTAGCTCAGCGACAGTCTTAAATGGACCGGCTTTGGCCGCAAAAGCATCATCAACTTCGGGCAAAATTACTTCTTTGATTGACTTAATTGTATTTGTAAATGTAACTTTTTGACCCTTTAACTCAGTTGAACCATAATCAGCTGGAAAAACTAAATCTAGATCAAACGTCTCGCCAATCACGTGACCAATGACGCCAGATTCAAATCCTGGAATAAACTGATTAGAGCCAAGTGTTAGGCTGTAATCTTTGCCAGTACCACCTTCAAAAGCTACACCATCTTTTTTACCAATAAAATCAATGATAGTTTCGTCGCCCAATATGGCTGGTCGCGTGACAGTTTTTTTCTCGGCAAAACCTGTGCGCATTCGGCCAATAATATCGTCAATCTCGGTGTCTTTTACTTCTGCTTTTTCAACTTTAGCTTTTAGCTTTTTGTAGTTACCAAGCTTGATAACTGGCAAAATTTCAGCCTCAGCTGTAAATTCCAACATCTCACCTGGCACAAATTTCTTGACCTCAACTACTGGGCGATCAAGAGCTTGAATTTTGTTCTCAGTAAACACATCGGCCACAGCTTTGCTAATTGCATCATTTATGGTCTGTTCTTGAAGGGCGCTTGGGTCGATATTCTTGGCGGCAACTGCAACTGGCGTTTTACCCTTACGAAAGCCCGGGACTTTAACATCACGCGCCAGCTTAGTTGTGGCAACTTGTGCCGCAATTGCTAAAGTTTCAGCACTAAGTGTAATAGTAACCATTACTTTTGTATCGGATATGTTTTTAATAGATGTCTTCATCCTGTTAGAACTCCTCTTGAAAATTAGTAATTATAGCAAACGTTTATACTCAATTAATTGTATTACATATCAATTCAAAAACCGAAAAGTTCTAACGGGATTCATTAATTTGCTCAACAATTCCGGCAAAATCCAACTTGAAATCTTTTGAATTTACAACATCCTTCAAGGCATACTTACCAGTCTTAACTTCATCTTCACCAATAAATATCATATACGGAATCGCTTTTTTGAGGACATTTTTGAGTTGTTTGTCTAACTTGCGGTCAGACAAATCTAGCTCAACATTAACGCCCTTTTTGCGAAGGTCATACGCCAACTTGTTAGCCTCTTTGGCCGTATCGCCAAGCGTTGCGATGTAAACATTGGTTGTCGATGGTAATTTAGGCAATAAATCGTGAACTGTCAAAAAGTTTTCCATTGTCGTGCCACCTGGTGCTACACCAACAGCTGATATTGGCTCAACACCAAAGGCACTGACTAATCCGTCGTATCGGCCACCGCCGAATAGTGAACGATTATTGTCAGGGTGAGTGTCGTAAACCTCAAATACCATTCCGGTGTAATAATCTAATCCGCGCATTAAAGTAATATCGAATGTCAGGTTCTTGATGCCAGCTCGCTCAATTATTGTAAATAGTTCTTGGACTTCGCGAACACTTGAGCTATCTCGGATTTCGGCCGGCAATTCTGCCATTGTCTTGGCGCCAAGTAGCGCTTCAACTTTTTTGAGACCGATTTCAGCCCAGTCGCCAAATATTTCGCTAGCTTGGTCGACAAAGTCTTTTTCGCTGATTTTGTCTTTTCGGTCAAATAACTTGACCATCAATTGCGCCTGAACAGCATCTAGCCCAAGATATTGTGCCATCATAAAATTAATAAGCTTACGATTGTTGATTTTAATCACATAATCGCTTGGCTTGGCACCAAATTCACGCATAATTGTATCTGATAGAATAATAATTTCGGCTTCAGCGCCTACGCCATCTGAACCAAAAATATCAACATTTAATTGCCAAAACTCGCGCTCGCGACCACGCTGAGGCCGTTCATAGCGCATAAAATTGGCAATTGAATATAACCTGGCTGGATAAGCCAATTCCTGACGACGGCCAGCCACCATTCGGCTAATACTGGGTGTCATCTCTGGGCGAATAGCCACCAGGCGACCGCCCCTGTCGGTAAAAGTGTAGGTTTGCTCATTAACCAACTCTTGACCACTCTTAGCCGCATAGACTTCAATCGGCTCAAGTGTTGGAGCGCCATACTCCTCATAACCAAATGATTTAGAAATTTTGTGCCAAACCGAAAAAATATAATTTTGGACTCGTTTGCCCTCTGGATAATAATCTCTTGCGCCCTTGTATGGTTGTGATGATAGAGTATTCATTTGTTTTAATTTTTACATTTTTATCTGTTTATTGCAATATCATTCAACAGCTGACATAGACACTAATATTTAGTGCTATAATAAACATATGGATTATATTGACTTACCATTTATGTTTATGCCAATTATTTTGATTACTGTAATTTGGACACTTTTTTGGAAAGGCACTGCTCTATGGCATGCTGCCCGCAAAGGCAGCAGTCTTTGGTTTATCCTACTGCTGTTTGTTAACACTCTAGGCATTCTCGAAATTATTTACCTGTTTGCCGTCGCCAAAGTCAAATCTGACAAATTATTTAAATAGTCTGATTAATTTATGCCAAACCAAGCCATCAAATATCAAATGGCTTAGGTAGCCCATAAATGCCGCGCCATAATATATCGCTGAAATTGGTAGTAGTGTGTCTTTGTATAAAAAAGGTACAATTAAGATTGGTAGTGGCACGACAATCATCGCCCACAGCCGATGCGTCCAACCGCGATGGTGGCTGATAATCGGAAGCATTGCAATCAGCCCTAAATAGGCAGCAAGCTCAATCGCACCAAACGCAATTAATAGTACGTCTAAAACAAAGGCGATGCCAAAGAATAAATCTTGCGCCTTGCTGTTTGTGTCGATATCGGGAAAGATTGCGAATAACGCACCAACCACAAATATTACCGCTAAGACGTGCCAGTCTTGCATTAATCCCGAAACTTCAGCTAATTTATGAATTGGCAGAATAGAAATTGCCACTGCATATGTTCCTATGCAGATAAATCCGCCAGCAACATGTCCTTTCCACCCAGCCATATAATTATTTGCTCCCAGATTTTATATTACTAAGCACATTTTGTTGCATCCAAACATACATGGCGATTCCAGCGGCAACACCAACATTAACTGAGCGAGTAGAGCCAAATTGTTCAATCATGACTGTTTTTTCTGCAACTTTTTGCATTTCGTCACTTAGCCCCGGGCCTTCACCGCCAAATACCAAAACACAGCGTTCTGGCAATTTAGTTTCGGATAATTTCGTTGCACCCGCTAAGATGTCAATTGCAATAATTTTTCGCTTTTCTAATTTCATATATTCTACAAACCCGACTACACTGTCATGCTGAATAATATCCAAATACCTATCAGTTACCATAGCGCCACGTCGATTCCAGTGATGCTTGCCGATAATATGAACGGCTTCAACATTAAAGGCATTTGCGGCCCTGACAATCGTGCCGATATTTAAATCATGCTGCCAATTTTCGATGGCAACGTGAAGAGATGTCCGAGTTTGGTCTAAGTCGGCTTTTATTGCATCAACTGTCCAGTAACGATATTTATCCAACACATTGCGCTTGTCGCCATTTTTTAGTAATTCAGAGTCATATTGCGCACCGTTTGGCCAAGGTAATTCATGTGGCCCAACACCAATTAGTTTTTCCATAAGTGTATTATAGCGTATTTTTGGCAACATAAATTTACCTCACCTAATAATAGGGCTACTAGCAACATATCCACGTCATTCGACATGGCTAAGTCAAAATCATTACAAATGTGCACGTCGAGCACTTGGCCCAGGAGGAGCCTACTTCGACTACAACGGGCATCAAAGATGCGTTTGTAGGAGTAGGCCCCTCGAGCTTTCAAGACAACAGCTAATTGGTCATAATAACGACCGATTGCCGTGTTTTTGGACCGATTAGTTTTATGCCAAAGACGACCTTATAAGCCGCTAATTGCAGTCTATATGTGCCGACAGATGGAACTTCAAGTCTCCAATGGTTTTCGCCGTCATATTGATAGTTAGGCAAGTTGTCCATCTCAGTTATAACGCCATTGCTAAATAGTATATAACCATCGACCGATTCTGATTTGTCGCACACAACTGATATATGACCAGTCTTAGAGTCAACACATCTGAAATTTGATGGCATTGACCAGGGGAATTGGACAAGCAAAACAACTAATACTAATAGGGAAATAAATAAAACTGCTAGTTGAACAACTTGGCCTTTTGATAACTTAGGCTGGTTTCTCATGATGCGGTTCCCCCCTTATGTAATTACCCGCTAGATACATAACAAATGTCATATATGCTGCTTGAGGTAAATTCAGAGGCAGCCATCAACTGACCATATAGATCAGCAAAACGCTGCCTCCAAAATTGGAGGAATTATGCTCGACATGCACTGTAATGATCTGACTTTTTAAATTCCATTAATAAAATCAAATCATTACAATAGTGCACATCGGTTTTAAGCCGGAGGGGGTTACTCAACAGTAGCCCCCACAAATAGAAATTACTCGGAAATTGATCTGAAATTCTTCTTTACTGCAGGTGCAGGTTTTGTCTTTGTCGTGTTGGCAATTAGTCGTACATCAAAGACATACAAACTCCTAATTTTTGTACTATCTATCGCCTTACTTATTGTTGCCGAAGCAAAATAATCTTGCAACTTACTTACGGCAACACTAATGGCGCTATCGATATCGAGGCCATCAGTAATTGCCATCTCTAGCTGCTTTTCGGCTATTTCGACCAGCTCAACTCTCGTTTTTTTCGAATTTCTCGGTAATAACGATAGGATTTGGTCAAGGTAAAAAATTGCCTCGTTCATGCTTTTCATAAACTATTCCTCCAAATGAGAAAAATTTACTGCCTTAAACTGAAGACAGCACATTAGCTAGTAAATATTATTAGCTTATGTGCCACCTCCAGATATGAATATGCATGCCCGATGTGCACTGTAATGATTTGATTTTTAATGAATCGCCAACACTAATTAGTACAACCCAACAAATGATTGGTAAGTGTTACATTAGCACAAACACGATAATATGTCAAGGCATAGCCAATTATTTATAACAAAATACCAACTAACTAAGCCGACAAAAATCCACCATCAACCGGCAAAACCACACCTTGAACATAACTAGCTAAATCACTCGACAGGAATAAAATAACCTTGGCAACATCATCCGGCTCGCCCCATTTGCCATTGGCAATTCTCTGCTTAAAATCATAGCCCGTCTTAAACAGGCCTAAGTTAAAGCTAGACAAAGCCTGTTTCATCAAAGACTCAGTACCTGGCGTCATAATTGCCCCTGGCATCACAACATTGCAACGAAAGCCCATCTTGCCGTAATCTCGGGACAACGAACGCGTCAGAGCGATAATACCGGCCTTACTCATAGAGTAATGCGTCATATCGCGTTTAAATGGCAATATTGCTTCAATCGATGAAGTGTTAACAATAATCCCGCCTTTTTTCTGACGCATAGCTATATAGTTTTGGCACATCCAAAAAGCCGAGTTCATGTTAACATCCAAAATCTTCTTTAGATATCCTTCGTCGACTTTCAAATAATCCATCATCGGATATATGCCAGCATTATTAACAATTACATCTGGCAAATTGTCACTAATTGAATGCCAAAACTTATCAATTTTAGCCTTGCTCGACATATCTATCTCAAAAGTAGTGTGTTCGCGAGCATTATGTTCGCAAAGACCAATAGTCTCAGCCAAACCTTCGGTGTCAGTGTCCAGGAGTTGTAAGACCGCACCAGCCTCAGCAAATCTGATTGCCGTCGCCCTACCAATTCCAGAAGCAGCACCAGTGATTAAGACTGTTTTACCCTTAAATGAAACTGCATCATTTGTCGATAATATTGCTTTTTTTATAAGCCCATAATATCACAAAAATGACAATAGTGATTATGTTTTGAAAATACTTTTAGAGGGACGGACCTTCTATAACCTGGCAGTTCTCACCTCAACGCCCTAGAGGTTAAGGTCAAGTTCTTCCATCGTCGGGACCAAATAAAATAGAGACCAAACGGTCTCAATTTTATTTGGTACGCGAGAGAGGACTTGGTCACTTTCAGCGACCCCAAAACTTTCGGACTATTAGCATAGCTAATAATCTGAAAGATTTCCTTGCGAACTGCCCAATGGCAGTTCTCACATCCGCGCCCAGGGGTGGGTTCAAGTACTCTGTCGGCGAAAGCAAATTAAAATACGGCCAAAAAGGTCGTATTTTAATTTGGTACGCGAGAGAGGACTTGAACCTCCACGCCCGAAAGCACCAGCTCCTAAAGCTGGCGTGTCTACCATTCCACCACTCGCGCTTACTTAAACATTATAACAAATATACGCCTTGAGACAAAATTTCATTTATTATCAACGATATGCTGCTTGTGGTATGATTAATACAGTAACGACTGAGGGGATTATTTATAGTTATGAATAAAATTGCGCAGTATTTAAACGAGCATATTTTAGGCGAAGTAACCAGTTCTAAATCGGTCCGCGAACAATTCTCTCGCGACGGTAGTGTTCTTAAAATTACTCCAGAACTTGTTGCTCATCCACGTGTTACAAATGATATTCGCAAAATCGCTCGATTCACCTGGCAACTAGCCGAAAAAGGTCACGTTATGCCATTAACTGTCCGCGGTGGTGGCTCCGACCAAACTGGCGGTGCGATTGGCAAAGGCATTATTGTTAATACCTCTGCCCACTTAAATAACATTATTTTTCTCAGCACAAAAAACAAAGATCAATTTATACATGTTCAACCAGGTACGAATTTTGGATCTGTTAATGAAGTCTTAAAATCACACGGCCTAATCGTTCCATCTTTCCCAACATCATATAATTTCAGCACAGTTGGCGGTGCTGTCGCCAATAACGCCGCCGGAGCATTATCGGGCCGTTACGGCCAAACCGGTAATTGGGTAAATCGACTTGAAGTAGTTTTGGCTAATGGAGACATTATCGAGACTAGACGGATTAGCCGCCACGAACTTAACAAGAAAAAGGGTCTGCAAACCTTTGAGGGCGAGATTTACCGCAAAATCGACGGCATAATTGAAGATAACCAAAAAATGATTGATGAAAAAATATCAAAGGACACTTGCGATAACACAGGCTATTCTGGGATTGCCAAGGTTAAACAGCGCGATAATTCATTCGACTTAACGCCATTATTTGTTGGCAGTCAAGGCACTTTGGGAATTGTTTCTGAAGTTATCTTAAACGCTGACTACTTTATGGCCGATGAATCAATCGTTGTGGCAGTGTTTGACAAACCCGAAACTGCTCGCGAAGCTGCTGATATTATTGCCAAGCTCAACCCAGAATCATTAGATTTAATCGACGGACGCTTATTTGCTAAGGCCGAAAATGACTACGGCAAAAAATTTATGTTTTCGAACATTGACAGCGGCTCAGATGACGGCGCAATACTAATGGTCAGCTTCCATGACTTTAAAGAGCGAGCCAGACGCCGAAAAGTCAAACACACTCTCAAAAAATTGTCTAAATTTGATACAAAAATTTTTACCGACAAAGACTACTCCTTGGATGAACTACATGCAATTCGCGGGATTAGCTCGTTAGTCCTACAACCAGACGAAGATAATGAATCAATGCCACCGCTTATTGATGGTGCATCAATTCCTACCAATCGACTTGGCGACTTTACTGTTGCCCTGGGCGAACTTGCCAATAAGCACCATGTCGAACTTCCTTACCACATCAGGTGGATAGATGGCGTCGTCCACTCGCGTCCACTTCTCCAATTACATACTGTGAGCGACAAACAAAAAGTCTTTAAGTTAATCTCCGATTACGCCGAGCTCGTCAAAAGATTTGATGGCTGTATGGTTTTTGAATCAAGCGAAGGCCGTACTAAATCGACTGCTACCTACGCCCAACTTGATGAAGAAGTTTTAAATCTGTACAACCAAATTCGCAAAATATTTGACCCATTTGGCACATTGAACCCTGGCGTCAAACAATCAGCCGACCTTAGCACTCTCGTTTCTTTTCTTAACCCTGACTACAATCTAGACGATTTTGCCAAATATTCACCAAAAATATAACATTGATTATCATCAACGAAACAGCTATCCTTATTAAGTATGCGCGCGTGGTGGAATGGTAGACACGCCAGCTTCAGGTGCTGGTTTCTGTAAAGATGTGGAGGTTCGAGTCCTCTCGCGCGTACCAAATTGACGAGGAGGCTGGCTGGCTGTCTTATTAATATAGTTACTACTATTGACTATTTGTGACTTTTGTGTTAATATGAGTGTATCAAGCGGATATTTAAATATCTCATTTGGGAATCCTTAACAAGTCAAATCATTACAGTGTATATCTTTCCATCTTCGGAGGCGGCACGCCTGTTAGTCTATATGGCTAGCTGACGGCTGCTTCTGACTACTTGATGTGGCTATGACTTATGTCATAAAAATTTTAAGTAGAATTATGGAGGGTTTTATGAAAAAATGTTTTATCATTGCAGCTATAGTATTAGCAATAACAGCTTCAGCATTTACTGTCGTAATAGCAGCACAAACAGGTGACATGGTAGACAACAGGCCTGGCGCTGTGACAAACGTCGCAGCAAGGTACAATCAGGACATAATATATGTGAAATGGAATTATTCCGGTAAAAAAGACGGAGTAACAGTCTACTTCTATGGCAAGGCAAAGAATGGCAAGGATGTTGTTTTTAATTGGGTCGTATCGACCCAAAACAATTACCTGATACTCGGGCGTCCCGAAATTAAGAAAATTGATTATGTCACAGTAGTGGCGTACGAAGTTGACGGATCGACAGTTAAGGAGAGTTTTCCAAGCCGACCGGTTAAACCGGTTTGGACCTGGAAAGCACTCCAGTAGCCGAACGGCAGCGTTAGGGTCCGCCTGTCAATTTATGACAAGGCGGGCTCTAAAAAGCCTTATAAGATATACACTATTGTAACGAGTTGATTTGTTAAAATAATAATTATTATTTTAAGTTACAAATAAAATAGCGGCATAAAGCCGCTATTTCTTTTGGCAGAATGCTAGGGCCGCGGTTCCGTAACTACGATTGTCCACCACAACAATTCCATCAACGGGCGGTACTTCACCTCTACCTGGATATGATAGTATCATAAAGCCATTTGGACGCAATAATTGGCATAATCTTGAAACTGTGGAAAACTGCATGTCATTATAGGGGGGGTCTGTAAAAATTACATCAAATAATTTGTCCGGATTTTTCGTTATCCACGAAGCCACATTCATCTGTAAAACTGTCGATTCCGCCTTGACCCCTAGGGCTTCAACATTTTGTCTTAATGTCAAACTAGCTGACCTATCGCGCTCAATAAATGTAGCGCTAATTGCACCCCGACTTAGCGCCTCTAAACCCAAAGAACCAGTACCAGCAAAAGCATCTAGTACTTCTGCACCTTTAATTACATCTCCCAAAATATTAAACATCGAGCTTCGGACTCGTTCACTCATCGGATGTGTCGCTTTGCCCTCTGGTGCTTGAATTATCCTTCCGCCAAATTTACCAGCAATTATTCTTACGTTCATAGGTTTTCTGCCTTCATTATTACAGCCGCATTATACCAAGCCAATGTAACAGCTCGAATAATTTCCGGCAATAGCTTTTCTCTTGTATCCCTGGCAAGACTGGTAGTCCAGCCGGTCTTGGAATAATCATTATACATATTCAGCTCACTTATCTTATGTACCGAGCCCAAAAATATTGTCCTATAGCCATTTCTGGTTAAATTATCAACATCTAACTTTGACACAACACACGACTCAAATTTTTCAGTCGCTATAGCGGAGGCCACGCCCATTTCGTACATTAAGTGGGCCGAAAAAACTCCACCAGCACCCCAATACTGCCAGTTTTTAGATATAGTGTCACGACGGCTCTTGCCTCTAATTATATTCTTATCAGAAAGACTTTGAAGTTCATTATGAAACTTTCCAAACAACTCCTTAATCTTATCATCTAGAGGGTAATGATGGGCTGGCGTCAATCCATCAGTCACAGCATGAGCTAGCCAGGCGGCCTCAAAAGCAGCCCTTACACTGTTTTTTGCCCGTAACGCCTCTGATAAATTATATATATGATTTTCGATTATCTGCAGTAATTCGTAATCGTCTGATTTAGTTGGGTCAATAAAATGCCAAGGGCTATCGCTTGTTGAGCGTTTTATCTTTAAACCATCTGGACCATTCTTGCCTTCAAAATGTAAAATACTGCGAATTCCAGGGAATTTAACAGATTTTAAAATTAGGTCGTTTAGATTACGCCTGGCTACTCGATCGATTTTTTGATGAACGCCGACAATCATGCCCGATTGGCGACGAAAAGTTGTTCCAGAATACATAAAGTTCCTAATTCAATGTTGTTAGGCGTTGGTAATATTGAACAGTTGCGCCCAATTGCTTATATTGTATCAGATTTGTCCCCTGCTCGACGAACCGCTTGGCTTGCTTTTGGGCCCTGGCAATTAACTTCGAATCTGCCAAAGTGGCAATTTGTAAATTTAAAGCTCCGTGCTGGGCTCGGCCGTAGATTTCACCTGGACCGCGCAACTTTAAGTCAACTTCAGCTAAATAAAAACCGTCATTACTCTTTTCGACTGCCCTTAGGCGCTGGGAAGGCTTAGAGCTTGAACTAGTCACAAGATAGCAATAGCTCTGATAAATACTTCGGCCAACTCGGCCACGCAATTGGTGTAACTGCGATAGCCCAAATCTATCGGCATCCTCAATAATAATAACAGTGGCGTTTGGCACATCAACACCAACTTCGACAACAGTCGTACTAACTAATATGTCAAAAAGACCTTTCGCAAACTTCTGCATCACGTCATCTTTTTCGGATGGTTTTAATTTACCGTGCAGCAATCCAATCCGACGATGCTTAAAAATTGAGTTCTGAAGCTTTTTATGTTCTGCTTGAACACTTTTAATTTCATTGTCAACATTCTCTTCAATCAAGCTACAAATTACATAAGCTTGACGACCAGATTCAATCTCGACATCAATTTCTTTGTATAATTGTGCTCGACTATTCGGTGACCAAATCTTGGTTTGGATTGGCTTACGCCCTTTTGGCAATTCATTTAAGATACTTATGTCAAGTTCGCCGTATACAGTCAGCGCTAAACTGCGCGGAATAGGCGTTGCGGTCATGGCCAGCATATGTGGCATAAATTCTGACTTTTTAAGAAGTTGCAGACGCTGGGCAACTCCAAAGCGGTGCTGTTCATCAATTACAACGAAGCCCAATTTATGAAAGTTAACCGTATCTTGGATTAAAGCATGCGTCCCAACAACCACATCAACATTGCCTGATGAGATTTGGCCTAAGAGAGTTTTTCTAGATGCGCCCTTAACGCTACCAGTTAATAAGCCAACCTTTATTTTAAATGGCTGAAGCAACCGATTAAGCGTTTCGGCGTGTTGTGACGCCAATATTTCGGTTGGTGCCATAATTGCCGTCTGAAAGCCAGCATGGGCAACCTGACAGGCCACCAACCCGGCCACAACAGTCTTGCCTGAGCCAACATCACCCTGCAGTAAGCGGTTCATCGGAGTTTTGCGCTCCAAATCTTGAATAATCTCCCATGCAGAAATCCTTTGGGCAGAGGTCAACTCAAACGGTAATTGTTTAACAAAATTTGCCACAACTGGCTGTTCAAACGGAATGTGCCAACCAGTAAGTTTGGCGTTTTCTTGACGATTTAACTGGCTAGCCAGTAATAGCTGGAATAACTCCTCAAACGCTAATCGCTCACGGGCAACTTCAACATCAGCCACACTTTCAGGAAAATGCATCTTTAGAACCGCGTCACTTCTTGAAACCAATTTTTCATCCGCAATAATGTTGGCCGGTAAAGTTTCAGGTAACATCGTAACTAGTGGCCGAAGCTCAGCTAAAATCTTGCGTACCAGCGGAATCTTT
>Ga0268283_1000889_pt1 | contig 16321 bp, 18 predicted proteins | sample saktaG_13_FD_190140 | JGI IMG/M metagenome (GOLD analysis project Ga0268283, IMG submission 190140) | Saline water microbial communities from Sakinaw Lake, British Columbia, Canada - sak_2013_06_06_36m | ecosystem: Environmental > Aquatic > Non-marine Saline and Alkaline > Saline ... | reverse complement strand
TGTGACAGGTGGTGGATGGATGAAAGATTCAGGCTTTGAGCAGGCGCGCCGGACTGAGCATTTCTGCACTCAGCCCGAAGGCGGCGATGCGGTCGGGTAGCGGCAGACCTCGCGCCAGTGCGGCGCAAGCTTCACCCATGGCAGCGGATGTCTGGATGCCATAGCCGCCTTGCGCCGCCACCCAGAAGAAGCCGGGGGCTGCCGGATCGAAGCCACCGACCAGATCGCCGTCTGCAACAAATGAGCGCAGTCCGGCCCAGGTGCGACTCGGGCGCCGGATGCTCATGTTGGTCATGGATTCAATGCGGTCGATGGCCAGAGCGATGTCGAGTTCCTCGGGCTGCACATCCTGGGGCGCCACCAGGTCAGCGTTGGCGGGTGAGCCCAGCAGCATGCCGGCATCGGGCTTGAAGTACCAGTCTTCGGCTATGCCGATGGTCAGGGGCCAGTCGGTGCTGGACATGCCTTCGGGTGGCGCAAAGATGAAGGCGGATCGTCGACGGGGCTGCAGTTCGATGGTGCTGACGCCCGCCAGTGTTGCTACTGCGTCAGCCCAGGCGCCAGCAGCGTTCACTACTACCGGTGCCGCGTACTCGACGCCGCCGGCCTGCACCTGCCATTGCCCGGACACTCGACTCAGGGCAGTTACCTCGGCGTTGCAAACGATGGTGCCGCCTGCGCGGCGCATGCCGCGCAGGTAACCCTGGTGCAGGGTGTCCACGTCCATGGCAAGTGCATCAGGTTCGTGGACGGCACCCAGAACGCGTTCCGGGCGAAGCGCGCCCACAAATGCGCAGGCCGCGCTGGCATCGAGCAACCTGGCGTTGGGTGACAGCTCGCGTGCGCTTTCCCAGTAATCGGCCAGCAATGCGTCCTGTCCCTGCGTGGCGACCATCATGGCGCCACGTTGTGACAGCACCGGGTTTTCGCAGAAGCCCACGGGCGGGACTTCAAAAAACGCGCGGCTGGCGCGGGTCAGTGCGCAGACCTGCGGTGTGCCATAGCTCTCCATGAACATCGCGGCCGAGCGCCCGGTCGAGTGGTAGCCGGCTTGCGACTCGCGCTCCAGCAGAATCACGCGGCCATGTGGCGCCAGCCAATAGGCGACAGAAGCGCCGGCGATGCCGCCGCCAATGATCAGAAAGTCAGCCTGTAGTGGCATCTTGCGGGGTTTCCATGGTGGTGCTGCGAATACGGATCCACACGCTGGCCGGCATCCGCTGCGCGCGTGTCCGGTCAAGTATAAGATTTGTCCCGGAGACAAAACGGAAACATCACCGATGAACAAGACAATCGACTATTACTTCGCACCACAAAGCCCCTGGGCCTACCTGGGTCATGCGCGCTTTGCGGCGATGGCTGCGAAAGCGCAAGCCCGTGTTCGTGTGTTGCCGGCAGACTTTGGCAGGATCTTCGCGGCCACCGGTGGTTTGCCGCTGCCCAGGCGCGCACCGGAGCGCAGGGCTTATCGCTTGATCGAACTGGCACGCTTTCGGGATTGGTTGCAGCTGCCGATGAATCTTGAGCCCCGCTATTTTCCCGTTGCAGCGGACGACGCGGCGCGCCTGATCATTGCAGTTGACTCGCAGGATGGATCTGCGGCGACGATGCGCCTGAGCGCTGCTGTGTACGACGCCGTCTGGGTGCAGCAGCGCAATATTGCTGACGCCCAGACGCTGGCCGAACTGCTGCAGGAATGCGCTCTGCCACCAGAGCGCCTGCCGCAGTCACGCGATTCCTCGGTGCAGCGCCAGTTCGATGCCAATACCGAGGCGGCGATCGCGACAGGTGTGTTCGGTACACCAAGCTACTGTCTGGACGGCGAAATTTTCTGGGGTCAGGACCGGCTTGAATTCCTGGAGCGCAAGCTTGAAAAACAGTAGCACTCTGAAGCGGATGGTGGTACTCGTCTTTGCTGCCACTGGCACCCTCGCCTGGGCTGCCGATTACACAGGCCCGATCTTCGATGCACACTTGCATTACAACGAAGAGGCTTGGAACGGTCAGACCGGACCGCACCCTCTGAGCGATGTGTTGGCCCGCATGCGGCGCAATGGTGTCAAGGCCGTGATTGCCAATTCCAGGCCCAACGCGGGTACCCAGAACTTGGCAGCGGCGCAGCTTGAAACACGCCAAGCGGGCGTCGCGGTGGTTCCCTTCATTCGTCTTTACCGCAACCGCGCCGATTACAGCAGCTGGTTTCAGGATCCGACCATTTTTGACATGGTGCAGACCGAACTCGCCAGAGGTACGCCGGCCGGCCCTTATCGCGGCCTTGGCGAATTCCATCTGTACGAAAGCGCCAATGCCAACGGACCGATTGCGCGCAAGCTGATGCAACTGGCCGAAGCGAAGGGGCTGTTCGTGCTGGCCCATGTGGACGATATGGCGGTTGAACTGTTGATGGGCAATACCGCCAGCAAAGGTCAGAAAGTGCGTCTGATCTGGGCTCACACCGGTATTGGGGGTGCGGACCCGGCGCGGGTTGACGAACTCTTTGCCCGGTACCCCTTGTTGATGGGTGAGTTGTCCTACCGACCGGGCCTGACCTGCTCCGACGCAAGCGGCGCCGAGAAACTGTGTCAACCCTGGCGTACCTTGCTGCTGAAGTACCCGGATCGATTCATGATTGGATCCGATACCTGGGTCAATCAGCGTTGGCTTTACTATGATGAACTGATGCAGGGCTATCGCCGCTGGCTGGGGGAACTGCCGGCCGAGGTCGCCCACGGCATTGCCTGGAAGAACGGAGCGTCTCTTTTTGGATTGAAGTAGCTGAGGCACTGCCTTAGCGGGCAGAGCGTTCCAGGTAGCGCTTACGGGTGAAGAAGAGCACCAGAGCAAGTGCGATAAGCAGCATCGCGCCCATGGCAAACCAGAAGCCGTTGGACTGGTGCAGAAAGGGGATGAACTCGAAGTTCATTCCAAAAATCCCGGCAATCAGATTGAGCGGCAGAAAGATGGCGGTCAGCACCGTCAGGGTGCGCATGATTTCACTGGTGCGATGGCTTTGTGCGTTGAAGTGCATCTGGACGGCGGCTTCGGTACTCTGCTCCAGACGACGCACGTGGTGCACCACGCGCTCAATGTGTTCGAGCACGTCGCGGCTGCGGACCTGCAGCAGATCACGCTCACGTTGAGCGGCGCCTGAGGTGGCGTCGGGCCAGTTCTTGAGGGATTCGATCCAGTCCTGCACCGCAGCGCGCTGATCTTCGCAGATCTCGTCCAGGTAGTGCAGCGACAGACGTGCCTGCAACAGCGAGGCCCAGTTGTTGAAGCGGGTCTTGGGATCGAGCAGTTCGGTCTGCCAGTGATCAAGCTGGTGGCTGAGTTCGCGGCGCAGTTCCAGATAGCCATCCACCATCTGGTTGACGATGCGCAGCATCATGTCGGCTGGTCCGCTGGGCAAGTGGCTGCCGGCGCCCCGTGTGGCCACCGAGCTTGAGTTCAGTAGTTTGGTGGCGTAGGTGTCGCGGATGTTGCAGTCGCTCGGGTGAACGGTCAGCAAGATTTGGTCGAACACCGCAAAGCCGACGGGGCTGGTGTCGATACGGCGCAGGATGGGCGGACCGCCACGTGAGGGTAAATGGCTGGCTGGCAGATCACCCTGGACCGACTCGCGCTCTTTGCCACTGGCCGCAAGGCGGCGAAACACCAGGATGTCGTATTGCGAGGTGTAGTCGTAGTGCGAAGGAAGTTGCTGGTTCAGCAGGTCGGACAGGTGCAAATCGACCAGCTGCATGTTGCACAGGGCCTGCAGGCCGGTCTGGATTTGCGCCTGTGTCTGTTCGAATTCGGATCGGGTGCAGGCAATCCACAGATAGCCCTGCTCAGGCAAGCCGCGCTCGATCACCGAAGTCAAGCTGTCGGTTTCGGTGACGCCAAGCTTGTCGAGGGTGAATATTCGCACCGAAGGACTATCGTTGCAGCAGCCGGGCGGCGTCCCGCGCAAAGTAGGTCAGTATGCCGTCGGCGCCAGCGCGTTTGAACGCGAGCAGGCTTTCCAGCATGACCGCGTCGTGGTCAAGCCAGCCGTTTTGCGCTGCCGCTTTGAGCATGGCGTATTCGCCGCTGACCTGGTAGGCAAAGGTGGGAACCTTGAATTCATCCTTGACGCGGCGCACGATGTCCAGATAGGGCATGCCGGGTTTGACCATCACCATGTCGGCACCTTCGGCGATGTCGAGCGCCACTTCCCGCAGCGCTTCGTCCGAGTTGCCCGGATCCATCTGATAGACCTTCTTGTTGCTCTTGCCCAGATTGGCCGCCGAGCCAACGGCGTCGCGAAACGGTCCGTAAAAGGCGCTCGCATATTTCGCGCTGTAAGCCATGATGCGGGTGTGGATGAAATGATTGGCTTCCAGCGCCTGGCGAATGGCGCCGATGCGGCCATCCATCATGTCGCTGGGCGCCACAATGTCGACCCCGGCACCCGCTTGTGTGAGCGCCTGCTTGACCAGGACGGCAACCGTTTCGTCGTTCATGATGTAGCCGTCTGCCGCCGGGTTCGGGTCCGGCAGGCCGTCCTGCCCGTGGCTGGTGAAGGGGTCCAGCGCCACGTCGGTCATCACGCCGAGTTCGGGGAACTCCTTCTTCAGCGCCCGCACAACGCGGGGCACCAGACCGTCGGGATTGAGCGCCTCGCGCCCGTCGGGCGTCTTCAGGGCCGGATCAATGACCGGGAACAGGGCCATCACCGGAATTCCCAATTTGACGCAATCCTCCGCAACGCCGAGCAGCAGATCCAGGCTCAGGCGTTCCACACCAGGCATTGACAGCACGGCTTCGCGCTGGCCCTTGCCATCCGTTACAAAGACCGGGTAAATCAGGTCGCTGGCGGTCAGCGCGTTTTCACGGACCAGATTGCGCGTAAAGGCGTCGTGGCGCAAACGCCGCGGGCGTGCAAGGGGGAAAGGTGCTTGGGGTGTCATGGGGCAAATTGTGCCTGATTTCTATTCGACGGAGCAAGGTCCAGCGGAGTCAGCGCATGATCGTTGGCTGCCCTGATTCGTCAAAATCAGGTCATTCTCATGATCTGAATCATCATTTATTCGTAAATATTCGCATTTTTCATAGATTTTTCTTGTCACAAGCAGAAAATTTTGGTAAATTCTCGCTTAGGCGGCTTGCTGCCTCCCGCTTTTCCTCCCTGAGCGGGGCCTTGATGTGTGACAGCAAATAGGCTTACCACCCCAGCCACCGTGCTGGGGTTTTTTTTGGCCTAAACTGCCCTGATGAAGAAGACTGCGGCGTGGCCGCTGGCGTTGATCTATACCGGGCTCATTTTTTACGCCAGTCTCTATCCGTTCGCCGATTGGCGCTATCAAGGTATCGTGCCGTGGGCTTTCCTGGGTGGTGCACTGCCCAAATACTGGACTGGCTTTGATGTCGCGGTCAATGTGGTCGGCTACGTGCCGCTTGGATTTCTTCTGGTGTTAAGCGCGCTGCGAGTTGGCCGAGACCGCTTTGCAGTGGCGTCAGCGACCGTGCTGGCAGGGCTGTTGTCCTTTTCGATGGAGTCGCTGCAAAGCTATTTGCCGGCGCGTGTTCCGTCCAATGTCGACCTGGGCCTCAATCTATTAGGAGCCTGGTTGGGAGCCTGGCTGGCATGGGTCATGGAAAAGCTGGGTGGTATTGATCGCTGGAATCGCTTTCGCTCGCGCTGGTTTGTCGCGGATGCCAGGGGCGGACTGGTTCTGCTGGCCATGTGGCCATTGGCCTTGCTGTTCCCGGCTGCTGTGCCCTTCGGATTGGGACAGGTGCAGGAGCGTCTGGAGGCTGCCTTGGCGGAGGCCTTGTTGAACACGCCGTTTCTGAACTGGCTGCCGGTACGCGACATTGAATTGCAGCCTCTGGTGCCCGGTACCGAATTGTTGTGTGTCGTGCTGGGCTTGTTGATACCCTGCCTGCTTGGCTATTGCATCATTCGCTCTACGATGCGACGGTTCCTGTTCGTGCTGCTGGTGTTTGCCCTCGGTGTCGCAGCGACTGCGCTGTCGGCTGCCCTGAGCTACGGGCCCGAGCATGCCTGGGCCTGGTTGAGTTTGCCCGTCAAAGCCGGTATCGGGATGGCGATGCTTCTTGTGTCGGTGCTGATCTGGGTGCCGCGACGGGCCAGTATTGCACTGCTATTGCTGGCTCTGGGGCTCTATCTGAGTTTGCTCAATCAGGCTCCTGCGAGCCCGTATTTTGCGCAGACCCTGTCGACCTGGGAGCAGGGTCGCTTCATCCGCTTTCATGGTCTGGCCCAGTGGCTTGGCTGGCTGTGGCCCTACGCCACTCTGCTTTACGCGTTGACGCAGGTCGGGACTGGTGAACCGAAAAACTAGAATGGCTACCATGAGTGAAACAAAAAGCGGCGCGAGCCCAGACAACAAGGTCGATCCATTGCTGCCGACCTCCTATTACCAGCGACACATTTTCTTTTGTCTCAACGAGCGCAAGCCTGGTGAGGAATGTTGCGCGCTCCACAGTGCGCAACAGGGGTTTGATCGGTGCAAGAGCCAGATTAGGGCGGCGGGGCTGGATGGCCCTGGCAAGGTGCGGGTCAACAAGGCGGGATGTCTTGACCGCTGCGCTGCCGGCCCGGTGGCGGTGGTTTACCCGGAAGCTGTCTGGTACACCTACCTTGATAACGAGGACATCGACGAAATCGTTGAATCGCACCTGAAGAATGGCAAGGTGGTGGAGCGCTTGCTGGTACCGCCCACTCTGGGACGCTGAATTGGCACATGATGAAAAAGCTCCTTTCCATTATCGCGGCTACCCTGTGTTTCTCGGTGGCCGCGCAAATGCCGCAAGCGCCGGAGATTGCAGCACGTTCGTACCTTCTGGTCGACGTCACGGCCGACCAGGTGCTGGCAGGCAAGGATATTGACACTGCAGTAGAGCCGGCGTCATTGACCAAACTGATGACGGCCTATCTGGTCTTTGATGCCTTGCACAGCAAGAAACTGGATCTGAAGCAGACATTGCCTGTCAGCGAGCGTGCCTGGAAGATGCCGGGCTCGCGCATGTTCATTGATCCCAAGATGATGGTGCCGGTCGAAGATCTGCTTAAGGGGATGATTGTGCAAAGCGGCAACGATGCCACCATGGCGCTGGCCGAGGGCGTCGGCGGCACGGCGGAGCGCTTTGTCCAACTCATGAATGAACAGGCCAAGGCGCTTGGAATGAAGTCCACCAGTTACAAGAACCCGGAAGGCTTGACTGAGGCTGGACACAGCACTACGGCGCGTGATCTGAGCATTCTGGCGACCCGCTTGATGCGCGATTTTCCCGATTTTGTTGTCTATTACGCCATCAAAAAGTATCGCTATCCTGGCACACCTGCGGCCAATGACAGCAATCGCAACCTGCTGCTGTTTCGTGATCCGACAGTCGACGGTCTGAAGACCGGGCACACCGATGCGGCCGGCTTTTGCCTGATCGCGACCGCCAGGCGTGATCTTGCGAGCTTGGGTGTGGCTGGCGCGGTCGCCGGCTCGCCGGGGGCGACCGGGAGTCGCCGCCTGCTTTCCATCGTTCTGGGCGCCGCCAGTGAAAATTCGCGTGCCAACGAGTCCCAGAAGTTGTTGAACTGGGGCTACACCGCCTTTGAAGCCGTGAAGTTATATGACGCGAATCAAGTTGTGGCAGCGCCGGCGGTGTGGAAGGGTAAGGACGCCACTGTCAAATTGGGTCGGCCGCAGGCCATCGTGGTTGCCGTGCCAACCGGAACGGCAGGCAAACTCAAGACGCAAGTGGCCCGTTCCGATCCACTGGTGGCTCCTTTCACCAAGGGTCAGTCGATCGCCACATTGAAGGTGAGCAACGGCGAGCAGAATCTGTTGGACGTCCCTCTGCTCGCGCTGGAGGCCGTCGAGCAGGCCGGCGTGTTTGGCCGCGCCTGGGATGCCTTGCGCCTCTGGATCAAGTGAGCACACGACGCTCCTCATGTGAGTGGGTGCAAACTTTGGTGGGGTGATCGGAAATTTCAATTGCCGCGACGGCATTGACCTGATATAGTAGAAGGCTTTTCGGAATTTCCGAAGGGATTCACGCTTTCGAATTATTCAAGTTTTAGTTACCAAACGTTTAGGGACGTTTTTCAATGCCAACCATTAACCAGCTAGTGCGTCAGGGGCGCGAGGTCGAAACGATCAAGTCCAAAAGCCCGGCGATGCAGAATTCTCCGCAGCGTCGCGGTGTTTGCACACGGGTCTACACCACCACGCCAAAAAAGCCAAATTCAGCTCTGCGTAAAGTCGCCAAAGTGCGTCTGACCAACGGGTTTGAAGTCATTTCATACATCGGCGGTGAAGGCCACAACCTGCAGGAACACAGCGTTGTGCTGGTCCGCGGCGGTCGTGTCAAGGATCTGCCGGGTGTGCGTTACCACATCGTGCGTGGTTCGCTTGATTTGCAAGGCGTGAAAGATCGCAAGCAGTCGCGCTCCAAGTACGGTGCCAAGAAGCCTAAGGCCAAATAAGCCCAAGCTTGATCAGAAAAGGTGTTGTTTCCCGCGTGGCGCGGTGATTCAACGTAGTGACCCGCTGTTGGGTCGAGTAAGTGAAAACCAACATGGTTTTCGCGACATCTGATAAAGATGTCAACTGAAGCAATAAAGGAAATTAAAATGCCACGTCGTCGCGAAGTCCCTAAACGTGAAATCCTGCCGGATCCAAAATTCGGCAATGTCGAGTTGTCCAAATTCATGAACGTGATCATGGAGGGGGGCAAGAAAGCGGTCGCCGAGCGCATCATTTATGGTGCCCTGGAGCAGATCGAGAAGAAGAATCCCGGCAAAGACCCGGTTGAGGCTTTCACCATGGCCATCAACAATGTCAAACCCATGGTTGAGGTGAAGTCCCGCCGTGTTGGCGGTGCCAACTACCAGGTACCGGTTGAAGTGCGCCCGGTCCGTCGTCTGGCTTTGTCCATGCGTTGGATCAAGGAAGCGGCCCGCAAGCGCGGTGAAAAATCCATGGCCTTGCGCTTGGCCAACGAATTGATGGAAGCCACCGAGGGTCGGGGCGGCGCCATGAAAAAGCGCGATGAAGTTCACCGCATGGCAGAGGCGAACAAGGCCTTCTCCCACTTCCGCTTCTAAGCGGCGCCTATTGCGCGACTCTCATACGTCGTTGCAACCCTTGTTGTGCATGCAGCACTGATCAGGGTTTCGCCCAGTCTGAAAGTCGCTCGCGACGCCGGGAAGATCACGAGTCTTCACGGCGTTGCCAAGTTTGATTTATTTAGAGAGCAACCAAGGATCCATCATGGCTCGCCATACACCCATTGAGCGCTACCGCAACATCGGTATCTCGGCTCATATTGACGCCGGTAAGACCACAGCTACCGAGCGAATTCTTTTCTATACCGGCGTGAACCACAAAATTGGTGAAGTGCATGACGGGGCTGCCACCATGGACTGGATGGAGCAGGAGCAGGAACGCGGCATCACGATCACGTCTGCCGCTACCACCTGCTTCTGGAAGGGCATGGAAAACAACTTTGCCGAGCACCGGATCAACATCATTGATACCCCCGGGCACGTTGACTTCACGATCGAGGTGGAGCGTTCGATGCGCGTGCTCGACGGCGCGTGCATGGTGTATTGCGCGGTCGGTGGTGTGCAGCCACAGTCAGAGACGGTGTGGCGTCAAGCCAATAAGTACAAGGTGCCGCGTCTGGCTTTTGTGAACAAGATGGACCGCACTGGAGCCAACTTCTTCAAAGTCGTCGATCAAATGAAGTTGCGCCTCAAAGCCAATCCGGTTCCGATCGTGATTCCGATTGGCGCCGAAGAGAACTTCGTCGGCGTGGTTGACCTGATCAAGATGAAAGCCATTATCTGGGACGAAGCCTCCCAGGGCATGAAATTCGAGTACCGTGAGATTCCGGCTGAATTGCTTGAGTTGGCCAAAGAGTGGCGTGAAAAGATGGTGGAATCGGCTGCCGAAGCCAACGAAGAGCTGATGAACAAGTACCTGGAGGAGGGTGACTTGACGGAAGCGGAGATCAAGTTCGGCATCCGTACCCGTACGATAGCCAGCGAAATCCAGCCGATGCTGTGCGGAACGGCGTTCAAGAACAAGGGTGTGCAGCGTATGCTGGACGCCGTCATCGAATTCATGCCGGCGCCGGTTGACATTCCTCCGGTCAAGGGCACGGACGATGACGAGTTGCCTGTCACCCGTCGGGCCGACGATGGCGAGAAGTTTTCAGCGCTTGCTTTCAAACTGATGACCGATCCGTTTGTCGGACAGTTGACTTTTGTTCGCGTCTATTCCGGCGTGTTGACCAAAGGCGACACCGTGTACAACCCGATCCGCGGCAAGAAAGAGCGTATCGGCCGCATCGTGCAGATGCACGCGAACAAGCGCGAAGAAGTGAGCGAGATCGTTGCGGGTGATATCGCAGCATGTATCGGTCTGAAGGACGTGACCACGGGTGAAACCTTGTGTGATCCGAATGCCATCATCATGCTTGAACGCATGGTATTCCCCGAGCCGGTGATTACACAGGCGGTGGAGCCCAAGACCAAGGCCGACCAGGAAAAAATGGGTATCGCGCTGCAACGACTGGCGCAAGAAGACCCGTCATTCCGCGTCAAGACTGACGAAGAGTCAGGTCAGACCCTGATTGCCGGTATGGGCGAGTTGCACCTTGAAATTATTGTTGATCGCATGCGCCGTGAATTTGGCGTTGAAGCGAATGTCGGCAAGCCGCAAGTGGCGTACCGGGAAACCATCCGCAAGACGGTGGAAGACAGCGAAGGAAAGTTCGTTCGTCAGTCTGGCGGTAAGGGCCAATACGGTCACGTGGTGCTGAAGATTGAACCCAATGCAGCTGGCAAGGGTGTCGAATTTGTTGATGCCATCAAGGGTGGCGTGGTTCCGCGCGAGTACATTCCTGCGGTCGAAAAAGGCATTCATGAAGCGGTCACCTCGGGCGTGCTGGCGGGGTATCCGGTGGTTGATGTCAAGGTCACCCTGCATTTCGGCTCCTATCACGATGTGGACTCGAACGAAAACGCGTTCAAGATGGCAGCCATCTTTGGTTTCAAGGACGGTTGCCGCAAAGCCGGCCCTGTGATTCTGGAACCGATGATGGCGGTTGAAGTTGAGACCCCGGAAGACTACGCCGGCAACGTGATGGGTGACTTGTCATCACGTCGGGGCATGGTGCAGGGGATGGAAGATATGGTCGGTGGCGGCAAAGCCATCAAGGCCGAAGTTCCATTGTCCGAAATGTTCGGTTACTCAACGACGCTGCGTTCCATGTCGCAAGGGCGCGCAACCTACACCATGGAATTCAAGCATTACACCGAAGCACCGCGCAACGTGTCCGAAGCCATCATGGCGGCAAGGGCGAAATAGCTGCTGAAATATTTGCGGGACAGACCGCAGCGACAAACCGAGAAACTTGTGGGACAGACCGTAGTACGCGAAGCGACAAGCTCTGTCCCCGACTTGAAACGGGATGTCGCCAGTTCTGTCCTCAACTGATTAGATGAATTTGTCTGCGATTTCGCACCCCGAGCTGCCCGTGGCAAGGGACCTAGTGACGAAATGCAAACATTAAACCAATTCACGGGCATTGCTCTTTTAAGGAACTGAAATGGGAAAAGAAAAATTCGCACGAACCAAGCCCCACGTGAACGTGGGCACGATTGGGCACGTTGACCACGGCAAGACCACGCTGACAGCGGCGATCACAAGCGTGATGGCGGCCAAGTTTGGCGGCACGGCCAAGGCCTATGACCAGATTGACGCGGCGCCGGAAGAAAAAGCACGCGGTATTACGATCAACACTGCCCACGTCGAATACGAAACCGCGAACCGGCACTACGCCCACGTTGACTGCCCTGGCCACGCCGACTATGTGAAGAACATGATCACGGGTGCAGCGCAGATGGACGGCGCCATCCTGGTGTGCTCGGCCGCTGACGGCCCGATGCCCCAGACCCGCGAACACATCCTGCTGGCGCGCCAGGTGGGCGTTCCTTACATCATCGTGTACCTGAACAAATGCGACATGGTCGATGACGCAGAACTGCTCGAACTCGTTGAAATGGAAGTACGCGAACTGCTCGACAAATACGACTTCCCTGGCGACAAGACCCCCATCATCCACGGCTCGGCCAAACTCGCCATGGAAGGCGACAAGAGTGAGATGGGCGAAGGCTCCATCTACAAACTCGTGGACGCCCTGGACAGCTACATACCGCTGCCCGAGCGCGCCATTGATGGTGCCTTCCTGATGCCCGTTGAAGACGTCTTCTCGATCTCCGGTCGCGGCACCGTGGTGACTGGTCGTATTGAGCGCGGCGTCATCAAAGTAGGCGAAGAAATCGAGATCGTCGGCATTGCTGATACCCAGAAGACCACCTGCACCGGCGTGGAAATGTTCCGCAAGCTGCTCGACCAGGGCCAGGCAGGCGACAACGTTGGTATTCTGCTGCGCGGCACCAAGCGCGAAGACGTACAGCGCGGTCAAGTTCTGTGCAAACCCGGCTCGATCAAGCCGCACACGCATTTTGTGGGTGAAATCTACGTGCTAAGCAAGGACGAAGGAGGCCGGCACACACCGTTCTTCAACAACTACCGGCCGCAGTTTTACTTCCGCACGACGGACGTCACCGGAGCCATCGAGTTGCCAGAAGGCAAGGAAATGGTGATGCCTGGCGACAACGTCTCGATCACGGTGAAGCTGATCAACCCGATTGCGATGGAAGAAGGCCTGCGTTTTGCCATCCGTGAAGGTGGCAAGACTGTCGGTGCCGGTGTGGTTGCCAAGATCATTGCATAAGGAATCCCCATGGCTACCAAACAAAAAATTCGCATCCGCCTGAAGGCTTTTGATTACAAGCTGATTGATCAGTCTGCCGCCGAAATTGTCGATACGGCCAAACGGACCGGCGCCATCGTCAAGGGACCTGTGCCCTTGCCAACCCGGATGAAACGTTTCGATATTCTGCGTTCACCGCACGTCAACAAGACCAGCCGTGACCAGTTTGAGATCCGTACTCACCAACGTCTGATGGACATTGTTGACCCGACGGACAAGACGGTCGATGCACTGATGAAGCTTGACCTGCCAGCTGGTGTGGACGTGGAAATCAAGCTGCAATAACTGACTGCAGGACTGCAGCAGGACTGCAGGACTTGCATCGCCGTTAAGATCGGGATACAATGATCGGCTCTGCTGAGACTGCAACGCAGTTTCGGCGGGGTTTTATTAACAGTCTCTCACGCAAAAACGCAAAAGCCAATTGAAGCTGCTGCGGTGAGAGTTACGGAGAAAATAATGAGTCTGAGCAACTCCTTAGGGTTGTTGGGCCGCAAGGTGGGCATGATGCGTCTGTTTACCGATGAGGGGGACTCAATTCCCGTCACGGTACTCGATGTATCAAACAACCGAGTGACCCAGGTCAAAACCCAAGAGCATGACGGCTACGTTGCGCTGCAACTGACGTTTGGGGCGCGCAAAGCGTCTCGTGTCACCAAGCCAGAAGCTGGTCATCTCGCCAAAGCCGGTGTCGAAGCTGGTGAAATCATTCAAGAATTCCGCTTGACCGCTGATGTAGCTTCCCAATACAAGGCGGGTGCAACCGTACCCGTCTCTGCCGTGTTTGCCGTGGGTCAAAAGGTTGACGTGCAGGGCACGACCATTGGTAAGGGCTTTGCGGGAACGATCAAGCGCCACCATATGAGTTCGCAGCGGGCATCGCACGGCAATAGCCGTTCGCACAACGTCCCTGGCTCTATCGGTATGGCACAGGATCCGGGCCGCGTGTTTCCTGGCAAGCGCATGACTGGGCATCTGGGCGTTGACACGGTTACCACGCAAAACCTCGACGTGATCCGGATTGACGAAGCCCGTCAACTGCTCATGATCCGGGGCGCGGTACCCGGCTCGGCTGGCGGCTTTGTGACGGTTCGTCCGGCCATCAAAGTCAAGGCCGCAAACAATGCAACGAAAGGGGCGAACTGATGCAGCTCGAACTCCTTAATGACCAAGGTCAGGCTACTTCAAAGTTTGAAGCGCCGGAAACCGTCTTTGGCCGCGCCTATAACGAAGATCTGGTGCACCAGGTTGTCGTTGCCTTCCAGGCCAATGCCCGTCAAGGCACACGCGCCCAGAAAGATCGCGAACAGGTTCACCACTCAACCAAGAAGCCCTTCAAGCAGAAGGGGACCGGCCGTGCTCGCGCCGGTATGACGTCGTCGCCCTTGTGGCGCGGCGGCGGTCGGATATTTCCGAATATGCCGGATGAGAATTTCGCCCAGAAGATCAACAAGAAGATGTACCGTGCCGGTATGGCTTCGATCCTGTCGCAACTGGCTCGTGAAGGTCGTCTGGCGGTAGTCGATTCGCTCAAGGTTGATTCGCCCAAGACCAAAATTCTGGCCGCCAAGTTCAAGGCCATGAATCTCGAATCCGTGCTGGTTATCGCCGACGAAGTTGACGAAAACCTGTACCTGGCCTCCCGCAATCTGGTGAACATTCTGGTGGTGGAGCCCCGTTATGCCGATCCGGTGTCGCTGGTTCACTACCGCAAGGTGCTGGTCACCAAGGCGGCCATGGATCAACTCAAGGAGATGTTCGCATGAGCCACGGTCCAAATACTTCCAAGTTCGAAGAAGGTCGTCTGATGCAGGTTCTGGTTGCCCCCATCGTGTCCGAAAAGGCGACGATGATCGGCGAAAAGAGCAATGCGGTGACCTTCAAGGTCCTGCAGGACGCCACCAAGTATGAAATCAAAGCCGCTGTGGAGTTGATGTTCAAGGTTGAGGTCAAGGGTGTATCCGTCGTGAACACCAAGGGCAAGACCAAACGTTTCGGCAAGTCAGTGGGTCGGCGCGACAACATTCGCAAGGCCTATGTGACGCTCAAGCCTGGACAAGAGCTCAACCTCGGTGGGGAGGCTGCGTAATCATGGCTGTTATCAAAATGAAACCAACTTCACCTGGCCGTCGTGGCGTGGTGAAGATCTCGCGTGATCATCTGTACAAGGGTGAGCCCTTTGCTCCGCTGCTGGAACCCCAGTTTCAACACGCGGGACGCAACAACAATGGTCACATCACGACACGTCACAAGGGTGGCGGTCACAAGCACCATTACCGTGTTGTCGACTTTTTGCGCAACAAGGACGGCATCGCGGCCAAAGTAGAACGTATTGAATACGATCCGAACCGCTCGGCCCATATTGCCCTGGTTTGCTACGCTGATGGCGAGCGCCGCTACATCATCGCCCCGCGGGGTCTTGAAGTCGGTGCGACGATCATGAGCGGTGCTGAAGCGCCGATTCGGGTTGGCAACACCCTGCCCATTCGCAACATTCCGGTGGGCTCCATCGTGCATTGCGTGGAACTGCAGGTTGGCAGGGGCGCACAGACTGTGCGCTCGGCCGGTGCCTCGGCGACCCTGCTGGCACGTGAAGGTACTTACGCTCAGGTCCGCATGCGCTCGGGCGAAGTTCGCAAGATTCACATTGAATGCCGTGCCACGCTGGGTCAGGTAGCCAACGAAGAGCACAGCCTGCGCCGACTCGGCAAGGCCGGCGTCAAGCGTTGGATGGGTATTCGCCCAACCGTTCGCGGCGTTGTCATGAACCCGGTGGATCACCCCCATGGCGGTGGTGAGGGCAAGACCGGCGAAGGCCGTCATCCAGTCGATCCTTGGGGTAATCTGACCAAGGGTTACCGTACCCGTAACAACAAGCGCACGCAGGTCATGATCGTGTCGCGTCGCAAGAAGTAAGGGGCAGGTAAATGACTCGTTCTCTCAAAAAAGGTCCGTTTGTTGACCATCATCTGGTAGCCAAAGCTGACAAGGCGGTCGCCACCAAAGACAAAAAGCCGATTAAGACCTGGTCGCGTCGCTCCATGGTTCTGCCTGATTTCATCGGGTTGACCATTGCCGTGCACAACGGCAAACAGCACGTGCCGGTCTATATCACCGATCAAATGGTTGGCCACAAGTTGGGTGAGTTCGCGCTCACCCGGACTTTCAAGGGTCATCCGGCGGACAAAAAAGTCCAGAAGAAATAAGGAGGTGACCATGGAAACACGTGCAACCCTTCGTGGCGTTCGTTTGTCGGTCGACAAGGGCCGCCTGGTGGCGGATCTGATTCGCGGCAAGAAAGTGGACCAAGCCTTGAATATTTTGCAGTTCACGCAGAAAAAAGCTGCACTGATCATTCGCAAGGTTCTTGAGTCGGCTATCGCCAATGCTGAACACAATGACGGTGCTGACATCGACGAGTTGAAGGTGAAAACCATCTACGTCGAGCAAGGCGCCTCGCTCAAGCGCTTCACGGCCCGCGCAAAAGGCC
>Ga0268283_1000888_pt1 | contig 16326 bp, 11 predicted proteins | sample saktaG_13_FD_190140 | JGI IMG/M metagenome (GOLD analysis project Ga0268283, IMG submission 190140) | Saline water microbial communities from Sakinaw Lake, British Columbia, Canada - sak_2013_06_06_36m | ecosystem: Environmental > Aquatic > Non-marine Saline and Alkaline > Saline ... | reverse complement strand
TATCGATCTTTATTCCAGTAATTTTAAAGTAAAAGGAGAAGAAAACTTACAAAAAATTCCAAAAGATAAGAAACTTTTAATTGTTACTTCTCACATTTCTGATATAGATATGCCCATTGCAACTTATGCTCTTGTCAAAGAATTTAATATTTTTCTGACAAACCAATCCTCTCAACATACTTTTTCGGGAGATCCCGCTATGAATTCTATTATGAGACTCGTGGGCAAAGATAATTTTGCTCCAATTGATTACAGACAGGACGGATCTCTGAAGAGATCTGCCTTCAATCCAAATAATTTTATTGATATAAACGAAGGCAAGGCAAAAGAAAAAGGAAACAGAATCCCAATGGTAGCAGCTCATAATCCAGCCCGAGGAGAATTACCCAAAGGAGGTTATGGTGCCGTTTTTTTGGCTCAAATTATGGATGCCACGATTTTGCCTGTGGCTGTCGACTTAAAATCGGATTCAGCTACGGAACCAATGGGCATGGCCGATAATCAAATAACTACCTTAAAAGCAAAACCAGAAATGGAGGTAACCATCGGCGAACCAATTTTTCTTGATCAAATAGGAGGCTTAAAAGAAGCCTTGAAAGATAGAGATGAAAAAGAGAACAAAGAAAGACTCAATATCCATCCTTTCAAAGAAGATTTAAAAAGACAATCTGACGAAATAATGAAAAAAATTGCCAGCCTACTGCCAGAAGAAAAAAGAGGAGCTTATAAATAGCAATAACTAAAAACAGGGGGTAAATAGAATTATCGAATGTAGTTTTGAAAATCTTAATTTCCTAATTTTATTTATTTCTTCCTAAAGATTCTAATTCATGCAGAATTTTATGATATATTTTTCTTCTGAATGATCTCTGTTCTCTTCATTAAAAGACTATTTAACTTTTTTATATATAGTTGCTACCAAAAAACATAAACTAATAACACAAGAATATTCAAAATATATATAATACCTTGGATCGTAATATGACCCGAAAGATATTAAAAATAAATACAATAAAGAGAAAGCATAAAAGAAAGCAGCCCTGCTAAGAAAAAGCTTGTAACGAAATATGACTATAGGAAAAAGTAAAATACTTAAAAGCATAAATGAGCTTAGAAATTTATTATAAAATAAACTGATATTTTCTATAGTTAAAAAAATATTTTTTTTATTTTCTTGATTATTTTGCCATTTTTTTAAATAGATACCAACGTCACTAATAAAAAAATTTTCTTTGATTAGTTCTTCGCAGCCTCCTCCTACACTAGGCGTAATTATAAAAGATAACTGAGGGGTTATGGGACTGTAAACATATTGTTTTAAGGAACTTAGAATGGTTCTAAATATTAATAATGGATTATGCCTAACACTAGAAATCACCCAATTACGAAATATTTGATTTTTTTTGATGAGATCTTTTTCTTCGGCTAGTTTACTAACCATCATGTTCATAATGCTTTTTTCACTCCAAATAAGGTATTCCGAGTTGTTTTTGCTTGGATCAAAATTACTACAGGTCTCTAAAACAATCTTTTTTTCTTGTGGATCGTCAATATTTTTATATAATTCTTCGCAACTTAAATGCGGAAAAATATTACCGAAAATTGATTTTCCACTGAAATTTTCTATTGAAAAGTGTCCCAAAGTTTTTTTTGCTAAAAGAGCATAAGAAAAAGGGATGATAAAAAAACTACAAAAAAGCAAGGGGATAACTAAATAGTTTAAAACACTCTTTTTTGATTTAGCGAGACACTTAATAAGTGTATATGTCGGGTAAAATAAGAAAACGATAGAAAAATAAAAAAACACGCTTTTTGTTATTGATAAATAACCTAGGATTTGAGAGACTATGCTGTAAAAAATAAATTTTATTTTGAAATTTACAAATCTCTCCGAAAGTATTATTAGGTATGTCGCAAGAGTAAGAAGGAAAAAAGTGAAAGTATCAGGCATATAAGGCATAAAATCAACAAACAGCCAAAGAGGGTTCAGGAAAAGTAAAAAAGAGATAATTAAAATTATATATTTTTTTTTAAAAAATTTCTCTACAGTTAAAAAAAATAAAAATTGAGATAATATGCCAAAAATATTATTAATAAGGAGAAGAAGCAAAGGATTTTTAGATAACATAAAAACAAAACCGAGAAAAAACGGAAAACCAGATGGTCTATCCGCCGATAAATGAGATATACTTTTAGCTAAGTAGTTGTAAGATGCGCTATCTCCGCAAAATAAATTTAAATGATTGTAAAAAAGAATAAAATAAAAAAATCTGGCTAAAATTTGAATTAGTAAGATTATAATTAAGCAAAAGAGTATGTTTTGCCTTCTTCTAAATTCAAAAAAGAGTTTATTAAAAATTTTTTTGAAAAAAGTATTTGAATTGTCAATAAAAAGTTGCTTATTTTTCTTCCTGATAATCATCATCGGCGTTTATTTCCCAAATATTATGTTTCTTGCCTAAAATATTCTCTGCTGCAAAAAGACCAGTGAGAATAGAGTGATCCATGTTGTTGTATTTGAACATCCCATAACGTCCAATTGGTTGTAGGTTTTCAAATTTATCGAGATACTCTCTGACAATCTTGATGTTTTCAGGATAAGTCTCGTCATAAACTGGGTAGGTTTTTGGGATTCGGGAAATAAAGCCATCCATAAATTTTACTTCCTTGAATAGTCCTAATTTGTTTAGATCTTTCAAACCCAATTTTATTATGGAAGCATCCTCTCCTTTCCAGAATTTGTCGTTTTCATTACAGACATATTCCATCCCCAAGCAAGTTTTATTTTCATCTTTAATTAATTGAGGACTCCAATTGTTCATATTGAAGATTCGAAGAACTTTTGATTCCGGAGAGTGAACATAGATCCAATTGTCAGGAAATGGACTTTTTGTGTCTAAAATAAGATTGAGAATCAGGGTGCTTCTATATTTTAATTTTTGAACCGCATCTAAAACTTTTTGAGGTGCTTTCGGATTGAGAATCCTTACTAAAGTAGTGATTGGTATGCTGGAGAGAAAATATTCTGCTTGGTATTTTTCTTTTTTACCTTCTTTATTTTTAATCGTAGCAGCTTGTACACTGTAGTCGTTGTGTTCTATTTCAATGATTTCGTTTTCTAAGAATATTACCCCCCCCCATTTTTTTGAAAATTATCAGCTATTTTTTCATACATCATACCCGCACCATATTTTGGATAGCTAAACTTATCTATCAGCGTCTTGACTTCGCCACTTTTATCAGGAAAAATAGCATTTTTTATGGCAGTTCGAAGTGAAAGTCCTTTGATTCTTTGCGCCGCCCATTCAGCTTGAATTTTTGAACAGGGGATTCCCCAAAGCTTTTCCGTGTAAGTCTTAAAAAATGTTCGATAAAGTTTTTCTCCAAAGCGGTTAGAAACCCATTGCTCAAAATTATTTTCCTCCTTGCAGGGAAACATTTTTATTTTTAAATAGCTTGTAATAATACTTATAGAATTAAAAATGCCAAGCCCAAAAAGAGCATTAAAAGGTTTCAGAGGATAGTAAAAAAACTTATTTCTATAATAAATTCTAGTAAGCCTTGGAACATCTACAAGGTCTTTGCCTAAAGTTTCTCTCCATAAATCATTCACCTCTTTTGACTTGGTGAAAAATCGGTGAGGACCCAGATCAAAGAAAAAGCCCTTGAAATCAATTGTTTTACTGATCCCTCCAACTTTTTTGTCTTTTTCAAAAATTAAAACTTTTTTGTTATTTTTTACGAGCTTCAAACCCCCAGATAGTCCGGCCGGACCAGCCCCAAAAATAATCACATCTTGTTTTTCCTGGTTCATTCTTTAAAAATTTACATTGATAAGGAAATTTAGTCATCTTACTAAACAAAAAATACCTAATTTTTTACCAAACAAGGTCTTTAACTTTGATAAATTTATTTAGTGAATTTTCTCCAGTCTAAGACCAAAAATTTAATTTGTGAAATTAAAACTTTTATCATTCTCCTCTTTTTAAAAATTAAAAAATTAAAAATTCTTTCTACCCCCTCTTTCTCTTGCCTTAGATAAAAATCGATGTTTAGAATGGAAACTCGAAGCTTATGGCTTTAAAGCCTTATTAAATCTCGACAAATAATCCTTTTAACTTTGATTTATGTCTAACAGAAATCTTCTTTATGCATTTTCAGTGGCTTTAATTTTCACTCTTTCCAGTTTTTTACTGCCGAAATACTTAAAACAAACTTCTAAAACACTTGTTTCTAAAACTCAAACCAACCCTAGCAAAGAATTAACTAAAGTTAAAGCGGAGTCTCTTTCCAGCTTAAAAAGCGCCAACAACCTTTTGGAATACCCAGCTGTTTTAAAGAATGATCAGGTTGTTAAAGTTTTTGCCAAAGCCAGTGGAAATGTTTCAAAAATTAACTTTCAGCTAGGAGAAGCCGTTACCTCCGGAGAACTGCTTGTTAAAGTCGATGATATTGGGACCAATTCGGCTCAAAGCGGCGCCGGTATTAAAAACGATCAAGTTGTAGGGGGAGAGCTCCTTTTGAAACAAGCCGAGGAGTCTTTGAAGTTGGCTAAAAAAAGTTATGATAATTTAAAAGAGTCTTCCGCAAAAGATTTAAAAATTTTAAAAATTGCCAAAGATCAAGCTGATGCCAAAGGTGATAAAGACGGCATCTCAATCGCCAAAAATCAACTTAAAAGCGCCGAAGAAAAAACCAAGACTGCTCTTTCTTCTGCCAAGACAGGAAAAAATTTAGCAGACCTTCAATACCAGAATGCACTGTTATCTCTTTCTGGCTTGGAAGATTTACATCTTTTAAAATCACCTTTTTCTGGCACAGTTACCAAAAAAATGATTTCTGAAGGGGAAACAGTGGCTCCTGGTCAACTTTTACTTGAGATAAGTGATTTGGAAAAATCAAAAGTTCAATTTTTTGTAGATGAAAAAGAAGCCCAAAAAATTTATATTGGGATGGAAATTGAGGTTAAAAATAACGACGGAAAAATCGTAACAGGAAAAATAACCGCCGTTTCTCCAAATGCAGACAGCGAAACTCGCAGATTTTTAATTGAAGCGAAGACGCAGGATGATTTGATTATTCCAGCTGAGACGATTCTTTCAGTTTCTCTTTCCATTCCAAAAATTTCGCAAGATCAAAATTCCTATCTTATTCCTCTTTCCGCCATAACTATCAGTCAAAATGAAAATTTTGTTTTTCTTTTAAAAGACGGGAAGGCCGTAAAAACAGATGTTCTGATTAAAAACATCTCCGGAGAAAAAGCCGAAGCAGAAATAAACGCCAACGAAGATGAGCAAATGATTGTCGAAGGAAACAAAATAGTGAGCGATGGAGAAGAAGTGGAAGCTAATTTTTAATGATCAATTTTCAATTTTCAATCAATTTTCAATTTATCAATTCTAAAATATTTTAAACATTGAAAATTATAGCCTTGAAAATTGATTGAAAATTGTGAATTGAAAATTGAAAATTTTATCTATATTATGCCCAAAAATACCCCCAAATCATCTGACCAACTCTACCTTGATAAACTTGAATTCGATCCGAAACTGCGTAAGTCTTGGCTCAATTTTTTTGTTTCTAATTTCCGAGTTGTCGTTCTTTTAATTTTCCTTATTTCTGCTTGGGGGATTTATTCCTATCTGAGACTCCCCAGAGAGTCCAATCCAGAAGTAAAAATACCCATCGCTATTGTTACTACAGTTTTCCCTGGTGCCTCCCCGGAGGATGTAGAAGAACTGGTAACAAAGAAAATTGAGACTGGAATCTCAGGAATAAAAGGTGTAGACAAGATTACTTCCAATTCTTCCAATTCTTTTTCGGCCATAACAGTGGAATTTAGTGCTGGCGAAAATCTGGACGACTCCATTAGAAGATTAAAGGACAAAGTTACCTCTTCCAAAAGCGACCTTCCGAGTGACGCTGAAGAGTCAACTGTCAACGAGATATCTTTTGACGACACACCCATCCTCACTATTTCCGTAACTGGCCCTTATGACGGTTTTTCCCTACGTGAAGTAGGCCAAAAAATTAAAGATGAACTGGAAAAAATTCCTGGTGCCAGAGAAGTAGTCCTCTCTGGCGGTGATGAAAAAGAGTTTGAGGTGGCTTATGACCCCAACAAGCTGTCCTTTTTTAATCTATCTCCCGGTGAGGCCAATCAGGCCATTATCTCGACCAATCAAGCTGTTCCTTCCGGCAATTTTGAAGGTGGCAAATTCAATTATTCAGTTCGAACCGATTCGCGCTTTTTTGATGAAGAGGCTTTAAAAAACATCCCACTCTCTCACACAGAAAGCGGGGGATTGGTATATTTAAAAGACATTGCAGAAGTCAAAGAAAAAGCCATCAAAAAAACCATTCTTTCCCGCCTTTCTGTCTCTGCTGAAAATCCTGAAAATGCAGTATCTATAAGTGTTATAAAAAAAATAGGCAGTTCTGTTATTCTAACCAGCGACGAGGCCAAAAAGAAAGTGGATGAAATTATTGCCTCTTCCCCTAGTGGAACAAAATATGCGATTAACAACGATTTTGCCAAAAAAATTCGCGAGGATTTTACTCAGCTTAGTCATGATTTTGCGTTAACCCTGGTTCTGGTTTTTCTAGTACTACTCCTCTTGGTTGGTCTAAAAGAAGCTTTTGTAGCAGGCGCGGCCATCCCTTTGGTGTTTTTTATAAGTTTCGGAGTAATGGATTTAACCGGAATTACTTTGAACTTTCTTTCCATTTTTTCTCTATTGCTTTCACTCGGACTTCTGGTTGACGACGCCATCGTGGTGGTTTCAGCCACTAAACAATATCTCCGAACCGGCAAATTTACTCCTGAGGAGGCTGTCCTTTTGGTTTTAAACGATTTTAAGTGGGTTCTAACAACTACAACTTTAACTACTGTTTGGGCTTTTCTCCCTCTGCTTATGGCAACTGGCATTATTGGTGAATTTATAAAATCAATCCCAATAACTGTTTCTGTCACTTTAATCTCTTCTCTCTTGGTTGCTCTCATGATCAACCATCCGTTGGCAGCTGTTCTTGAGAGAGTTCGCCTCAAAAGAAGTTTTTTCTATCTATCTGAATTTCTGATTCTATCCTTCGGTATCAGTCTTTTTTTCTTGAAAAATTATTTAGGTTATTTTCTAGGATCCATTTTTTTGGCTCTGTTTTTTATTCTTCTTATTTGGTTTTTCAAAGGAGGAAGAAAGAAGGCCATGGCAAATGAAATTTTAGTTGAAAAAGAATGGCAAAATTCGGATTTAATTAAGAAAAAGCTTTTTTTGCAGGGCCGAGCAGGAAATAAAAGTTTTTGGGAGAAAATTTTACATGGAGTTTTAAACATAAACATCGTTCTTCCTGTTTACGAAAAGCACCTGCGAGCTTCAATCAAGACCAAAAAAAGAAGAGTGGCAGTTCTTCTCGCAATCTTTTTGATTTTTGTTGGCTCAATGCTGCTGCCAATTCTAGGTGTTGTTCCAACTGAATTTTTCCCATCTTCCGATGAAGATACAATCTACTTAAACATCGAGGCACCCGTCGGGTTAGAACTTTCCGAAACAGACAAAATCACTGCTAAAGTTGAAAAAGAACTTCTACGCTACCCTGAGATAGATAATTTTTCCACCATTGTGGGCAAACCAAACTCTGCAGACAAAGGTGGCGGGGGAGGTTTTTCGAAAGACAGCTCAAATCTTTCTTCCATAATTTTAACCTTGGTTGACAAAAAAGACCGGAAAATAACTTCCTATGATTTAGCCAAAAAAATTCACGACGATCTTTTAAGCATCCAAGAAGCCAAGATTTCTGTCGAATCAATAAAGGGGGGGCCTCCCTCTGGGGCTTCTTTTGAAGCACGAATTGCCGGTGAAGATTTACAAAAACTGGACAAAATTGCCCGCGAACTTGAAGTTATTTTAAAAGGTATTCCAGGAGTTTCGAACACGAACATCTCCCTTAAAGAAGCTCCTGCTGAATATACTTTTAAACTTGATCCAGAAAAAATGGAATTTTATAATCTCGACTCAACTTCAGTGGGTCTCACTCTTCGTTTGGTTATTTCCGGAACAGAAGTTACTAAAGTTTTCAAAGGAAACAGAGAAGAAAAAGTCATAGCCACTTTTAAGCAAGATCGAATCCCCACCCTTGAAGCTTTACAAAATATCGAGATTTTAAATTCAAAAAAGCAACCCGTCTTTTTAAAAGACGTTGCGGAAATAATTCTAAGTCCTTCCGTTAATTCAATAACGCGTATTGATCAAAAGAGGGTGATTATCCTCTCCTCTGGTGTCGAAGGAAAAACCAGGCCGGCAATGGTTTTGAGCGAATTTCAAAAAAGAACTCAGGAAAGTTATAAAATGCCAGAAGGCTACACCCTTTCTTATGGAGGAGAGAACGAGCAAAATACTGACTCTGTCACTTCCATTTTAAACGCCATGTTGCTGGCTGCACTTCTCATAGTTTCTACCTTAATTATCCAATTCAACTCTTTTAAAAAATCTTTGATTGTTCTCACCACTTTCCCGCTGGCTTTAATTGGAGTTTTCATTGGAATGGCCATTTTCAGGATCAATCTAAGTTTTCCGGGGTTGATTGGAATTTTGGCTCTCTTTGGAATAGTTGTAAAAAATGCCATTATTTTAATTGATAAAATAAACTTAAATCTAAAAAGTGGTATTCCTTTTGAAGATTCAATTGTTGATGCTGGAAAATCGAGGCTGGAAGCCATTGTCATCACATCGATTTGCACCATTTTAGGGATCATCCCTGTTACTCTTTCTAACGAACTGTGGACGGCTCTAGGAGGAGCCATCATTTTTGGTCTCAGCCTCTCTTCTTTCCTCACTTTATTAGTTGTTCCAGTTATGTTCGCAACCATTATTAAAAAAGAGGAAAGATTCTAACAAATTAAAAAGAGATTGAATTTCAATCTCTTTTTTCTTTTTTTGATTCAACAAAAAATTAGCAATCCTCCATTTTTTTGGCTGAAAATAAATCTTTTATCTCATCAATCACGACCGCAAAGTACATAACGAAGATGACAATTCCAAAAATTGTTACGGCAAACCATGAGTTGATTTCCTCTTTCCATTCATAAATAAAGTTTTCCACTTTATTTATTTTTATTTCTAGAGGTGTGAGTTTTCTCATTTTTTTAAAGTTCTTTTTTTTGTCGATTTTTTGTGACATTTTTAGTCCTCCTTTTGAGCTTAGTTTATAAAGTTTTTAAAGTTTGTAAAGTTAAATTAGTTTATAAAGTTGAAAGTTTATAAAGTTTATAAAGTTTGTAAAGTTAAAAAAGAAAATATTCATCTAGAATTCTTTATGAACTTTATGAACTTTATGAACTTTATGAACTTTATGAACTTTATGAACTCATTCATATTTGCCATTTTTTTTTATTTGTATTAAGAATTGAGATTGTTCGAGTTCGCAGCCGAAAGTTAGGAGGAAAAAATGGCTAGGACTCTCGTCAGCCAAAAAGAGCCACAAAGGATAGAACCTTCAAAAAAAAATGAAGATTCTAATTCCGAAATCCAAACGTCTATTCTTTCTCCCCGCGAGATTGAACAGAAGCTCAAAATGGTTGTTGCAGCAAGAAGTTCACCAGAAGGTGCTATCGGAGTGAGACTGGGAAAAAAGTGTTTAATCCACAAACATTGTGGAATTCCAATGCTCCAAGTAAAAGTTTTTTACTTTCTCCGAAGTTACAAAAACCTCAGGAAGCCACCCAAAAAGCTACCCGACGAGCACGTGTGCCAAAACCCAAACTGTTTTTATCACACAACTCTCAAGTCAGTTCTGTTTAATTTCTTCTAAAACTATACCGAGAAAACCCATCAAAAAAATTTTGATGGGTTTTTTATTTTTATAACCAAAAATATTTATTATTTTAAGAAGTTGGTTTTATCTTCAAATTTGTCAGTCAAAATATCCGCAAAAACTTTTTTAATATCGCTTTTTTTCAAATCTCTTCCTCCCAGTCCATAAATATAGCTGGCTACATTTTTTGTTTCATTACTAAATTTTGATAAAGACCCCAAGACCTCGCTATAGAGAGGTGGGTGACTTCCAAAACTGAAAGCCCTATCCAAAACTGCAATATTATTTATGTTTTCTAGAACATTAGCAAGTTCTTGATAAGGAAAAGGACGAAATAACCTTATTTTAATAACTCCCACTCGATGGCCTTTCCTGAGAAGCTCTTTGGCTGTTTCTTTGGCAGTCCCTGCGCTTCCTCCCATTATTATAACAACTCCTTCCGTTTTATCATCCACTTGGAAGGTTTCAATTTTTGGATATTCTCTACCGGTTATTTTTTTAAGATCTCTGGCTGATTTTTCAAAGATTTCACTGGCAGATTGCATCGCCAAAGCTTGATCTAATTTTATTTCAAAAAAATCTTGTGGCAACACCAACGGACCAAAGGTTGTCTTTCCTTTACTGCTTAAAAGCGAAAAAGGATACTCATAGTCACCTATAAATCCTTTAATATCTTCATCTGAGACAACCTCGACTCTTTCCATAAGGTGTGAAGTTATAAAACCATCTTGGACAACCATTGCTGGGAGATGAACTTTTTCATTTTCTGCGATTTTAAGTGCCAAGAAGTTATGATCATAAACTTCTTGCGCCGTCTCAGAAAAAATTTGAATCCATCCGGCTTCTCGAACCCCCATCACATCCGAATGGTCACAGTGAATGTTAAGTGGGGAAGAAATGGCTCGACTCGCAATATTCATCACAATCGGAAGCCTCATCCCAGAAGCCACCCCTAGCATCTCGTACATAAGAGCCAGCCCTGCTGAGGATGTCGCCGTCATCGACCTCACCCCTGAACTGGCTGCTCCAATCGATACACTCATTACCGAATGCTCTGATTCACAAGTAATTACTTCACTTCTTATTTTTCCGCTCGCCACAAATTCAATGAAGCTTTCAATAATTGGGGTTTGGGGGGTGATAGGATAAACAGGCACGACTCCAGGCTCAATTTGCTTCATAGCCTCCGCTGCTGCTTCTCCTCCAGTTAAAGCCACCACTTTACTTTTGTTTAAAAAAATAGACACAACAATGTTAGTTAAAAGTTTAAAGTAGAAAGATATAATTTTCAATTTCCAATTTCCAATTTTTTAATTTCTTAATGATTTAAAAAAATAAAAAGTTATAGTGCAGAGATGTAATTTTTTGTTTTGGTCATTGAGAAATTATAGCATTGGAAATTGTTTGGAAATTATATCTACTCTTTCTCAACCATCCTTATTGCATGCATTGGGCATTCTACGGCACAAACCATACAGCCCTTGCAATAATTTTCATCCACCGTAACCTCATTCTTTTCGCCAATGTTAATACACCCTTCTGGACAGAACAAAACGCACTGATGACATTTAATACATTTTTTTTGATCAATAAAAGCCTTCCGAGAAGACCATTTTCCCGTCTGATTTTCTTTGCTGTTACCTCCTTTTTGAATAATTCCTCCTTCTAATATATTCTTCATAATAAAAATTTAAAAAAGACTTTTTATTCGCAACACCAAAAGCAAAACAACCAAAACAAAGGCTGCCACCAAGGCCACAGTTAAAGCCGTTTTTCCTTGACTACTCTCAATTTTTTTCAAAAAATCCAACTCTTTTTTTCGTCGCAGGAAGCTAAGAGAAGCCAAGATCAAAATCGCCCAAATTAAAAAATACAAAAGAGTACTTTCCGAATAGTAAATAAGTTGTCCAGTTATTATTCCAGAGAGAGACCCTGCGATAGCTAAAGACAAACTTTTTTCTGTTTTGCCCCGCAAAAAAACAAAAAGAGCGAAAACAACCACAAAAATTTCCAGTAGCAAATAAAGTAAAATTTTATCAAGTAAAATTGGATAGTGAGAAAGAATGGAATAATAAGGCATTATTTCAACTTTTTCTGTTCGAAGAATCAAGGGGGAGATGGCTTGAGAAAAAGAAAAGAGAAAAAGAAAAAAAAGATATTTTCCCTTCCCTCCGGTTATTTTTCTAATAAAGGAGCCTCCTTTTTCCAAAGGCATATTTAATTGTCTTTGCGTTTCTCTGGCTTTTTCTTCCTTGGTTTTATAAATAAAATCAAAAAGGATAATCATTCCAATTCCCACGACCCAAACCCACCAACTTAAAGAATAATCCAAGACCGAAGAAACAAAAAACAAAACCAGTGCACTGAAAAGATTAATCCAGTCCATGATTTTTTCTTTCGATTTAATCATCCACCAAAAAGCCATGGCTGTAACTCCGCAAGTCGCAGCAATAAGAGAGGGGGTTCTGGAAAAGTTGGCTGAGAGAAACTCATTTTTACCAAAATAAGCCATCAGAATCAAAAAGATAAAAGAGGCGGAAATAGAGAAGAGAAATAATTCTAAATTTTGTTTCCAGGAAACTTTGGAAAAAAACTGAACCCCCAGGAAATAAAAAAGAACAAAGGCAAGATACTCGCTAATTCCAGAGGTAAAACTCCCCTGGTACCCTTCCCAAGAAATTTGATGATTTTTTGAATACAAAAACAAAATTCCCTGAAAAACGAGAAAAAGAAGAACTAAGCCATTTAAAAAATTCTTTTTCCAGAATATTTCACTTCTTCTGATCAAACCAAAAAAGCCAATTCCAACCATCAGTGCGACAAAAGAGAATAAAAAGGATTGCTTAAGCAGTTCTAAAGAATTCGCCGCAAGAAAAAAAAGCCAAGGAATCACGACCACCAGAACAATCATAACTCCCTGTAACAAATTTTCCGCTTTTTCTCCTTTTTCTAAATCAGCCCCTTTTTTTGCTAAATTTACATTGTTTATTTGATACATTTTTAAAAAATTTAGTAATCTTATTCATTATCTCATTTTCTATTTTTATTGCAACTTAATTATGCTTGTGCTAGACTGAGAACACTTTTTACAGCAGTTTAAAGAAAAAATTTATGTCGCAAAAAATTAAAAAAGCCATTATTGCGGTCGCGGGAAGTGGGACCAGGCTTTTGCCAGCCACCAAGGCTATGCCAAAAGAAATGTTACCGATTGTTGATAAACCAATCATTCAATTGGTGGTGGAAGAGTTAATCGAAGCTGGGATCGAAGACATCATTCTTGTTACCAAGTGGGACAAAAAACCACTAGAAGACCATTTTGACAGGAGCTGGGCTTTGGAAAACGAACTGGAGAAAAATGGTAAATTAGAAAAGCTAAAGGAAATAAAAAAGATTTCAGAACTCGCCAATTTTATTTATGTCAGACAAAAAGGCCCTTATGGTAATGGGACTCCGGTTCTTTCAGCGGGAAGTTTGGTCGATGATGAGTCTTTTGTTTTTGTCTGGGGCGATGATTTAGTCAAATCAAAAAAATCCTTCACCCAATCAATGGTTGAGGATTACGAAAAAAATGGACATTTAATGATTGGAGTTCAAAAAGTTCCTCAAAAAGATGTTAGTCGCTATGGCATTGTAAAGCTGCGAGAGGGAACTAATGAGATTGAAGACATCATCGAAAAGCCCAAGGAAGAAGATGCTCCCTCCAGACTGGCCGACTTCGGTCGAATGATTTTGAATCAAGACATCGTTGATATTTTAAAAAATACTGCCCTAGGAAAAGATAACGAGCTTTGGATTGTGGATGCTATTAGAACCTACGTTAAAAAAGGTGGTATTTTTCTGGCCAAGGAAGTTGAAGACGGGGAATGGATGACGACTGGAGACGCTTTAAATTACTTGAAGGCGACTTTGGCCTATGCTTTTGAAAGAGAAGATTTAGCGAGAGAGATTGAAAAATATATTGAAAAGATTAAAAAAATCAGAGGAAATTTTTAAAAACATTCAAACCCAATGCCGCAAAATCAAACCCACAAACAACTCTTGGCTGATCGAAAAAAGAAGCTGGAACTCCTGAAAAATTCTGGGATTAATCCCTATCCAAGCGATTCAAAAAGGACTTTGAAGAGCGCAGCCGCTCTGCTTGGTTTTAATAAACTAAAGAAAAAGGAAATCGTCCTTTCCGGCAGAATTATTGCCAGAAGAGGTCATGGTGGAATGAGTTTTGTTGATATGGAGGATGAAAGCGGAAAAATTCAGGTTGCTTTGAAAAAAGATTCTTTGGGAGAAAAAGACTTTACTCTTTTTGTTGATACAGTGGAAAGAGGCGACTTTGTCGAATTTAAAGGAACTCTTTTCTTGACTCGTGCTGGAGAAAAGACGCTAGAAGTGAAAAAGTGGAGAATGTTGGCAAAAGCTCTCAGGCCTCTTCCAGAAAAATGGAAAGGGCTCAAAAATGAAGAGTTACGTTACCGAAAAAGATATCTTGATTTGATTATAAACAAAGATACCCGGGAAAGATTTGGTAAAAGAAGTCAGTTCATTACCCTTTTGCGTAATTTTTTACTGGAAAAGGATTTTCTAGAAGTGGAAACTCCAATCTTACAACAAATGGCTGGGGGAGCCATCGCCAAACCATTTAAGACCAGACACAATGCCTTGGGACAAGATTTTTACCTCCGAATTGCCCCTGAACTTTACCTCAAAAGACTCATTGTGGGAGGATTTGAAAAAGTTTTTGAATTTTCTCGCAATTTTCGTAACGAAGGGATTAGTCCTCAACATAACCCAGATTTCACCATGCTGGAATTTTACATGGCTTACTGTGATTACGAAAAACTGATGCGTTTTACCGAAGAAATGCTAAAAAAAATAATTCCCAAAATTAACGGGTCTTTTGAGGTGAAATATCAAGGCAAAATCTTTGACTTCAAACCTCCTTTTAAAAGAGTTTCTTTTTCCGATCTTGTAAAAAAAGAGTTGGGAATTGACGTATCTAATTTGAAAAGGTCAGAGCTGGAACAGATTATCAAGAAAAACAAGCTGGAAATTGGAAAAATAAGCTCTCTTTCCGACGCAAAATTATTGGATGAAATCTATAAAAAACTCATTCGCCCCAACTTACACGGTCCACTTTTTCTGATTGATTACCCCAAGGAGATGATTCCTTTGGCCAAAGAAAAGGACAGCGATCCCAAGAAAATCGCTACTTTTCAATTAGTGGTGGATGGTTGGGAGATAATTAAAGCCTACAACGAGCTGAATGACCCCGAAGAGCAAAGTAAAAGATTTCTGGAACAAGAAAAATCCAAAAAGAAAGGTGACGAAGAAGCTCACAGCTTCGATGAGGACTACATAGAAGCCCTCTCTTATGGAATGCCACCCACAGCCGGATGGGGAATGGGAATCGACAGATTTCTCGTAATCCTCCTTGATCAGAAGAATATCAGAGATGTTATTTTGTTCCCACTAAGAAGAAAGAAAGATTAAAAGAATTCCTAATTCACCTAATAAAATGACGAATTTCAAATGACGAATGACGAATCAATGACGAAGTTCAAAAATCAAAAAGTTTTTATTATTTGATATTTGGATTTAATTCGTCATTCGACATTAGTCATTCGTCATTTTATTAGAACTTAGGTGAATTAGAAATTAGAAATTTTATCCCCCCTCTTGCTTTTACCAAAAAAACCCTTCTATAATAAGAGGTTAGACGTTTATAAACACTCACTTTTTAAATATATTTTATGTTTTCCCCAGTGGACCCAAAAGTTCCTTCCTCTGAAAGAGAGAAGAAAATTACGAAGTTTTGGAAAAAAAATAAAGTTTTCGAGAAATCAATTGAAAACCGCCGAGAAGCACCCATCTACAGTTTCTTTGACGGTCCTCCTTTCATAACCGGAGTTCCTCATTATGGAACGATTCTTTCTTCTGTTGCCAAAGACGTTTTCCCTCGCTATTTCACCATGCGAGGTTTTCGAGTTGACCGAAGGTGGGGCTGGGATTGCCATGGGCTTCCTGCTGAGAACATGGTGGAAAAAAAGTTGGAACTCAAAACCAAAAGTGAGATTGAAGACAAAATTGGCATCGAAAGATTTGTTTGCGAATGTCAAAGATCCACCAGTAAAATTGCTTCTTCTTGGGAAGACCTTATCGATCGCATTGGTCGCTGGGTTGATTATGACAACGCTTACCGCACCATGGACTACGATTATATGGAATCGGTTTGGTGGGCCTTTAAAGAGCTTTTCGATAAAGGCTATGTTTATAAAGACACTCGCATCTCTCTTTATTGCCCGCGTTGTGCCACCCCCCTTGCCAATTTCGAAATTGCCATGGATAACAGCTACCAAGACGTTTCTGACACTGCCGTTTTTGTGAAATTTCCTCTCACTTCGCAGTCCAAAGAAAAATTACAATTACCTGAAGAAAAAAAAGCTTTTTTTGTGGCTTGGACCACCACTCCTTGGACGCTGCTTTCCAATGCCGGACTCGCTGTCAAACCAGAACTAGATTATT
>Ga0268283_1000887_pt1 | contig 16334 bp, 16 predicted proteins | sample saktaG_13_FD_190140 | JGI IMG/M metagenome (GOLD analysis project Ga0268283, IMG submission 190140) | Saline water microbial communities from Sakinaw Lake, British Columbia, Canada - sak_2013_06_06_36m | ecosystem: Environmental > Aquatic > Non-marine Saline and Alkaline > Saline ... | reverse complement strand
GCCTCTTAATCCACTCTGATCGACAATATTACATATTTTTTCACCTGTGTAATTACGTATACATTTCAGGTAAGTCTGATAACCACCACGGGCAATATAATCTGAAAGTGAATCAGGATTACTAATGCCGCAATTTGCAAGTACGATGCGATGCTGCAATTTAAAAAATGGCAACTCATTGATTAATGGTACATTATCCCATTTATTGTGGCGAATATTATTGAACTGACCCAAAACATATTCGAAAGGAACTTCACTGTTGAAAATATCATCTAAAAGGGTTTCAACCAGATCATGAGTTATATTTTTGAATGATATCCTGGCTTTTCCCGGGAGCTGAATATCAACGAGTGGCTCATACGAACAAAGCCCAATACAACCAACCTGTACAACTTCGGCATTTATGTTTTTCTCTTCCAGGTACTTGAGAATGGCTTGAAATGTTTCATTGGCTCCAGCAACTTTACCGCAAGTTCCTGATCCAATATAAACTACAGGCACATTCACAGTATCATGCCGTATAAGCGACAGTTTATCCGTCACTTCCCGCTGATTGATATCAGCTTTGGCGGCAAGTACTTTTTCAATCAGAAATTGTTTCTCGTCCATGGAGTAATACCGGAGTTAAATAGTATTTCTGTAAATATTGATTATTTGAGCAATGTCCTGAATCGCAATTGCAGTCTTAAAATCACCATTAACATTCATGACCGGTGCCGATCCGCATGCTCCCATGCAACTGACAGCTTCCAGGCTGAAACGACCATCGCGCGAAGTCTGGCCCTCTTTAAGATTGAGCACCCTTTCTACTTCCCGCAAAATACCAGATGATCCGTGCATATGGCACGAGGTTCCACGGCAGACTTTGATATGAAACTTTCCTTTCTGTACAAACCTGAACTGATCGTAGAAAGTTGCAATACCATAAACTTTACTGGAAGGAAGCTTTATATGTTGCCCAACTTTCAGGATTGCTTCTTCATTCAGATACCCAAATTCAATTTGAATATCCTGAAGCAATGGCAAAAGCGATTCGCGTGATCCTGCTTTATATCTGCTGATAATTTCGTCGATAGAAGCCTGCATATGCTAATTAAAGATTTAGTTGTCATATTGCCGACTACAAAAATAATGTATTGGTTTTTAATAATCAGTATTTATTGTGAAAAAAATAACACTGTTATTCTCTTAACAGTTGATTTTGATATCCAAATATATCTATATTTGTTTTCTGAATGGAACTTTTTCCTGAAGCAGTATGGAAAAACAGATTATCCTGAACCATGGAAATTAAAAAGAAAGAAGTTGTTATTTGTCTTGGGAGTTCATGCTTCGCCAGGGGCAATAAGCAACTGGTAAAGATTGTAAACGATTACCTTCGTGACCGAAACCTGTTAAATGAGGTTCGGTTTCATGGTGAAAGATGTTTCGGGCAGTGCGCGGTTGGTCCATCGCTCAAACTTGATGGCTTTATAAAGGAACGACTTGATGAAGATTCAATTATTGCTGTTCTGGATGAGTTTTTTGAGACGGTCGAAAAGTGAGTTATGAGTGATAAATTATGAATTATGAGTGTTGGATAAATTTCACTTAACAAAAAATCTATTTCTCTGAAACCGCTTAAGAATACTAAATAACAACTAATTACAAAATCAGAAAAAAAAATAAATTTCAAAAAAATATGCAAGCACCTCTCGTATTTATAGAAGAAGATAAATGTAAGGTTTGCTATGCCTGTATTCGGGTGTGCCCGGTTAAAGCCATTGAGTTACGGCCTTCGGGAGATAAACCCTATATTCATCCAGATAAATGCATCGGTTGTGGAAGTTGCCTAGAAGTTTGTTCTCCCGGAGCCATTAAATACTATGATTCTAAACCTGCTGTAGACGAATTACTTAAATCAGAATTTAAAGTTGCAGCATTAATTGACCCCAGCATCTCTGCTGAATTCGACGACATAACTGATTACCGCAAGTTCGTAAGAATGCTTCACGAAATGGGTTTTACGTATGTTCATGATGTTGCTTTTGGAGTCGACCTGGTTGCCAAAGAATATAACGAACTGGTATCTAACTTTTTAGGCAAATATTATATACTTGCCAATTGTCCGCCAATAGTTTCGCTGGTTGAAAAATATTTCCCACAACTAATTGACAACCTGGCTCCTATTGTAAATCCCATGATTGCCAACACCAAAGTGTTGAGGGAATTGTATGGTACTGAAATAAAAGTCGTATTTATCGGACCTTGTATAGGCGCTAAAGAAGAGGCTGACAGGTTTGGTGAGAATGCCAAAGTTGATGAGGTACTAACCTTTGCTGAACTTAGAGAAATGTTCGATCAGCATGGTATAAAGGAGAGCACGATTGAATTTTCGGAGTTTGACGAACCTCGCGGCTACAAAGGATATTTATACCCGATAAGTACAGGGATCATCCAGGCATCAGGACTTAACCAGGATTTGTTATCAGGAACTGTTGTTACAGCCGATGGAAAAGACAGGATACTGGCAGCTATAAACCAGTTTGAGCAAGGCATCGATTACATCCAGAAACATTTCAATATGTTTTACTGCGAAGGCTGTATGATGGGTCCGGGCATGAAGCCGGGTGGAAAAAAGTACAACCGGCAAACCCTGACACGTGTTTATGCTGCAAAAAGATTGAAGGATTTCAATATGGCTAAGTGGAACCATGACCTGAAACAATTTCAGCATCTTGATTTCAAACGCGAATTTAAGGCTAACAATCAGCGCTTGCAGGATCCTCCGGAAGAAAAAATTGAAGAAGTTCTCAAAATTATTGAAAAAACCAGTAATGGCGAGAACCTGGGATGCAAGGCTTGCGGATATGAAACCTGTCGTGACTTTGCCATTGATGTAGCGAATGGAATTACCCGGCCTGATATGTGCATAATGCATTCCTTGAAAAGCAAGCAGGAATATATAAATTCATTAAAGCACAGCAACGATAAACTTGCCAGAACCCAGCAGGCACTGCAAAATTCCGAGAAACGGGCTTTGGCCGAAAAACAGCTGGCGCAGGAAGCCCTAGAAACCTCTCAGACCATGTTGCATAAGCTTCCAACAGCTCTGGTAATTGTGGATGAAAATCTAAAAATTGTTGGTTCAAACGAAAGTTTTGTAACCATTTTAGGCGAAGAAGCGGCTGAAATCAATGAAATTATTCCGGGTCTGCTTGGTGCAGACCTTAAAACGTTGCTGCCGGTACAGTTTTATAAACTGTTTGCATATGTTATCAGCAGCAATGATGATGTTATTGGACGAGATGTTCATTTAAACGATAAGCTTTTAAATGTCACTATTTTCGGAATAAAGAAGAATAAAATTGTTGGTGCTGTTATCAGGGATATGTATATGCCAGAAGTGCGTAAAGAAGAAGTAATAAATAGGGTAACTGAAGTTATTGAACAAAATCTTGACCTGGTGCAGCAGATTGCATTCCTGTTAGGAGAAGGAGCAGCTAAAACCGAAAAAATGCTTAATTCGATAATTGAATCGCATAAGAGTAAAGAGTAGGGAAACTAGAATCTGGAAACATGAAACCTGAAATTTGAAACTTGAATCAAAAACAAAAAATACAACAAAACGCTGTAAAATAAAGAAATGAGTGAAGGGCAATTTTATGTAGAAGTTAATACGGTCCAGAAAAATCACGACCTGGAACGGATATGCGGAGATAAATTCCTTTCGCAACGGATTTACGAGGAGAACAGGATTATTGCTGTACTTTCGGATGGCATGGGCCATGGTGTTAAAGCGAGCCTTTTGTCGACGCTTACAGCCACTATGGCTTTAAAATTTGCCGAAGAGCACAAAGATGTCAGGAAAATTGCTGAGATCATTATGAATACCTTGCCGGTGTGCAGCGAGCGGCAAATGAGCTATTCCACATTTACAATTGTAGATATTGATATTGATGGTGAAACCCGTATTCTCGAATACGACAATCCTCAAACTATAGTTTTAAGAGGAAACACTCAAATTGATCCGGGCTGGAAATACATTACACTTGATTCAGAGAAAAATGCAGGCAAAGAACTCAGGACCTGTGCTTTCAAACATCAGAAGGAAGACCGGATTGTTATTTGTTCCGACGGTGTTCCACAATCGGGAATGGGAAGCCCTAAATTTCCATTCGGATGGGGAATAGAAAATCTCGAACAATATGTGCATCAACTGGTTAGCGCTGATCTTACAATTTCAGCCACACAACTTGCTGCCAAAGTTGTAAATATTGCAAATCTCAACGACAATTACCATCCGAAAGACGATACAACCTGTGCCGTTATTTATTTCCGCGACCCCCGCAAACTGTTATTATGCACCGGTCCTCCTTATGAAGAAGTGAATGATGTATTGCTTGGTGAAGCTGTGAAGCAGTTTGAAGGCAAAAAGATAATTTGCGGTGCAACAACTGGTGACATTGTTTCACGTCAGCTTGAATTACCAATTGTTGATAGTTTTGAATTTGACGATCCGGATCTGCCCCCAATTTCTTTCATGGAAGGTATTGACCTGGTAACCGAAGGGATTCTTACACTTGGAAAAGTTTCGGATTTGCTGAAAAAATATTCACCCAGGCTTAAACTTGGCAAAGGTCCTGCCGACCAGATTGTTAGGCTGCTGCTCGACAGCGACGAAATTCATTTTATTATCGGTACCCGAATCAATATAGCTCACCAGGATCCAAACCTGCCGGTCGATCTTGAGATAAGGCGCACAGTGGTGAAACGCATCAGGCGGACACTGGAAGAGAAATTCCTGAAAGAAGTGAAGATCAGGTATATTTAATGCGAGTAAGATTCTGAATTGTAAAATTAAGTTTGTAGAACTCGTTTTCACAAATAAGGTGTAAAGCACTTGCTGTTGTAACCTTTTTATGGCGAAGTTTCAATATTTACTACACCGCTCGAAAAGAACTGATTAACTTAATTTTACATTCCATGTTATTATCTGCAATCAGCATTAATGAAAGTACCACGGGAAATACAAAATTTAATACCGGCGCTATTTCCATCATCCAAAACAGTATTACAAAACCTTTCCGCAGCCATTTAACAAGAACTTTTGTTTTAACTCTAATCATGTTTGCATTGGCTTCAAGTACATACTCACAAGAATATGATTTAATAGTTAATGTCAACCATGATTCCATTGCCTGCCACATTGATGGTATTTCAGTAAATACAATCTATTTTGAAGCACGTTATAAGAATAAATGGATTCACACCCAGTATGATAAAAGCCAGGTTCTCGATTACAAACTAACGGCGATCAGCAAAAAAGATGTTTCTTTTAGAAGGGGAACTTCAATATTGGTAAACCCTGATTCATTGCGGATTAACCAGATTAACAGGAACATCGTTTATGCGAATGGCAGTTTCTTACTTTATTATTATACCTACTCACTGAATTATGAGCGAATTTTATTTATAAGTGAGAACTCAAGAAAAACATGGAGTTTCCGCATTGGAGGAGGATTCCTTAATAATACCGAAAAAATAGCAATTGCATCAGTTAACAATCTGAGAGGTGCAGGGAAGAACAAATTAGAAATGAATGTCGGGGCTGTTTATATTAATGAACTGCAAAACTCCGGTTCTTACATATCACCAATGCTGAATGTCGGCTACCGAAGGCAAAGTACTGACAAAAGGTTCGTTCTCAGAACCGGATTCGGAATACCGGAAGGGCTGTATCTGAGTTTAGGCTACTCGTTTTAAAATTCCAAGGCCCAAATTTCAAATTCCAAGTCCAAAGGGAAAAACCAGAAATTAAAGATATTAAGTATTTTAAAAGTACAGACTTGGATTTTGACTCCTGAAATTTGGTTTTTGAGACTATGAATTTAATTCTAAAAATTTGGAATTTATTACTTCCTTTTCACAATCAGCTAAATCTGTACTATTTGAACTATCAATTTAGGCTCAAGGTCCAATTTATAATCATTCTTAGACACTTATTTCCATACATTTGCCGGCTTTTCAAAGACGGGTATAAGAAAGGAAATTTTCTTTATATCTCATTGAAAATAAATAATATAACCTAAATAGCTTACTAATGAAATTTGTTCTTACTGTTTTCACCTTTCTATTTATTGAACTTTTATCTGCTTATTCACAGGACATAAAACCTACCATAAACCCGGAAAAGCCCACTCTGACCTGGAGCGGTTTTGTAAAAGCAGAAGCACTTTTCGATACCCGCCAGGTAGTAGAAGCAAGAGAAGGCTACCTTTTGCTTTATCCTAAAAATATTTTAGCGGACAAAAACGGGGAAGATATCAACGCAAAAGCCAGTTTTAACCAATATGCGATGTCCGCCCGTTTAACCTTAAAAGCTACCGGTCCTGATGTATTGGGGGCAAAAGTTTCAGCTTTGGTTGAGGGCGATTTTACCGGTGCCTCCAACCAGGAGAATAACAGCTTCCGGCTGCGACATGCCTATCTGAAATTGAAATGGAGCCATGCAAGTATTCTTGCCGGCCAATATTGGCATCCGATAAATATCCCTGAAATGCTTCCTAATGTCTTATCTCTGAATACCGGAGCGCCTTTTCATCCTTTCAGCCGCCAGCCTCAGATCCGCATTGAAGCTTCTAAAGGAAAAATCAATACAATGCTTGCAATCACATCGCAACGCGATAATATGAACAACGGACCTGCAGGAGCGTCATCAGTATATTTACGAAATAGTGCAATCCCAAATTTGCATTTACAGGTTCAGTATGTCGCCAGCAACCTATTTGGAGGAGTTGGATTCGATTACAAACATATTCATCCCCGGCTGGTAACCGATAGTTTATATGCAACCAACGCTTCAGTAAATTGCCTTTCGTACACAGCTTTCGTAATGGCTAAAACTAAACCGCTGACAATAAAAATGCAATGTATTTACGGACAAGGACTTAACGATCACTTGCTTATGGGTGGTTATGGAATTACACATATAGATCCGTTAACGAATCAGCAGGAATATGCACCTTTAAATTATCTGTCAGCCTGGCTGAATTTGCATACTACAGGAAAAACATGGCAGGGCTCTCTGTTTGCAGGATATACAAAAGGCATGGGTGCTAACAACGAAATTACAGGTACTATTTATGCCCGCGATGCCAATATAGCATATGTTTACCGGTTAGCGCCAATGCTGAGTTATATCAATGGTAAACTTCTTCTGGCTGCCGAAATAGAGATGACTACAGCAGCTTATGGCAAAACAGATACGTATTATAAAGTGTATGATGCATCACCGGTTACAAATACCAGAATCAGTGTTTCGGCAGGATATTTTTTTTAATGAATATCTGAAAATTTGAAGCAATACTGAATTCACCAAAGTAAAAAGGCCGTTTCAAAAATAATGAAACAGCCTTTCCGTTTAAAACTTCTTTTAATATATTACTTTTTTTTGCCCGTGTTAATGCCAAATGGCAGATAAAGCGGACAAAAGCTAATCAGGCTTGTAAGAACAAATACTGCTGCAAGAACCAGTAGAATAATTCCTACAGTTCCCGAGATTACGTTGGTAAAATACAATACTGCAACAATTGCAGCAATTACTATGCGGATAATTTTGTCGGCTGTTCCCAAGTTTGGTTTCATAATTCGATTGGTTTAGGTTTATATAATGTTAAGAATCGCAAAATTATATTCATTCAGAGTGAAAATACGTGATAATAGTCACAAACATGAATTTTATTAAATATCAGCTACCTGATAGGTAAAGGTAAGAGTTAAAACACCATAACCATGTTCCGGCTTGTCGAAATTTTATTCTCAAGTTCAAGTTTCTTCAATAAACGACTTATCACTTCGCGGGCAGTTCCCATATCAGTAGCAATCTGCTGATGTGTTAAGTTAACCTGGCTGTTACCCGACAGCATGGCTTTCTCTTTGAGATAATTATACAGTCGCTCATCGAGGCGGTTAAAGATCAGCTGATCAATAGTATCGATAAGATCGAGATAACGTTTGTTGAACATTTCATAGATATAGAAATTGAACGACGGATATTTTGTTATCCATTCGCGCAATTTTACAGACGGAATCAATAATACTTTTGTTTCTTCGAGTGTGGATGCTTCGATCAGGCTGGCGGAGTTGCTGCAGCATGCCGAAAAAGACATAATACACATTTCTCCGGGATGAATATAGTAAAGCAGCAATTCTTTGTCAGCATCAATCCGGCTCACCCTAATCAGACCTTTGACAACCAAGGGAACAGATTGAACGTAGTTGCCTGTTCTAAGCAAAGTAGAATCAACAGGAATATCCATTTCAACCGCTTCATTTGCAATAAATTGCAATAACTGGGTATCAACTTGCGGAAGTATTTTTTTAAGGGCAAAAAGTTCCATTTATTAATTTGGGAGTTAGGAATGATAAAAACGAGTTACCTTGAACGTTAACTTTGTAAAAAGGCAGTTCAAATTTAAAGTTTTATAAGATTGGTAGCACGCATTTTTATCAAACGCTGTTTTATGTTTTTTGCCTCAGCCCAAAGGAACAATTTACACTTACTTTTAAACAGTGTGTAGTTTTATCATTGCTTTCTTTACTTTTGCAACTCTTTTCCAAAAAAATTGCATGGATATAGTAACCATCATTCTAATTGCCATCGGATTATCATTCGACACTTTCGCTGTTTCTGTTTCCAGTGGATTGGTATTGAATAAGATAGACTTCCTTAATGCTACCAAAATAGCCATTACCCTTGCTGTTTTCCAGGCTGCAATGCCGGTAATAGGCTGGCTTGCCGGCTCTGGAATTAAAGATTATGCTGAGAATTTCGATCACTGGATTGCTTTCGGTATCCTCAGTTTGTTAGGCGGGAAAATGATTTACGAAAGTTTTAATTCCCATCCCGAAGAAAGGTCGTTTAATCCGCTGGATATTAAAGTGATGATAGGAATGGCAATTGCTACCAGCATTGATGCCTTGATTGTAGGATTCAGTTTTGCCCTTCTTAATTATAAAATAATGGTTTCGGTCGGCATTATCGGATTTGTAACCTATGTTGTTGCCATGTTGGGAATGCTTTTCGGTAAAAAAATCGGTGTCCGCATGGGCCGCCGCATGGAAGTTCTTGGAGGTGTGATGCTTATATTGATCGGGTTAAAGATTTTAATTGAACATTTATCGTAATCTTCAATAAATTTATTGAAGATTCAATCTCCTCAATATTGGTAATTTGTTGAAAATCTCAACCCAGTCTAACGGAATAATTCTTTAGCTTTTACATTTTCTTTTTCAAGGGTAACCGCTTCGAACAAAGGCTTCGTTTTATAGTCAATCATCGCAGCCACGAGGTTGGTTGGAAACATCTCAACAGCGTTGTTATAATTAGTAACAGATGTATTGTAGGCCTGGCGTGCGCCAGCAATCTGATCTTCGAGATCCTTCCAGGTTACCTGCAATTGTGTGAAACTCTGGCTGGCTTTGAGGTCAGGATAGTTTTCGGCTGCCACCATAATATTGCCAAGTTTCTGCGTTAGCTGGTTTTCGTAGCTAATCCGGTCTTTCTCGTTGTATCCGCTTGCCATAGCTTTGGAACGTAACTCTGTAACATCGGTCAGAAGTTCCTTTTCATACCCCATGTATTCTTTAGCTGTTTCAACCAGGTTGGGAATGAGATCAAATCGCTTTTTCAGAAGAACATCAATGAAACCAAATGATTTCATTACATCATTTTTGCGCGCAATCAATGTGTTGTACATCCACATCAGCACAGCAACCAAGGCGAGAACTAATATTAATGGGAACATAGCAAAATAAATAGTTAATGGTTAATAGAAAATGGTTAATGGTTTGATTTAGACTGTAAAGCAAATTTAGTGACAATTCTCGCCACAACCACACGAAAGCTTATTTTTCTTTGCTTTCTCCAGGCTTTCGCGGCCTTCGCTGATAGCATACCAGGCAATACCAAGTGAACCGGCAACATCAATATAGCTGATTTTAAATAATTCATATAATATGCTTGATGCTAGCAAAATAAAACTAAGATAGAGGCAAGTCTTCGTACAATGAGCATCTGCAAGTATTGCTTCAGAGTTAAGGGCTTTCCCTGTTTTTAATTTATAATTCATCAGGAAATACATCGTAAGAATAGATATGGATGCGATAATAATTCCGGCAAGAGTTGTTTCGGGTTTGGATTTATTAACAATATTCAGAATACTGCCTGCAACCAATCCAACAGCCAGAACAATAAACGCAATACCGGTAATACGAAGTGCAAGCCGTTCGAACTTGTCAAAATCTTTTATAACACTATGTTGCATCCGCAGTACCATGTGAAGAATGCCGATTCCGGAAATCACTTCAACAAAACTATCCAGCCCGAAACCTAGTAGAACAAGTGTATCGTCAGCACTCCCATAATATACTGAAACCAAACCTTCTATAATATTATAGCCAATTGTAATGATACTAAGCCACAAAGCAATATTAAGCCATTTTTCTTTGGTCATGGTTGTTGATTAAGCAGGCGTTTGTAAATCAGATAATTTTTGGAATCGAAACTACAAAATAACACCGTACTTATTGAATTGTTTACTCACAAAAATGATTGGACTTTTCGAATGGCAATATTTGTAGCAAATTCCTTAGGAAAGCCATATATACCAATACTTATAATTGAAAAATACAATGATTAAACAATTATTTTCAACTCCAACGCAAACTCTTCCGGTAACAACCCGCTAATAATTCGCTTTTATTAGTATTGCCGCCAGTCCATATTGGTCCTGTAGCACGAACAATAAATCTGGCTTTAAGCAGGTGCCCGTTGGTAATTTTCGACTCTGTGGTTGGGCAACTTCTAATTTTAGTGCAGTTTACACCATGTTTAGGGCGTGTAATGTTTTAAAAGCTGTTGAAAATAAAAAATGCATAAATGATGGTAAGCATTTAGTGAAATGCGCTTAAAACATTAAAGAAAGCATTCAACAATATTAAAAACAGAACCTTTCATTTCTAAGTGTTGGATAATTACTCAAAAACACAGAAAACGCAGGCTTTTATTCACGACTATTAGATCGCCAAAATGCGAAGCATATTTTCCTGAAAAGGAATGAAATGATTACCTGTGTGCTTTCCGGTAAGCTTTTTTCCACGCAAGCCTTGCCCAATAATACCTGCGCCAGTATTTACCCCACTTAATCCCCGACCAGATGCGTTCGTGGATATAATAAATAACCAGTTTAACCAAAAACTCAACTACCGCGATGAAACCAGCATTGCCAATACTTTCGGAAATTGATAAGCTTTGATATTCATGTGAATACACGAATACTGCTGCAAACATGGCACCTGACGCAAAAACCCTGTAGGTTATTGTCTTTAATATACTTCGTTGCGGACTGTCACGGAAAATGGTTTCAATTTCAGGCGATTGATCAACTGGTAATTTGCGCTTACTCATCAATGTATTTTTAATTACAATAATATAACTTTTATTTTAATGCTGCACTGCCAAAATGTGATTTTACGGCATCAAGCAAAGGTTCATGCATCAGTGTATTTGATGCTAAAAGCTCACCACCGAAAACATAGTCCTCGCCACCTTTAAAATCAGTAACCATTCCTCCTGCCTGCTGAACAATAAAAGTACCGGCAGCCACATCCCAGGCATGCAGTCCATATTCGTAAAATCCTTCGTAACGCCCACAGGCTGTATAAGCAAGATCAACAGCTGCTGATCCAAGCCTGCGTAATCCTGAAGTATTCCTGGCAAACCAGGTGAATAATTGTATATATCCGTCGAGCCTGCCAAAATCATTGTATGGAAATCCGGTTGCAAGCAAAGTATTTCTCATTTCTTTCTGATCCGAAACATGAATTTCTTTTTCATTCATGTATGCTTTTCCGTCTTTCCAGGCATAGAAACATTCATCAAGATTAGGCTCATAAACTACACCAATCACCATTTTATCATCTTTCATCAAAGCAATACTTACCGAAAATAAAGGAATATGATGCAGGAAATTTGTGGTACCATCCAACGGATCTACAATCCAGTTAAAGTGTTCGCCACGGTGAGTAGCAGTTTGCTCTTCAGTAACGAAACCAGATTCTGGAAGTATTTCAGCAAGCCGTTTAACGATGCGGGCTTCGGCAGTTTTATCTACGTAGCTTACAAAATCATGAAGACCTTTAACCTCTATATCAGAGACTTTGACTTTATTTATTTCTTCGAGGAAAAATTTACCGGTTTCTTTTGCCAGGGCAATTACTTCGAGGGTGAGGGATTTGTAATCCATGTCTTTGTTTTTTATTGTTGACTGCTGAGATGTAGCATGCTACGTCTTTACGTTGTGCCGGTGGATATATTGTTTTTGTATCGTTTTGAAAAGAAGATCATTACGGCGATTCCGGTCAGGATCAGAACAGCCGAAATGATTTCGGCCTGGGTGAGTTGAATGCCAAGAATGTTGTATTTATTATTGATCCGAATCTTTTCGATAAAGAAACGTTCGAAACCGTTTAAAACCATAAACAGTCCAAAAAGAACTACAGGCGCTTTTATTCTTGTCCGGTTAAACCACAAAATTCCAAACGAAATCAAGGAAATTATTGATTCGTACAGTGATGTAGGAAATACGGGTTCTGAAAGAACCCTGCAGTGCTGACCATGGCAATCGGAAATTGGAATACCAAGGTTAGCGACATTATGCGGAAAATCCGAAGCCCAAAGCCAGTCAGGAATCCAGGCCAGCCAATGAGGTTGAGACAGAGTATTTATAATCCCCCAGCATCCATCACCAGAAAAATGGCAACCCAGGCGCCCGACAGCATAACCAATCATAATTACCGGTGCTGAGCTGTCAATAACATGTCGCCAGTCGAGTTTGATTAGCTTAACATACTGCATCAGAACTATCACTGTTACAATAAACCCGCCGTAAAAGGTTAAACCACTGAATGAAAACAAGCTCCGAACCGGGTTGCTCAAAAATTCACTGAAATTGTCAATTACATCAAATACCTTGGATCCTATCAGGGCAGCCACTATAGCAACAATCATCAGATTCCAGGTGTTCTGGTACGGGCGAATAATTTCTTCAACAACTACATCTTCATTTTTTCTGGCCGAAAACCATGAATACAGATGATACGCCAAAGAAACAATCGCAATAATGAGCAATGCTTCCAAGCTTCCTTTTCCGGAAAAAATAAAATGTTGCGGATTAGATGCAAACTCCCGGTAACTGAGTATAATTCCAAAAAGTTTCCAGCCAATTATGGATGATAAAATTATGCCCGGGATTATCCCAAACCAACTGTTTGCTTTTTGGGAATGAAGTTTAAGTACTCGTTTTGCGAGTAAGCCTTCTTTTTCTTTCCTCTTAAGTTCGGCCCGAAGTACAAATCCGCCGGTTACAAACCCTAATGTCAGAAAAAAACCATACGTCTGAATCGGTAAGTCTATATGGCTTCCAAACAGATAGTTGATGAGGTCTGAGAATTTAGGGTACATGTGGGAGTTATGAGTTATGAGATATGAGTTATGAGATATGAATAAAATCAATACTACAGGTGTCATCGTTATTTACTTCAGTGATTTTCACACTTGTAATAAGGTTGATGAGGGAAGCATCGAAAGGCGTTCGCACTTTTACATAATTGCCGGTAAAGCCGTGCATAAACCCGTATATATGATCCGATTCCCATAATACGTCAGCTGTTTTGCCAATTTGCTGAGAATAAAAATGCTTCTTTTTCGATTCCGAAAGTTCGTGCAGCAACTGACTGCGTCGGCGTTTTTCGCGTTCATCCACTTTACCTTCCATCTGCAGCGCTTTTGTACCGGGGCGTTCAGAGTAAGTAAAAACATGCAGATTTGTTACATCCAGATTATTGATAAAATTATATGCATCCTCAAAGTCTTCCTTAGTTTCACCAGGGAAACCAACAATTACATCAGCAGCTATAAAAGCATCAGGCATCAGTTCTTTAATCCGCATCACCCTGTTGGCAAATACATCGCGAAGGTATTTGCGTTTCATCAACAGCAAAATTTTATCGCTGCCACTTTGCAAGGGGATATGGAAATGTGGCAATAGCTTTTCGGAAACCGAAACCATTTTAATGATGTCATCGTTCAGTAATTCAGGTTCGATAGAGGATATCCTGATACGCTCAATTCCATCCAGGTTTGCAAGTTGATTAAGTAAATCTAAAAACGATTCGTCGTTCTGACGGCCAAAATCACCAATATTAACGCCGGTCAATATAATTTCTTTTATCTCGGTAGCAGCAATTTCGCGGGCAACGTTCATTGTATTTTCAACGCTTTCGCTACGGCTTCGCCCACGCATAAATGGAATACTGCAATAGGTACAGAAATAATCACAGCCATCCTGCACCTTGAAAAACGAACGCGTGCGATCGCCCATCGAATAAGAAGGAATAAATTCACGGGTTTTGTTCACATCCGAAACATACGATTCGTGGTGTCCATATCCATGAATTTCAATATTCTGACTCTTGATTACTTCTCCCAGTCTGAATTTATCGTTATTCCCGAAAACCCAGCTTACGCCTTCCATGGTACTGAACATTTCGGGATTGGCCTGTACCGCACAGCCAATCACTGCAACCTGAGCGCCAGGATTTCTGCGATGTGCCTGCTTAATTGCCGTTTTACACTTTTTTTCAGCAATAGCAGTTACCGAACAGGTATGCACGACATAAAAGTCGGCCAGTTCGTCGAAATCAACCACATCAAAATCATCAATTCCGAATTGTCTTGAAATAGTGCTTGTTTCGGAAAAATTGAGTTTGCAGCCTAAGGTATGAAATGCAATGCGCTTTTTGGTAATCATGAGGCAAAGGTAATGAAATAAGGAATGTTGGATGTCGGATTTACGATGTTGAATGTATGGGGTAGATTAAACTGCTTTTTATCCTTCTTCAAAATTTCTTTTTACTGCTCACTTTTAGCTATTCACTATTCGCTTTTCATGCCATTGGCTATATTGCTGAATAACAATCCCTGCTACAATAACAGCTAATCCGGCAACAGTTGAAAGTAGAATTTTTTCTCCGACAAAAAAAGAAACCAGTATAAGCGAAATAAAAGGTGAAATGAAAACCAGGTTGGAAACCCGGGCCGTATGAGTTGACAATTTCAATGCTGTAAGCCATAGAACAAAAGTAAGTCCCATTTCGAATATACCTATATAAACGGCACCAGCCAATCCCAGTATTGGTGGCACTATTATGTTATGTTTGTAGATATTCCAACTCAGTATATAAACCGCACCGAATGCAAAGTTGACAAACATTTTAACAATTGCTTCGCGAGCATCTTTCATATTGATGATCCAGAACGAAGCCCATACAAACGCACTGCTGATAGCAAGAAGGACACCTGTTGTATTTGAAAATTTGAATTCCGTAAAATTCCCGTGAATCGCAATTATAACTGTACCAGCAAAGCTTACTATGATAGCCACCACACTTATAAAGGTAATATGTTGCTTCAGGAAAATTATCGAGAAAATAACAAGTATTACCGGCCATATATAGTTCAGCGCTACGCCTTCCTGTGCAGGGATACGGTTGTAGGCTTCGAACAAAACCAGGTAATAAAGGAATGGATTAAAAAGTCCCATTAACGCTGAGTTAAGCGTTTGTTGCAGAGTTATTTTTTTTAGGATTTGAAACTTACGTTTGAAAAAAATCACGAACCCAAGAAAGACAAATGCCGTAAATGTTGCAATTAACAACAGCATACCAGGATTGAGAAAGTTGAGAGTAAGTTTGAAGGCTGTACCCATTGTCGACCAGAATGCGATTGATATGAGGGCTAAACTGTATGCTTTTGATTGATTGTGCATTAAGAAAATTTATTTTTGCTAAACGAGGAAATATTCCGAATGTAAAATTACGAGCTATATTTCAACAATCATAACATGCTTTTTGTTAATACAAGATATTAATCAGAAATGACACTATGATATAAATGACTATTATTCAGAGTGTTTATTGATAATATTCTGATACTTCTATGTTACTTGCACAGGAACTTTAAATCACTAATTTTGCGCCCTCATTTGGATAAACGATGTATATGAAAAAACTTGCAGTAATTGCTTTTGGTGGAAACGCCCTCCTTCGTGGGGACCAGGTTGGAACTATCGAAGAACAGGAAAAGAATGCCTTGGACACATGCGAAAGACTTTTAACACTTATCGACCGGGGCTATAATGTAGTTCTCACTCACGGAAACGGCCCCCAGGTTGGGAATATCCTGCTGGCAAACGCTGCCGGAAACCAGGTTTATAATTTGCCTGAAATGCCAC
>Ga0268283_1000886_pt1 | contig 16355 bp, 14 predicted proteins | sample saktaG_13_FD_190140 | JGI IMG/M metagenome (GOLD analysis project Ga0268283, IMG submission 190140) | Saline water microbial communities from Sakinaw Lake, British Columbia, Canada - sak_2013_06_06_36m | ecosystem: Environmental > Aquatic > Non-marine Saline and Alkaline > Saline ... | reverse complement strand
CACCAGAATTTAACTTATTACGTAACCTTATTTTGGCTACCTATATTTTTGCAATCGGTTTATAGAACTTATGAATGATTTTTGAGTACTAATCAATTCTAGAAGAGCGCTCATGTATCCTTAAAGAGGCCTCATTAATCATGAATGAGCGCTGATGGATTAATAATGAGGGCTTCTATTATTAGTCTAGAGCATTCTAGTCTAATGATAGAGTTTTATTCATTTTAACTGAGCGCTACTCAATAATGATAGAGCGCTCTGTTATAGTAAATGAGGACTCATATAGTCCTGATGAGCGCTCTATCATCATAGATGGATGCCAAATAATCATTGATAGATACTCAACAATGAAAACTGAGCGCTTTTTTTAAAAACCACTGTTTATCTTTAAAAAATGCATTTACTGGCGATAGAGTTAATACATTTTTATGAAAAAATTCAGTTTGATGCTATTGATATTATTTTAGGTTAAAAATTGTAATATGACTCAAAGTTAATTAAATTAAAACTTAATCACTTATAGTCAGCCAGTTTGCTGTTTTCCATTGAATAAACAAAGTACACAATCAAACCAATTATCAACCAGATAATAAAGCGCAACCAAGTAATGCCTGGTAAAAAAGCCATGAGTGCACCGCAAGATAGCATACCAAGTACCGGAAATAAAGGGCTAAACGGACTACGAAACGGGCGTTTAAGATTGGGTTGGGTGATACGTAAGACAATCACTCCAAAACAGACCAATACAAAGGCCGCCAAGGTACCGATATTGACTAGTTCTGCCAGTTCACCTAAAGGCACAAAACCGGCTATCATTGACATAATAAAACCACATAGCACGATGACCCGAATTGGTGTTTGTGTGGTTTTATTAACTTTGCTAAAAAAAGGTGATAATAAGCCATCTCGTGACATAGCAAAAATAATGCGCGTCAAACCATAATACAGTACCAACATGACGGTCGTCAGGCCGGCGATTACACCTGTAGAAATAACCGCTGCCCCCCAATTATAACCCAGCAAGTTTAAGGCATGAGCAACCGGTGAAGAGACATTAAGTTCTGAATAATTAACGACACCCGTCAGCAGTCCTGACACGAGTATATAAATAACAGTGCAAAAGACCAATGAAGTAACAATACCAAAAGGCAAGCCACGCTGAGGATCTTTAGCTTCTTCAGCGGCTGTTGATACTGCATCAAAGCCAACATAAGCAAAAAAGACCAGCGAAGCACCTGCAAATACACCGGCTGTTTTCCCATCAGGTAAGGTTTGAAACCAACCAAAAGGCATGAAAGGATGCCAATTTTCTGGATGAACATTAAAAACAGCAATGCCTATAAATAGACTAATGGTAATGAGTTTAACGATGACCATGGCATTATTGGCTTTAGCGCTATGTTTTACGCCCATTATCAACAAACCCATCAGCATTAGGATGATAGTGGCAGCGGGTAAATTTATAATCCCACCGAGTATCGGCGCTTTGGTAAGGGATTCGGGTAATGGCATGCCAATGGCAGTGAGTGCATTATTAAAATAACCTGACCATCCATTAGCCACTGCGGCGACTGAAATGCCGTATTCAAGGAGTAAATCCCAACCGATAATAAATGCAATTAATTCACCAAAAGCGGCATAGCTATAGCCATAAGCACTACCGCAACCCCCAACAGCCGATGACAATTCTGCATAAGATAACGCGGCAAAGCCACAGGCAAAGCCAGCAATAATAAAAGATACGACAATAGCTGGACCGGCTTGCGTGGCTGCGGCGATACCTGTCAATACAAATATTCCGGTGCCTATAATGGCACCAACACCCAAAAAAGCTAAATCCCATTTAGATAAGCAACGTTTAAGTCCGTCACTGTTGTCGTTATGTGACGCTATTGGTTTGGTACGAAAAATTTGCAACGCCATAATAAGTAATCGCCTTTGTAGAGTTTTAATTGAGGTATTGGGGTATTCGATATAAAAGATTAATAGTGTGGAGGCACTTCTTCAATATTTTCTCCGCCGCCATTGCCTTCTGTGGATAAACTTTTAATGCGGTCATTAAGCATTTTACAGGTCGCTTCCAGCCGGGTTATTTGATGCTGTTGCTGACCGACTATTTTATTTAATGTTTGTAGTAAATCTTCTTGATAAGCTGTTTTTATTTCCAGTTCTATTAGTCTATTTTCATTCATAAGGCTGTTTAAATTACTTTTGAAAACTGCTGTTGATTTTTTTGTGCCAGATATTTATCAAATACCATACAGACATTGCGAATTAATAACCGGCCAGGCGGTAAAACGTGAAGTCCGTAAGTGGTTAGTGTTATTAAACCATCGTCTTGCATGGGCTGCAGTTCTTTAAGTTCTTTGGCAAAGTATTCGGCAAAGTTAATGGAGAACATGTTTTCTATCGCAGAAAAATCAAGTTCAAAGTGACAGATAGTATGGATTATAACTGCGCGGCGTAATTTATCATCAAAATCCAGCTCTACGCCTTTATAAACCGGTAATTTATTTTGTTTGATTAGCTGGTCATATTCATCCAGTTCTTTTACATTTTGGATGTAAGCATCCCCTACCCGACCAATAGAGGTAATGCCAAAACCAATCAGATCACAATCTGAATGGGTAGAATAGCCTTGAAAATTTCGGTATAACTTGCCTTCTCTTTGTGCGATGGCTAATTCATCATCCGGTTTGGCAAAGTGATCCATACCGATATAGACATAACCGGCTGACGTTAATTTTTGCCCGACCATTTGTAAGATATCCAGTTTTACTTCCGCACTGGGCATGTCAGCATCATTGATCTGCCGTTGGGTTTTAAACCGAGCCGGCATGTGGGCATAGTTAAAAATAGAAAACCGGTCAGGTGCCGCCGCGATTATTTTATCGAGTGTATTGGCAAAAGAAGTCACTGTTTGTAGCGGCAAACCATAAATCAAATCAATATTGGTTGATCTAAAGCCTTCTGCTCTCGCATCCTCTAATACCTTAAAAGTTTGCTCTTCACTTTGAATACGATTAACTGCTTTTTGTACGGCTGGATCAAAATCTTGCAAACCCAAGCTGATTCGGTTAAATCCTAACTCACGTAATTGTTTAATGGTGTGGGAATGTGTTTCTCGGGGGTCAACTTCTATGGAATATTCGCCACTGTCGTCATCTTTTAATAAAAAATGCTGACGGGTTACTGTCATAAGTTGTTGCATTTGTTCAAAGCTTAAGAAGGTAGGTGTACCGCCGCCCCAATGTAATTGATTAACCACTCGGTTGGCATCAAATAAATCACCCAGCATGGCAATTTCTTTGTATAAATTCTCTAAATAAGGCTCTGCATGCTTGCGATTTTTGGTGACAATTTTATTGCAGGCACAATAAAAACAAACCGTATCGCAAAAAGGAATATGAAAATACAACGACAAAGGACCGCCGGCAGTATTGGATTTTATAATATGCTGGCGATAGTCTTCGTCATTGAAACCGTCATGTAACTCTAAAGCGGTTGGATAAGAGGTATAACGTGGCCCTGCTCTGTCATAGCGATGGATTAATCCCAAATCAAATTTAATTGATTGATCCATCATTTAACAGAACCGTTAATAATTATTTTATGGGCCTTTTTATCAGTTAAGGCAACTTGATCAATAGAGCCTATTAAATCGCCAGGCTGTGTCATGGCATTACCGGATTTTGATATCCGTGCCAATAGCTTAACATTAGCAAAATTTGACAGCTTCATGTTGGGCATCATCGCCATTGAGTCGTTCAAACTGACCGTTAACGGCAAGTCAGACACTTGCTTACGCACGATAGCTAAAGGCATTTTAGGCCCAGATAACGCTTGGGCATAAATAAAAACCGTCTCTTCGGGAGATGTTGATTTTAACAATTCCGGAGCCAAACTCACTTGAACAGAAACCGCTAAATCGGATACCTTGTCCTGTTGAGCCGGTTCAGACTGGCTTTGAGTTGGAGTCTTTGGGGTATTATCGGCAATTCTTGTGAGTAAGCTTTCAATTTCTTGCCGGGGCTCAGAGCCCGGCGGCAAAGATGCCGCCAGTTTTTTCCATAATTTTATGGCCGTCGGTGCATCACCTTGTTGCGCTTTAGCCATGCCACCTAACCACAAGGCATTTAAGTTATCTGGTTCTAAAGACAACGCTTTGTTTATTAATTCTGTAGGCTTACCCGCCATGTTTTTGTCATTGACATTAGCAAGCGCATCCGCATAAAGCAACATCACTTCAGCTTGCTCACCCAACAAGCGATAAGCATTTGCAAAAGCATCAGCGGCTTGAGGATAAAGCTCCATCGCTTTATATGATCGACCCAACATTAACCAACCTTGAGCGTCATCGGGATTAGCTTTCATTTTTTCTGCCAAGCCGGTAACCATTTTATTGATTTCTGCAAGCTTGATAGTTTCCGGATCAACTGACATTTCCGCGCTGTGACTGACGGCTTGATAATTACCCAACATAAAATAGAGCGAACCAGCCAATAGCGGAATACCTAAAGCAATAACATAAACAATCCACTTACCTTGGGTTTTTATAGTGATTGCAGGGCTTGCTATATCCAAATCATCGCTCAACGCTTGCTCAAGATCAGCAAATTGTTCGTCATATTGCACCTGACTTATGCCGCCTGTTAGTCTGTTTTCTTTTAGCTCAGCCAAGCGGTGTTTAGCAATTTGGATATTACGCTGATCAAGATCGGCTGGTTTAATGATTTGTTTACGCCAAAGAGATGGCAGGATAAATAAAAACGCAAGCAATATCAGGGTGCTGACAATCAGCAGAAATAGCATATTCAAGAGGCATCACCTTTTTCTAACAAATTGCGGATTTTTTTCTGTTTGTCTTGATCTATCTGTAAACTGCCTGCTTGAGCCTTTGAGTTAGCTGAAGCATTTTTACGTCTGATAAAGAAAAACACAGTGATTAAACCCATTAATAAAAATATAACCGGCGCTATCCAAAGTAGTGTGGTTTTGCCTGCGAAAGCGGGCTTATACAACACAAAGTCGCCATAGCGATCCGTCATAAACTGGACTATTTCTTCTCTGGATTTACCTTGTTCGAGCATTTCGTAGACTTGCCTGCGCAAATCTGCAGCCAATTCTGCATTGGAATCGGCAATGGTTTGATTTTGACACACCAGACAACGCAGTTCCTTGGTTAATATCTCATAACTTTCTTGTTGTTTAGGATCGGATAGTTGCCGAGTGTCGACTGCATAACTGTTGACCGATAAAAGAAATAAAATAATTAATAAACGCTTCATTAGCTTTCAGCTTGTAATTTAGCAATCAATGGAAGAAATATTTGCTGCACATCTTCTGCACTTACCGGGCCTGTATGCTTGTAGCGTATCAGACCTTTTTTATCGATAACAAATGTTTCCGGTACGCCATACACGCCATAATCTATGCCGATACGGCCATCCTGATCCATAATACTGATATTGTAAGGATTGCCCAAGGTGTTCAGCCAGTTTTTGGCATCGACCGGCTTGTCTTTATAATTTAAACCGATAATAACAACAGTGTTTTGCTGGGCTAATTGATTAAGTATCGGATGCTCCGCTCGACAAGATACACACCACGATGCCCAGACATTAAATAGCCAGACCTGACCTTTTAAATCAGTAGGCGTCAACTTTTCTTTAGGTGCGTTAAGATTGGGGGCAGAAAATTCCGGTGCGGGTTTATTAATAAAAGGCGAAGGAATTTCACTGGGTTTAAGATTTAAACCCAAGGCAAGGAACACCGCCATGATGATGAATAATACTAAGGGTATGATGTATTTAAGCATTATGATGATTTTTACATTAATCAATTGAATTACGAGCTAGTCGATATCGCTTGTCAAAAGCTGCACACAAACCACCGGCAGCCATAAAAACAGCGCCCATCCAAATCCAGCGTATAAATGCTTTGTAATAAATACGTAGGCTCCACGCGCCTTGGTCACCCAATGGCTCACCAATGGCAACAAATAAATCCCTAAATAAGCCGGCATCAATCGCCGCTTCTGTCATCGGCATAGTTTGTACTTGATAAACCCGTTTTTGGGGTTCCAGCTTGGCAACTTCTTTGCCTTCATGACTGACTGTTACAAAAGCTTGTTGTGCAACATAGTTCGGGCCTTTAGTTTGGGTGACACCTTTAAACTCAAAAATATAGCCGGACATATCTATAGTTTCGCTAGGTTCCATGCGCACATCTTTTTCAACGCTATAAACACTGGTTAGGGTAATGCCGGTTACAAAAACGGCAATACCCAAATGTGCCAAAGTCATCCCATAAAAACCGGCAGGAATAGTTTGCAATCGTTGCCATGTAAAACCTTTAGCGCCAAGACGATCAACAAATGACAAACCAGTAATAGCTAAAGTCCACAAAGCCAATGTTAACCCCAATACCGCTGCCCATGAATAAAAAGGCATTAACAAAGGAAACAACAAACCACCAGCAATACAAGCGGCAATAATCCAGCGCACTCGTAAAGCCAATTGACCAATTGAGTCTTTTTTCCAACGCAATAACATACCCAAGCCCACTGCAATCGCTAATGGCGCCATTAAAGGGATAAATACGGCATTGAAATAAGGAGGGCCAACAGAAATCTTACCCAAGCCTAAAGCGTCAATCACCAAAGGATATAATGTACCTAATAAAATACTGGATGCAGTAACAACCAACAAGACGTTATTCAATAAAATAGCGGATTCACGGGACACCAACTCAAAGGTAGCGCTACTTTTAACCGTAGGGGCTCTGACGGCATAAAGCAACAATGAACCACCGACCACAACGGCCAGAAAAACAAGAATAAACAAGCCACGTGCCGGATCACTGGCAAAAGCATGAACCGATGTTAAAACACCTGAACGAACGAGAAAAGTACCCAACAAACTTAAAGAAAAAGCAAAAATAGCCAGTAACACAGTCCATGTTTTGAAAACACCGCGTTTTTCAGTGGCGGCTAAAGAATGGATAAGTGCTGTGCCCACCAACCAAGGCATAAATGAAGCATTTTCTACGGGATCCCAAAACCACCAACCGCCCCAACCTAACTCGTAATAAGCCCACCAACTACCCAAAGCAATACCCAGCGTCAAAAACATCCAGGCCATATTAGTCCAAGGTCTCGACCAACGAGCCCAAGCGGCATCCAACCGACCTTCAAGCAAAGCGGCAATAGCAAAGGCAAAAGCCACCGAAAAACCGACATAACCCATATAAAGCATAGGTGGATGTATGGCAAGCCCCGGGTCTTGTAATAAGGGATTTAAATCACGCCCTTCAAGAGGCGCAGGAAACAAACGCTCAAAAGGATTGGAGGTAAACAACAAGAACAAAATAAAGCCAATTGAAACCAACCCCATGACACCTAATACGCGAGCCAAGGTGGCTTCTGGAATACTTTTGCTAAATTGCGCAACCAAACCAGTCCAGAATGTCAGTACCAAACCCCATAGTAACAAGGAGCCTTCATGCGCCCCCCAGACACCAGAAATTAAATATAAGGTAGGCAAGGACGTATTAGAATTAGTGGCGATATATTTAACGGAAAAGTCATGCGTCAGACAACTATAAGTCAGACACCCGTAGGATAAAAACATAAACAATAGCTGTGCGAACGCAGCAGGCTTTGCTATTGCAATCCAACCACTGAGTCCACGATAGGCACCCATGATGGGTAAAGTACCCAAAACCAGCGCCATACACAAAGCAAGTATCAGTGAAAATTGTCCTAGTTCTGGTATCATGCTATTGGCCTTTGCCTTCAGTGGGTTTATTTTTCAAACTGTCTTTTACTTCAGGCGGCATATAGTTTTCATCATGCTTGGCCAGTACTTCTTCAGCAATAAACACACCCTGATTATTTAATTTTCCGTGGGCAACAATTCCCTGCCCTTCCCTGAATAAATCCGGCAAAATCCCTGTGTATTCGACGGTTACTTCTTTACTAAAGTCAGTTAGCTTAAAACGAACCATCATTCCGTCGCCGGGTCTTTCGACGCTACCTTTAATCACCATACCGCCCAAACGAAATAAAGCATCTTTTGGCGCTTTACCATCCACTACGTCTGTCGTTGAAAAAAAGTACATTAAATTGTCATTAAAAGACTTCAAGGCAAAGCCCGTAGCTATACCTGCTCCTATCACCATGATGGCAATCAAAATTAGACGTTTTTTTCTGGCCGGTTTCATCATGACTTATCGTTTCCGCTTTAAACTTTGGCTAAAAAACTGTTTACGTTGAGAAACAGGGATAATGACATTGGCCAATAAAACCAATAAAGTAAGTCCATAGGAAGTCCAGACATAAAAAGCGTAGCCACCCATGGCAAAAAATTCTTGCATAGTCATTATTTGTTCTCCAGTACCATTGTTTTTACCCACTGCGAATTACGTTCGCGTCTTAGCAACTCTAAGCGTGTTCGCTGTAACAAGGCAATTAGATAATAAAACTTAAAAGATAAAGCCATTAACAACAAAGGGATGAGCATACTGACATGAATAGATGGTTTATCCATTTTTGTGACTGTTGGTCCTTGATGCAAGGTATTCCACCATTCTACAGAATAATGAATAACCGGAATGTTCACCACACCCACCAAAGCCAATATTGCGACCGCTTTTGAGGCTACGCGCTTATCATCAATGGCGCCATACAAACCAATGACGCCTAAATACAAAAATAACAAAATTAATTCGGACGTTAAACGGGCATCCCAAACCCACCAAGTTCCCCACATGGGTTTTCCCCATAATGATCCGGTAGATAAAGCGATAAATGTAAAACTGGCGCCAATCGGCGCACTACTAATGGCGACTATCTCTGCTAATTTTATTCGCCAAATCAAGCCAATTGCACCGGCAATAGCCATGACGACATAAATAAATAATGACATCCAGGCACTAGGGACATGAATATAAATAATGCGGTAACTATCACCTTGCTGATAATCGGCGGGCGCCAAATACAAACCCCCATATAACCCGGCAGCCGTTAACAACACAAAAATCGCTACCAACCAAGGCATTAAACGTTCTGTAAACGAATAAAAATGCGGGGGCGATGCCATTCTGTGGAAGAATCGAACTACTACGTCTGGAACTAGAAACATATAATTTAAGAGAAAAGGTAAGATTCAATAATTAAAGAGAAATTTATTTACTCGTCAAGCTCAATGGCTCTAAAAGTTAAATAGTAGTTAATAACTAGAAATGCGTCTGTCTATTGAAAGGCATAAATGTACTGTTACAAATCAACATTAATATTTGTTAAAGCAATGACATTACACTTTGTATAAATTAGCTTTATATTTTAAATTCCAATTATATCCGATATTCAATAGAGGCTTAAGTTTTTGTCCTTTAACTGCTTTCAGTTTACTCCAGCCACTATTAATACAATGTAAATCGCCCCTTACGGGGCGATTTGTTTAAGCAATTTGCTTTGACCAAATGTTATAAACATCCAGTCAAGCTCTAATTAGTCACTAAGGATTTGGGCCGTTGTGACAACTAAAACAGCTTACTTGATAACCAACTGGCCAGTTTTTAGTACCAAAGTTTCCTGCATTAATGGTTTTTGCAACTTTTATAGCACTCAGTGGCGTACCTGCACTGGTAGTCCCGTGACAATAAGCGCAACTAGGTGTTGTTGCACTACCATTTTTATTGGCTCCTTGATGTGAACTCACCCAAGCATTTCCTCTTGTGTGCATACCATGCGGCCCACCATTGACGGTAGTTGGTACCGTTTTATGACAAGCAGTACACTCTGCAACTGGTCCAGTATGCCCTTGAACGGCAATACTTTGAGTATTGTCATCTGCATGAGTTGATGGATATTCCGCATGAGTTGCTCCATGACAAGCTTCACATTGCAAACCACCATGACCGGTACTGAAACGATATAGATTTAATCCGGGGACTGGTGTATTAGCATTGGTAGCAAAAGTATGATCCGTTGATATTTTAGGCAATCCATTCACATCAGTAGCTGTTGTAGTGCGCTTACTATTGTTATGGCAAGACTCACAAACAGGTTCATTAAACCAGCCTTGACGAGCCTTACTACCCACTGCAGTCAAATTACCATGGCAACTTTGACAGCTAACTGCATTATTCCCTGAAATGTCTTTAGCCTTACTCATAGGCCCACGTAAACATTGTGTAACAGAGCCCGGATGGCAATTATAACAAGCTTGTCGATCACCACTCGTATCCAGTGGCAAATTAGTTGCCGGATCAATCACGTTAGCATGTTTTGAATGTAAGACTTGGGTGAACGGTCTAATATCAGCGAAACCAGACATTACTGTTTTCTTGTTTAGCTTGTCAAAGTATGCGTTACTGGCATGACATTTAACACATAATACTGGCTTCAAAGAATTCGCTGTTGCTAGCAAGCCTTTAGGATCAAAGTTTGATGCCGCTAATGCAGCCTGATAAAGTGGCGTGGTCAATTGTTTTTCGTCATGCAATCGTAAAATATTTCTTTTCCAGTCTTTTTCCTTATCCTTATCCTTATCCACTACCCAGCCGGCAGTTGGTTTTGCAGCATTACTTATAGTTGTTGAGGCATGACAGCCCTTACAAGTCATTTCATCACTGACCGGCAATACGGTTGTAGTTTCTGCCAGTATATTATTGCTCAGATCTCTGGCGACCACTTTAACAGTAGGATAGAAATTCTTAACCGGATTACCATTATTATCAATTAATGGGTTATCCGGAAATGGCGTCATCGGAATACCTTCCGCTTCAAACCATTTAAAATCAGTATTATAAATCATATCAGTAGGAATTAAACTTGGAACTTTACTGCCCGGAGCTGGAGTGCCTGATGCAAGACCATCCAAATTTACACCCTCATCCTTGGCAGGATTAAGACCAAACAATAAACCCACGTTATCCCAAAAATTGGTTTTATCATAACTGCTGCTATTCATGGATCCAGTAGAGTCAGGAACAGCTTCGTAAGTCAGCTTAACGTTAGTCGTAATCAACTTACCCGACTTATTTTTCAACTGTGCATGTAAGGTGTTGTAAGGAGGCAAGATAGTGAAAACCGAGAAATCCATACCATCCATACAATGCATACCCAAATCATTCCAGGCAAGCAAAGTATAGTTGCCGGCTACTGGTGCTGCCTGCACTGTAACCGGTACAGTCAAAGTTGATTTAGTGTCTTTAATTGTTAAGGTTGCTGAGCCCGCACTGACACCTTTCACAGTAATAATATTGTTAGCAAAAGTAGCAGTTGCAATAGCGTTACTTGAAGATGTCACGGTTACTGCTCCGACTGCATTTGATACCGCAATAGGAGTTGTTGCACCAATGGATAACGAAACAGTTGCAGGTAACACAGTCAAAATAGGCGAAGCGGTTACAGTAATATCCTGAGTCACTTCAGGTGCAGCATTATAATTATTGTTACCAGCCTGATTTACTGCGATAGTACATTTTCCAGTAGAAATAGCCTTGACAACTGCACCATTAATGGTACATATATTTGGTGTAATGGATGAGTAAGATACCATCAATGCTGAACTTGAAGTCGCAGAAACTGTACCTGTTGCCCCATCAATAAGACTCAGTGGTGGACCCAAGACAATAGTTTGTAAGATTTTTTCTACGATAATATCTTTAGTGACTTGTGGGGCGGCACTATAATTTGCATTACCTGCTTGATTTGCTGCTATGGTACATATACCACCAGCAAGTCCGGTAACAGTAGTACCATTGATTGAACAAATAGTATTGGTTAAGCTACTAAAAATAACCGGAGTAAGGCCTGACGTTGCTGTCGCAGTAACTGTAGCTGTTCCATTATAAATAAGGCTCGGTATTGAACCGAAGCTAATAGTTTGGTTTTGTATACTAGTCGCGTAAATCGTGACATTAATTTTTTTGGACGTTTTATTATCTCTGACAGTTACGACAGATTTTCCTGGAGCTATTCCAGTTATAGTTGCAGTGCCTTTGCTAAAGCTTGATTTTAAGTAAGTTACACTCGTATTATTGGTACTCGTAGAAACCCTTACAGGCTTTGATGTTGAAGAAGAAGCATTAGTGACAGCGATATTAACTTTATTACCAACATTAATTGTTGCTGAACTCGGATTGACACTAAGCGCCAATGCATCAGTAAATACAAACAATGCCATTAAAAACAGAAATACACGAAATACTGGAATAGTCGCTTTCATAAAAACCCCTCTTTTTTAGTAGGAAAATACACTTTTATTTATTAAGGATATTAAACCTTATAGTGTGTATGTTCTATTTTTTAATCAATGGTTTTTTAAAAGACTTCAATTATTGATATTTACAAATAAAATATTTTGTAATTTACTGCTTATTTAATAAAGCTAACATTATTGATTTTGTTGACCGATGGATACAAATGGAAATAATTAGAAATGTTAAAAATATTTATCTGTATTTTTAACTTAATTTATTGCCTAGTAAGTCAGTAACTGCGGTATCTGCTACGCCACAAACTTTAATGTTGTTTTTAATCACGCAGGAATAGTTTTCATGAAGATGACCATGAAAAATATGTTTAACACCCATCACGGCAGCTAATTCACCAATTGCCCTAAAACCATGTCGATGAGAACCGGGAGCTTCATGAGAAACAAGAATATCAGCTTTTAAATCTTTTAATGCCTCAAATTCGTCATGCCAAATTGCTGATTTGTATTTCAATGACAACTCAAAATGAGGAATACTAGCTGACTGGTTAAGTAAATAATGCTGTTTTCCGAGCCATTTTGGCTGTTGTGGCGGGTACCAAACTCTTCCCAAAAAAACGCCACTTAAACCAACAATTTTAAGGCCGGCAATTTCAGTGACTTTTAAATGTAAATCTCTATGAGAAAAAGCTGAATTGAAAAGATTATGATATTTAACGGGTGTTTCAAAATCGTGATTTCCGGCAATCCACCAAACTTCAGTCAAGTTTTCTATTTCTTTTAAATACGATTCCAAGGGGAATTCAAGATCATAATCCCCCAATAAAACAACAGCTTCCGGCTTATATTTAAGAACAGCAGTTACAAGTGGCCTAAAATTTCCATGGGGGTCACCAGCAAATAAAATTCTCTTATGTTGGGTCACGTTATCTTCTTATTAATGTATTTTTAATGGTAATGATGAAGATAAAGTGAGTTACAAATCGCTTAATGCCAGTTCCTACTGAAATTTTCGAGCACCCGCTTAATTAAAGTAAATTCCTGGCTTTTATGAAAGCTTCTCTAAAATCAAGATATAACGGTTTATTTGTTTGCAGCATTAATTTTAGCATCTCATGTTGCAACTGATATTTGACATTACCAACTGCTAACGCGCCCACACCAACAGCACCTTGAGAACTTAGCGCATGAATTAAAGGCGCACCTAAATCATTACGTTTAATGCCCTCAATGCCCATCGGTGGAACTGCATTAACATCGCCAGCCACCTTCAATTGTTTAGCTTCTTTAAGGACAGCCGAACTTAATACTTGAACGCCTGCTTTAGCAACACAAAAAACAATATCAGCATTGGCAACCAACTGAATTTTGTCTGCATCAGAACTGGCACAAGCACCTTTTAATGAGCAACCAAAACGGCGATTGTAATCTTTTGCAACATCGGATGCAGCTTCAATGGATAAATGATCTACCAAAGCCGTATCAGCCCCTGCTAATGAGGCAATAATACCTGTAGCAATTCCAACCGGCCCTGTGCCACCAAAAACAAGTGCGTTACAATCTTTAAGTTCTTTACCATGTTTGCTTTTAAGCTCTTTCTCTACGCAAGCCACCAAAGCAGCTGCGGTCGTAAATGCCCCGCTGGGGTCTGCAAAAACGGACACTTCAAAAGGCGGAACCATTGCTTGTTTACTTGCATCAAGCATATCGATAGCCAAGCCTAAATCGCGGCCACCAATAAAAATTCCGGTTCGTTTAACACCGGCTGGAGATCGTGAAAAAATGGCATCCTGGGTAAGCCTGTTAACGCTGTCTAATTTAACATTGCTATAAGGCATAAGCACATCAAACCCTGCATCCATAGCCATATTAATATCAAACGGACTATTATTAGGCATAGGGTCAAGCATGTGTAGAATGCTGCGTTTCTCCATTAGAGATATCCTTTATTAGTGACTGCGGATAAACTGAAAATTAAATCTAAATATTGGACTTAATGTAATCTCTGGCTACTTCAAACGCATGTTCAAAATGCAAATACACGGGCTTTTCACTGCTAATCATTTTTTTCAATAAACGGTTTTGTGCTTGGTATTTAATATTGCCAATCGCCAAGGCGCCGATACCCACAGCACCACTGCTGGAACCATCAATGGGTGTGCCATTATGAAAGGCATCAACACCGGCAATCCCTGCGGGTGGAACCGCATTAACATCAGCGGCAACTTTAAGCTGCGGCGCGGAAGCAATAAGTGCTGCACTTAACAATTCAATTCCTGCGGCGCCGGTTGCAAAAACTACATCGGCCGTTTTAATGTACTCAGCTTTATCTGCATCTGCACCAGCGGCGATAGTGATTTTACCGTCACCAAATTCATTGCTACACATATCGGCGATAAGCTGTGCCTTTTCTAGTTGTCTGCCGATGATTCTGACGTTTGCTCCTGCTTGAGCAGAGATAACTGCGGCAGCTTGCCCTACCGGACCGGTACCACCCAAAGCGAGGATGTTTTTTCCTGCCAATGTGGTATTGAATTTTGTAATTAACTCATGTTCAACAGCCGCTACCATACCGGCTGCTGTAGTAAACGCGCCACTCGGATCAGCAAAAACAGAAACTTCAAAGGGTGGAACCATGGAACGCTTGGCCAATTTCAACATATCCATTGCTTGCTTGGTATCTCGGCCACCAATAAAAATACCGGTACGTTTTAAATTTTTTGTACTACGGGAAAAAATAGCATCTTGCACCAACCCCTGAACTTCACTGGCTTCAACATTGGTATAAGGAAGTGCAGAAACCCAGCCCGCATCTAAAGCCATATTGACATCAAATGGGCTTAAATTTTTAGCAGTGGTTAACATGTGTAAAATGAATGGTTTTTCCATAGTGGCTCCTGAGTGTATTAATACGGCAAGTATAAAAGAAAAAATAACAGAATAACAATGTACTTGCTTAATTACTGTTCAAATCAATCATTGCTATCGTGTCAATATAATTTTATTCCTACTTGTTCGCGTTTGCTTAAATCAAGCCTTTAAGCTTATAGAGTAACTCCAAAGCCTGCCGGGGCGTAAGGTCATCCGGTTTTGATTCTTCAAGCATAGTCACCGCTGGATGAACTTCATTAGCAGAAAATAAATCAAATTGGTTAACACCGACGGCAACCTGCTGCTCACTATAAGCATGTTCTTCCAAATGCCTTAGCTTGGCTTTTGCCTTGTCTATCACTTGTTTTGGCACGCCCGCCAGAGAAGCAACTTGTAACCCATAACTTTGACTGGCAGGGCCGTCTTTAACAGCATGTAAAAATATAATTTTGTCGCCATGCTCCATCGCATCCAAATGAACATTATGAATGGTTTTCTGTTCATCAGCCAAGGTGGTCAATTCAAAATAATGGGTCGCAAAAAGAGTAAAAGCTTTCGTTTCTTTTGCCAGATGATCAGCACAAGCCCAAGCTAATGACAGGCCATCAAAAGTGCTAGTGCCACGCCCTATTTCATCCATCAAAATAAGACTTTTTGCGGTGGCATTGTGCAGAATGTTAGCAGTTTCCGTCATTTCAACCATAAAAGTAGAACGCCCGCTCGATAAATCATCAGAAGCGCCAATACGGGTAAAAATCTTGTCGACTGGACCGCACACCAGATTTTTTGCGGGCACATAACAACCTATGTGCGCGATTAGAACAATCAGCGCTGCTTGTCGCATATAAGTTGATTTACCGCCCATATTGGGGCCAGTCACCACTAACATTCGTCGCTGATTTGAAAATGACAGATCATTTGGGACAAAAGGAATGTCGGAAACTTGTTCAACAACCAAATGTCGGCCACCGTCAATGGTGATGCCAGGTTTATCCAGTAAAACCGGTTGAGATAAGTTTAAGCTTTCTGCCCGTTCTGCAAAATTAACCAATACATCCAGTTCAGCCAATGCTGCAGCGCAATCTTGCAAAGGAATTAAAGAGCGACCAAGATGAATAAGTAATTCTTCGTACAAAGCTTTTTCGAAGGTCAGTGATTTTTCTTTGGCACTCAGCACCTTATCTTCAAACGATTTTAATTCTTCAGTAATATAACGTTCAGCGCCTTTTAATGTTTGTTTGCGCGTGTAATGTGGTGGCA
>Ga0268283_1000885_pt1 | contig 16372 bp, 17 predicted proteins | sample saktaG_13_FD_190140 | JGI IMG/M metagenome (GOLD analysis project Ga0268283, IMG submission 190140) | Saline water microbial communities from Sakinaw Lake, British Columbia, Canada - sak_2013_06_06_36m | ecosystem: Environmental > Aquatic > Non-marine Saline and Alkaline > Saline ... | reverse complement strand
ATACGGTTGATGAAATGGCTGCTAATTTGCATCGTATCGACTTGATTGAGCTTGAATTTCCTGACTTTGCAGATGGTCGTTTATTTTCTCATGCTTGGTATCTTAGAAACCGTTTTGGTTATCAAGGTGAAATAAGAGCAACAGGTCATTTTATGCCTGATCAGGTTTTTTATCTCTCACGGGTCGGCGTAAATGCATTTTCACCAGAGAATACAGAATATTTGCCTTTCGTACTTTCAAATTTGGATGACTTTACTGTCAAGTATCAGAATTCAACTAATTAAAGCTAAGCCTTATTCTAAAAATTCAGGCTCTTATAATACCTCCTGTAAAAATCGTCACAACTTCATTGATTATAAATAGATTTTATCGGTGAAGCTGTGACAGTTAAACTGTTGTCAGTTACTTAAACTGAAGCTTTCCGGTTTTTTGTGGATACTTAATGTATTACCAAGGTGTAAAAAAAACGATAGTTCCTCGCCCTGTTAAAAAGAAACACGCCTTACAGGGTAATCTTCATCCTCTCTTAGAGCGTCTTTTTTTAGCACGTGGAATCAAAACAGATATAGAACTGGATCGAACGCTATCCAAATTACCTTCTCCTTGGCTATTGTCAGGATTAGAAGACATGGTTGCTCATTTGATTATTGCTATTAACGAGCAGCAAAAAATTTGTATCGTTGCCGACTTTGATGCTGATGGAGCCACTAGTTGTGCGGTTGCCATCAAAGGCCTTCAATTATTGGGGGCAGGGCAGGTGTCATTTGTAGTCCCTAATCGCTTTGAATACGGTTATGGCCTAACGCCCGAAATAGTCGAGCTTGTTAAATTACAAAATCCTGATGTAATTATTACCGTTGATAATGGCATATCAAGCATTGACGGTGTTAAAGCAGCAACTGATTCAGGTATAAAAGTTCTGGTGACCGATCATCACCTTCCCGGTTTGGAGTTACCCCCAGCCGATGCCATTGTAAACCCTAACCTTCTTGATGATAAATTCCCTTGTAAGTCACTGGCAGGCGTGGGAGTTATGTTTTATGTGTTAATGGCTTTAAGAAGTCGGTTAAGGGAAATGAACTGGTTTGAGAGTCATCAAGTTAAAGAGCCAAATCTTGCCCAATTATTGGATTATGTCGCTTTAGGGACTGTTGCTGATGTAGTTGCGTTGGAACAGACTAATCGAATTTTGGTTCATCAGGGTTTATTAAGGATTCGCACAGGGCGCTGCCATCCCGGAATAAGTGCACTTATTGAAGTTTCTGGAAGAAATCCTCAAGCTATTGCAGCATCTGATTTGGGTTTTTCTATCGGTCCTCGTTTAAATGCTGCTGGTCGTATGGATGATATGTCCTTGGGAATTCAATGTTTATTAACTGATGACCCAGCACTTGCCAAAGGTATTGCTTTACAACTCGACGAGTTAAATAACGATCGACGTGAAGTTGAATCTGTCATGAAGCATGAAGCCATGACTTACTTAACCGAAATGAAAATGCTGGATAAGCACCATTTACCATCTGGTGTATGTTTGTTTGATGCTAATTGGCATCAGGGTGTTATTGGTATTTTAGCGTCACGCATTAAAGACCAAGTACATCGACCTGTTATTGCTTTCGCTCCGGCTGGAAAGGATTTGATTAAAGGGTCTGCCCGTTCTATTCCCGGCGTACATATTAGAGATGTGTTGAGTGATATTGCAGTTGCTCATCCCAAAATATTAAGTAAGTTTGGAGGCCATGCCATGGCTGCAGGGTTAAGCATAAAAATGCACGATTATCCTCCCTTTGCTTTGGCTTTTGATGAAATGGTTAGCAAGCGTTTAGCCTCTGTTGATTTGGAGCAAAAAATATTGTCAGATGGTGAGCTGACTGAACAGGAAATGACTCTTGAAATAGCCGATTTATTACAAAATGCAGCCACCTGGGGGCAAGCTTTTCCTGAGCCATTATTTGACGGAGTTTTTGATGTTATTCAATCACGTGTTGTTGGGCAACGGCACCTTAAATTGGTATTAAGAAAACCCGGTGGTGACCTTGTTATTGATGCCATTGCTTTTTTTGTCGATAAACCTGAACATTGGTTAGGGTTAAGGCAAATTAAAGCTGCCTACAAACTAGATATTAACGAGTTTAGAGGCAATAGAAGTGTGCAGTTTATTGTGCAGTATTTTGAAAAAATTACATAATATGGCGGGGTTAATTCTAAGTTATTCCTGAGTGTATTAATTACCTTAAAATGCTGCACCAGAACTTCTGTAATAGATATTTCCGACTGATTCTTATGTTAGGCAGTTTTTAAAATATAGCGGTATAATTCAAACAGCTTAAATAAATGAAATAAAGTAACTCGTCAGTTTTTTACTTTCCGAATGTTTGTCTCTGGTTTCCGTCTGGCCAACACCGTAAACGCACTAATTTTTAGTCCTTGTGTCAGATTTAAACTGACTGATCTGAAATAAGTCTAACTTAGTAACCTTTTTACTGTTTATTTTAGCAATTCTTGAAGACATACATTGAGATAAGTTCAATTGTAATGTAATAGTTCACCACATAAAACTACCATGAAAGTATACTTCGTATTGATAGCTCTCACTTTTCTGACCGGGTGTGACAGTGTGTCACTTGCACTAAAGTCTGCTCACCAGTTTTATTATGATTTGCCAAAATTAAATGACGTTACAATAATCCCTGTTGAATTGGCCCATTCGTCTAAACTAAAATCATCTAAAATCTTACCTTCTTTGCCTCCGCTGTCATCGACAGATCTCACTAATAGCAATAGGATTCCGACATCTAGGTCAACTGCTGTCGCCTCGGTGATGCCGATTGATTCAAAGCCATTTTACTCGTCCAAGATTCTTAAAATTGGATCACGAGGAGATGCTGTGATGGCGCTGGAAAAACGGCTTATGGAACTTAAATACGACGTGGGTACTGTCGATGGCTTTTATGACCAGCAGACTTGGCAAGGTGTCATAGCGTTTCAAAAATATTCCAAGTTAAAGCGAACAGGTACTTTCACGTTGGAAACACAGAAAGCATTGCATCTGGCAATACTCTCTGAAGGCACTCATCCTGAAGCGGGTTTGCCTCGTGTCGAGATTAATCTTTCCCGTCAGGTGCTATTGTTCTTTGATGAGCAAGGACTGAACCGTGTTATCGCTGTCTCAACGGGATCAAATCGTAACTATTGTGAAACGTCGAAAAAAACGGGCGAACATATTTGCGGCGTGGCTCATACCCCTCGCGGAAAGTTTAGCATTCAATGGAGAATTCACGGTTGGCGAGAAAGTGATCTGGGCAAGTTATATAATCCCTTGTATTTCAATGGTGGTTTTGCAATTCATGGATCGCCTTTGGTGCCTGCGGATAACGTATCCCATGGTTGCGTCCGAATATCGATAGCAACGTCATTGTGGTTTTACGAGGCCATCAAAAACGGCACGCCAGTTATTGTGTTTGATTGATTTTATGTTTCTTCAGACATAATCTCTTAAACAGCACCTGTTGTCTGACAAAGTTATTTTCTCGTGATAATATAATTTGTATTGAAAGTCCTTAAAACTTTTTACTAAACGTACAAATAGTAAACAAAGAGGAAGTTGAAATGAAAAACTATGAAGTTGTAAATATTGAATTACACATAGGCGGTGAAGATTATGAAGTTAGCTTAGAGGGTTTTTATGTTGAAGCCATGATTAAGGTAGGTCATGCAGACATTGAAGCCTTTTTGCAGTCGAAAATAGAGTCCCAAGGCGGTTGGCTTAAAGATGTACCTATTGTTAATCAAGTGCGCTTTGCAATTGTACAAACGTTGGCTGAGCATTAAGTCTTATAATTACGTAGCGAGGATGCGTTTATAAATACCTAACCGCTAATACATGATAAACAGTGAGTTACATTATTGTGTTTTGGATGTAAAAAAACGCCCTGTCACTTACTAACAGGGCGTTTTTAAAGGGAAATATCTAGTTAGAAAAATCAACATAGTCTTTGCGTAGCTAAAATAGGCTAAAATTCTAACCGGTTAACCCTATTTTTTGGTTGCTGGAGCAACTTTCTTTTCCACTGCAGCAGGCGCTTTTTCTACTGCTTCTTCAACAACAACTTCTTCAGCGACTATTTTGCCGGAAGCATCTTTAACTTGTTCGTCAACAACGACTTCTTCAGCCACTGTTTTTCCAGATGCGTCTTTAACTTCTTCGGTGACAATTTCTTCCGTAACAGTTTGTCCGGCTGGTGCATTATCAGCAGCGGCGGCAGGTACTTTTGCAGGTTCATCAGTTAAAGGTACTAAAATTTCAACTTTAGCTTGCTTGCGTAAAGTTTCAACCATTGTTTGAACTTTTTTACGTTGTAAGTAAGGCATTAATTGTTCTTTAACAGAATCCAATGGAGGTGGAGTTTGTGCGCGTGAATCTTCTCGTAAAATAACATGGTAACCAAACTGAGTTTTTACAGGCGTTTCGGTATACTTACCTTTTTGCAGCTTAACAACGGCTTCCGAGAAAGGAGCCACCATTTGACCGGCAACAAACCAACCTAAATCACCACCATTTTGTGATTCTTTAGCATCTAGAGAATTCTTGTTGGCTAATTTCGCAAAATCAGCGCCTTTATCCAATTCAGCAATCAGTTTTTTTGCTTCTGCTTCAGTTTTAACCAAGATATGACGAGCTTTATATTCTGTGCCATTTTCACCGGCTACTTTACTGTCATATTCAGCTTTAACTTCAGCATCAGTGACAGGATTAGCTTTGATAAAGTTTTGTACGTCAGCTTGAGTTAGCAGCGTTTTTTTAGCGCTATCAAGTTGAGTAACGATTTCAGCGGATTTATCCAGTTGTTTTTGAATTGCATCCTGAACCAATAATTCCCGTTGAATTAATTCTTCAATCAATTTTTCTTTAGGAAATTTTTGGCCGTGGCTACGCTCGGCAATTTCTTTTTCCAGTTCAGCAAGATTGGATTTTGAAATAAATACGCCATTTACTTCTGCAATCGCATCAGCTTTTGCAACAGTTGGTGTAGCAACAACGTTCGTAGCAGATTTTTGGTCACAACCAGCAATCAGAGCAGTACCAGCAACGAGCAGAGGGATAATCTTGTTTTTCATTTATAAACTTCCTTTAGTTTCTTCAGAGGGTGATAGAGCATTGATGCCTAAGGCATGAATTTCTTGTTTCATCATGTCACCTAGGGCTTTATAGATGAGCTGATGACGTTGAACCAAAGACTTTCCTTCAAAAGCCTCGGCAACGATAGTGACATGATAATGACCGCCGCCGCTTTTTGCACCCGCATGACCGGCATGAGCAGCACTATTATCAATAATTTCTAATAATTCGGGTTTAAATGATTCGTTTAATAATTGTCTAATTTGTCCAGATGTCATTGTGGAAATACCTTTTTAAATGGTTTAATGATAACTTTAGCATAAACACCAGCATCGTTGTAGGGGTCACTTTCGGCCCATTGTTTAGCGGATTCCAAGCTATCAAATTCTGCAACCACCAAGCTGCCGGTAAATCCTGCAGCACCGGGGTTTTCAGTGTCAATTGATGGGTGCGGACCCGCTAACACCAAACGGCCTTCATTCTGAAGATTTTGTAGTCTGGCAATATGAGCGGGTCGGGTAGCTGTTCTTTTTTCTAAACTATTCTTATTATCTTCACTGATGATGGCATATAACACGTTTATTCCTCAGCATCCGGAATGTATTTATATAAAAAAAGCATTTGAACCACCATAAAAACAACCATCAAGCCAGGGGCAATAAATGTTTTAAAAGTAACCCAGTCATCAGTATTGTAATTGTACATGACATAGACATTAATAAAGCCGACACTGATAAAGAAACTAGCCCAACTAAAATTAAGACGTTTCCATATCAAAGGTGGTAATGTTAAGTTGCTGGACATCATTCTTTCAATAAAGGTTTTTTTACCAAAGAATTGGCTGCTAAGAAAAGCCATACCAAATAACCATTCTATGATTGAAAACTTCCATTTTAGGTATTGTTCATCATGTAAATAAATGGTTGCCCCACCAAATACAATGACTAATGCTAGGGTAATCCATTGCATCGTTTCGACTTTACGGTGCTTAAACCAGGCATAAGTGACTTGAAAAATAGTCGCGACTATTACAACGGCAGTCGCTATGTAAATATCGTAAAGCTTATAAGCAATAAAAAATAAAATTATAGGGAAAAATTCAAGCAGTTGTTTCATAGTTTTTAGAATGAGGGTGATCAGCGTAAATTTCAATAACTCTGCGATTAAACCAACTTAACTTAACGTTTATAAATTAAGTCTGGTTGATTAGATTTAATACTAAAAGCTAAGGAAGTTATTAATTTCTTTTTAAATTATAGAGCGGTTCAAATTACAACCGTTTAGCACTTATGAAGAAGTGAAAATAACATCAGTCAATATAAAGTGGTAAATTAAGCAGCGAGCATATTTTTAAAATTTTTGTATTGTAGTTTTTTTTATTACCAATGTACATGCCTACACGGCCCTTTCTGCTAAAATGCAACTATTTTGGAGAAATATCAATGGACAACAAGCCAGAAACAGAGATAGAAGCTGCTGTATTTAGACGTTTTATCAGTCACTTACAAGAGCACAAAGAAGTACAAAATATCGAATTAATGCTATTGGCAGATTTTTGTAGAAATTGTCTTGCCAAGTGGTATACCTCAGCGGCAGAAGAGCAGGGCGTAGCAATCGATTATGAACAAGCCAGAGAAATTGTATATGGTATGCCATACAAAGAATGGAAAGATAAGTTTCAACAAGAAGCGACACCTGAACAATTGGCTGCCTATAACCAGAAACAACTCAATAAAAACTGATTTTCTTATTCCTTGCTTGAGTGAGTGTTATTTAAATTATCCATTAACCGATTTAATTAGGTTGACGGGTTGATACTCTTCGGCACATTGGTTGATTTTATCAATCACACAGCAAGCCAAATCACCTTGATATAGATTTATATTTGTATTAACGGGTGGGTGCCCTAAAAATGTCGTCAGATTGCCTTGGTTGAGAATGGGTCGAATATAATCACCGTTCCATTGGATGTCAGTTAAAATATTTTTATATTTTTCTGGAACCCAACCTAAATAACCGGGCAGTTTTACAAATAGAACAGTACCAATCCTATTGCAAACTGATTGAGAAATATTAGGTATTTCCTTAATATCGGGTGCGAAAGCGGGTTCAAAAACGAGTTTTGAGATCTTCCCAAAGTCCAGATTTAAACCATTCTGCTTGGCTTTATCAGCCATCCACTGTAAGGCTAAATCTGACAAGCCCGTATTGGAATAACCGCCACCCACATTACTATGAACGCCAGGAAACCATTTTTGTTCAAAATGTTGGGAGTTATGCTGTGTATTAGGCGTCATTAGAGTGGGTTGAAAAAACAGACGACGTTCATCAATTGCCAAAGCGTGATAAGCATTTTCGATGATAGAGCTTAACTGTGTATCGTGAAATGTGCAGCGAAATAATTTATCAACCAGCCAGCCTAAAATAATTCCGAACGGGGCACCTAAGGCACCAACGGTATCAAAAACACCCAAGAACTTAATTCGTTCATTGCGCCAAGTATGTTTTGATTTAAAATCCTGAGAATATTCACTATTTGGATGAAATTCAGGGGTTTTGTTTTTGTAAATATCATAGGCTTTGTCAATTAAATATAATTTATCTCGGGTTAAAACCCCCACGTTTCTTATCAGGCCGGCAAGACTACGTGCGGAGTAAGCACCACGGCTAAAGCCGAAAATATATATCTCGTCACCGTCCTCGTAATTACTGACTAAAAATTTATAACCGTCTTTGATATTATCGGAAATACCGTAGCCAAATACACCACCAATGAAACGTTCAAATCTTTTCGCGCCCACCCCTTGAACATATTGAATAATTTGTTCATGTTGTTGTAAATCATGAGGCAGGGTAACTATAAAAAGCTTTGTGATATTAGTGGGGCAAAGTTTTCCATCTCTTGAGTGCTGATCTGCACTGTTCCAAGTGCCATCGAAAAAAACAACCAATTTTTTAATATTAGGGTTTGTCATTTTGTTCTCCTAATTAGAGTGATCAAATTATAGAGTTATTTGTAACAGCTTTTAGGCTACAGCTACATTGAAAATAGTGGCGATGGCGTGTTTCTTGACATTTTGATCCGACGGATTAAGTTTATTAATATGACTTAAGAAATAAATTAATTTACATATAGATTATAGTTGTCTTTTGCATTTTTATTGGAATGGTACAGAACAATTAGGCCTATGTTACTATAAGCGTTTTAATAAAATGACCACTTCACAAACAAACCAAAACCGGTTTGCAATTAGAGTCAGGTATCAACGAGTTTAAAAATTTTATGGAAGAACTATTTATTGGATGGCTTAAGGAATATGGATATATCATTCTATTTCTATGGAGTATTGTTGAAGGTGAAATGGGTCTCATCATGGGTGGGATCATGTCTCACACAGGAGATATGCAATACTTTACGACAGTTTTTGTAGCCGGTCTGGGTGGTTTTGCGGGAGATCAGATCTATTTTTACGTCGGTCGTTTTAATAAAGGATTTATTCAACGAAAATTACATAAACAGCGGCGCAAGTTTGCTATTGCACATTTGCTGTTAAGAAAATATGGTTGGCCTATTATATTTATGCAACGCTATATGTATGGTTTGCGAACCGTTATTCCCATGTCGATTGGTATTACCAAATATTCAGCAAAGAAGTTTGCTTTTATTAATCTTTTAAGCGCTTGGGCTTGGGCTGCTATTACCGTAACCCCGGCTTATTACTTTGGCGCGGAAATATTAGTCCTTTTGGATTATGCAAAAGCCCATTGGTATTTTGCCTTGCCGGTAGCAGGCGCGTTTGTTTATGGAATATATTATTACTTTCATAAGCTTGAGCAGCATTTCTTAAAAAAACGTAACGGTCGTTTTTCAAAGCAATCTATGTAGTCAAAAAGGGTGCTGTCTTTAAGGATAAAAAATCAGAAATAAATACCCTGCAAATAGCATTAAATGGACATGACCTTGCAATACGGTAGTTCGACCAGTCATTAAGGTGATAAGCGCTGTAAACAAAGTTGCTATAAGCAAAGTTGTACCACTACCGCTCAAACCCAAAACCAGCGTTAAATTTTGTAAGCCGTCTGCCAACATAACGGCTGGAACCGTAAGAGCAATTGTTGATAATGCTGAGCCCAGACAGAGATTAACAGCCCGTTGCATGTGATTACGAACTGCACTTCGATAGGCACCCAAGCCCTCTGGAATTAAAACAAGGGCTGCAACAATCAAACCACCCAATTCAGCAGGAGCTTTTAGAGTTTCAATACCATAATTAATATAAGAACCCAGAAAATCAGCAAGTAAGACTATAGGTGTGACCGCTAAAATTAAACCGCTTGATGAAACTATAACAGCGTGACGCTTGTTAGGATGACTATTTATAGCCGATTCGATTGATTCGTGTTGATCTTTAAAAGTGCTTAAGTCATCAAAAAGTTCTTTATGTCGGGTTGTTTGCATAAAAAGGAACAATAAATAAACCAGAATACATAAGAGTCCAAGAAAAATTTCCTGTACAGGTATCAAAGTAGGGCCAGGTGATGATGTTGTGCGATTTGGCATTATCAATAATATCAAAGATAATGGCGCAATAAGATGAAGATAAGAAAGCGCCCCTCGCAAGTTAAAGGTTTGTTCAAAGTGTCGCCAACTACCCGCTAGTAAAGACAAACCAACCATGCCATTAAGCATAATCATTAAGGTAGCAAAAACAGTATCACGCAGCATGGAAGGATTTTGATCCCCCGTCATCATGATTTCCAGCATGATGCTAACTTCAATAGCCGCTACCGCCAAAGTTAAAATTAAAGTGCCAAAAGGTTCTTTTAGCATTTCTGAGAGCTGTTCGGCATGACGATTGACTGCAAAGACGCAACCCAGCATGATACAAAAAAATAGGCCTGCATAGATGGACATTAAGGGTAAGCCCATGTCGGCATTCAGTTCAGTTTGTGTCAGTGTAAATATTAGCCAAATCAGCCAGCCCAGCAGAACAAATATATTCCGTTTTACACCTTGTAAAATCTTCAAATCAACCCCTGACTTTAAAACGATAGTTAATAGCAACAACAATGCTGACTGTCTATAATAAAAGTAAGCCAGCATTTTATCGTTAAAATAATACCATATTCCGCATTTTTGCTTTAGATAGTCATTAGGTTGAAAAGTTTTTGTGAGTTAATCCAGATAAATTAAAAGCTCGGTATATAGTCTGGCAGATGTTTACGAATGTCTTTAATATCATGAGTGGTGATATTTTTATCAAGTTCAAAACAGACTACTTCACGAATCTTTTGTGGTAGTTGATGACGTAACAAACCAAGAAACGATGGTTCTGCAATAATCAGTAATTGTTCAAACTTATTGGTGCTGTACAACTCTTCCAAGTGCTTGGTAATGTCACGTGCAAAGATTTCAGCTTGGTGTTTTTTAGGATCAGTGGGTTGTTCAAAAGCATGGCCTACATGACCTTCGCCATTAATTTTGCCGGGTAAATCAGAAGTGATTTCTCTGTCATGTAACCGACCTTCCGTATGAATCAGTACTTCTATTTCCTCTAAAGGTGAAGAGGCAGATTCAACAGTAAAAATGCGTGCATAGGCGCTGTCAGCGACCAGAATAAGCGTAGATTTCATGATAATGTCCTTAATAAATGTTTTACTTAAATAATAATGATGTGGTGGTACAGAAACATATTCTTAATAGTAAAGTTTCGTCAATTTATAAGAGTGAGTTTTGTATTTTTATTTTTGTTCGAAGATTTTCCAATTCCTCCATTAAATCAAGTGCCAATGCAATTCCAGCCAGATTAACGCCCAAATCACGTTGCAATCGTAAAGCGGAACGAGCACGTATCAAACTGGATCCTGAAAAACGCCAAGTGCGGCTATTTTCACCTTGAGGCTCAATAATACTTTCTTCAATTAAACTAATTATCCAGTCAGCGTGTACATTGCAGGCATGGCATAATTGCCCAAGTGTTAACGTATCCTCTTCAATGACAGTTCCTGAATAGACTAATAACAGATCGTGGGTGCTCATAGTTGTTAAATCCCCATAGCCAAACGAGGGTTAAAATCAAGTTGTTCGTGCATAGTTTGATAGACTTCTTTAGCTTGCTTGGTATTGGCCGGTGGCAGTGCAATTTGCAGGACAACAAAAAAATCACCCGGTATTGAGGTGGGCAAACCTCGGCCTATTAAACGGAGTTTACTTCCCTGTTTGGAGTTAGGAGGTATGGTCAGGTCAACAGGGCCATTAGGCGTAGGTACTTTAATTTTTGCGCCCAGTGCAGCTTCCCAAGGTGTTACAGGAAGATCAAGATAAATATCTTTTTCAGAAACCCGATAGATAGGATGATTGTTAAATGCTATTTCAAGGAATAAATCGCCTGCTTTAGCACTGCCTCTGCCCGGATTTCCTTGGCCAGCCAGTCTAATATGTTGGCCCGCGTTAATCCCTTTGGGAATCTTGATATTCAAACTTCTGTGTTTAAGTTCAACCTTACCTTGAGCGTTCATTTCCGGTGTGCTTAAAGAAATGTTACGGGTCCCCCCTTGAAAACTGTCTTCCAGATCAATATGGATTTTGGCATGACTATCTTGTCCACGAGCATGGCTACCAAAGTGTTCAGTGTTATTGGCATGGCCAAATAACTGTTCAAAAAAATCACTAAAAGCACCCGGATCGGTACCGGTAAAACCACCCCCTTTAAATTCAAAACCTTCATTCCAATCAGGTGGTGGTCTAAAATCTTGCCCTGCTTTCCAATTAGCACCTAATTGATCATAAGCGGCTCTTTTTTCAGGATCTTTAAGTACTTCATAAGCTTCACCCAGTTCCTTAAATTTAGCTTCGGCATCTTTTTCTTTACTCACGTCTGGATGATATTTACGCGCCAATTTACGATAAGCACGTTTGATTTCATCCTGACTGGCATCTCGGGCTAGCCCCATGATTTTGTAGTAATCTTTATAATGCATGTTTGAGTTACCCAATTACTTATTATTAAACCACTTGTCTATGCAAGCTTAAACAACACGCGTGTCATTGCTTCAGATGAACAAGGGTTGTTAAATAATGATGAGTAGTCACTTTACACGATTAAAAAAATAAGCACTATTCGTACAAATACTTACAAAAATACTATAAAGACAGGTGGAGTGGCATAGACATTATCTTTTTACAAGACATGCCCGTCCATGCTGTTTGAAAAAGCAAAGTCAAAATAACTTTGCTTTAGAAGTGGAGATTTTAAGGTTTAAGTATGGTATTTTGTGGTGGCTGACTAGTATCCAAATCAGGATAATCCAGCGTGTAATGGAGGCCACGACTTTCTTTGCGCTGTTGCGCACAGCGAATGATTAATTCAGCAACGATAACTAAATTACGTAATTCCAATAAATCACTAGTCACACGAAAATTACCATAATATTCGGCTATTTCTTTTTTAAGTAACTCCACACGATTCATGGCACGACTGAGTCGTTTATCAGTTCTTACGATGCCAACATAATCCCACATAAAATGACGCAATTCATTCCAGTTATGGGAGACAACCACTTCTTCATCGGAATCACTGACTTTAGATTCATCCCAATCAGGAACAGTATTTACAGGCTTAATATGGGGAAGGTTTAATAAAATATCTTCGCTGGCTCTTTCAGCAAATACCAGACATTCCAGTAACGAATTGCTGGCCATTCGATTTGCTCCATGTAGACCTGTACAAGCCACTTCACCAACAGCATAAAGATTTTTTATATCGGTACGCGCATAGCTATCGGTTAACACACCACCGCACGTATAATGCGCCGCTGGCACAACTGGAATAGGTTGTTGGGTGATGTCTATATCATACTCAAGACATTGTTGGTAAATTGTAGGAAAATGTTCGCGTATAAAGTCTGCAGATTTATGACTGATATCAAGATAGACACAGTCGATACCGCGTTTTTTCATTTCATGATCAATCGCTCTGGCAACAATATCTCGTGGTGCTAATTCGCCTCTCGGGTCAAAGTGCTGCATAAACGAAGAGCCGTCTGCCAGAACCAGTTTGCCACCTTCACCCCTTAAGGCCTCGCTAATGAGAAAAGAACGGGCTTCAGGATGATAAAGACAAGTTGGATGAAACTGCATAAACTCCATATTGCTGACGCGGCAGCCGGCACGCCAAGCCAAGGCAATTCCATCACCGGTTGAGCTATGCGGATTGGTGCTGTAAATATAGGACATATTGGCACCGCCCGTTGCCAACACAACCACTCTGGCGGTCATTGTTTTTACCTGATTTTTTTGGGTATCCAACACATAGGCACCTACGACTTTCTTATCGGCGGCATTATCGGCTGTTGGTGCCGTAATTAATTCAATAACACTATGATGTTCCAATAATTCAATGTTTGGATGTTCCTGTGCCCTTTCAATTAATGATAAGGATACCGCTTTACCGGTTGCGTCGGCAGAATGCACAACACGCCTATGAGAATGACCGCCTTCACGATTCAAGTGCAGTTGGACTTCTCCGGAATTATTTTGCTCTTCAGTAAACACAACACCCTGAGAACGCAGCCATTCTATGGATTTTTTTCCATGAGTCACTGTCAATCTAACAATGTCAGGGTTACAGAGTCCTGCACCGGCATCCAGCGTATCATCAATATGGGACTCAATAGAATCCTCAGCATCAAAAACGGCAGAAATACCACCTTGGGCATAATAAGTGCTGCTCGAAGTTAAGGCGAATTTTGATAAGACGGCAACATGAGTCGTGTGATCCGCTAATTTAAGCGCTAAACTTAAACCGGCACCACCACTACCAATGATAAGAACATCATGGTTTTTTGAGTTAGACATAGACTGTATTAATTTTTTACATCCACAAGCAAAAGGTCATAAATAGTTTCATAAACTTAAGGAAGGTTGTGGCTTAGTTAGCATTGTTTAGGGATAATAACGTCTTTTAGAGCGATAACACAATTTTTGTCTATCATAGAACTTTTTTGGATACGATTTGTCCATACATTTCATTAAAGAGCACAAGTGACCAGAGACACCAAGTACAGCGAACAATTAGACGAAGAGCTTGTGCTGCGAGTACAGCGAGGTGATAAATCAGCTTATGATTTTTTGGTGATTAAATATCAGCACCGAATTATTCAGTTGGTAAATCGCTATATTAAAGATCCCAGCGAAGCGCAAGATGTCGCACAAGAAGCTTTTATTAAAGCCTATCGTGCACTCGCCGATTTTAGAGGAGAAGCCGCTTTTTTTACGTGGCTCTATAGAATTGCCATTAATACCGCAAAAAATTATTTGCTATCACGATCAAGAAGAAGTGCTAATTATCAGGTTGATATTCAAGATGCAGAAGCGCTTGAAAATGCGCCGCAGTTACAAGGGTTGGAAACACCCGAAAGAGAATTATTAAATCAGGAAATAATTGATGCCATTAATGCAAGCATTGAAGAACTCCCTGAAGACATGCGAACAGCTATTGTATTACGGGAATTTGAAGGCATGAGTTACGAAGAAATAGCGGAAGCAATGGATTGTCCGGTTGGTACAGTTCGCTCACGTATTTTTAGAGCGCGTGAGGCGATCGATAATAAATTAAACCCTTTGCTTGAACACGGTGATTTTTATGACTGAACATTTGAATCAGAAACTATCTCAATTTCTTGATAATGAGCTCGAACCGGTAGAGGCCTTATCGTTATTAAAAACCTTGCACAAATCGCCGGCGTTGCAAGATAAATATAATCGTTATCAAGCTATTAGTCAGGTTATTAAGGCGAATAAGATTAGCGTTGCAAACCCTGACTTTGTAGCGCAAATAAATAAGCAACTGCAGCATGAACCGGTTTACTTATTTCCAATAAAGACAGTGCCCAAAAAGCTTTATAAGCAAATGGCAATAGCGGCATCAATCGTCATGATTGCTGTTATTACAAGCTATAATTTTGCGGGTTCCATGCAACAATTTGTTGCAGAATCGGGGTTTCAAATGGCTCAAGTACAACAAAATGAACCCGCTAAAGCCATTGAATATCCACTTAATAAACAAATTAATGACTATCTTCAAGCGCACAATATGATGAATGTGGATAATGAACAGAGTTATCAACCTTATGCCAGAGTCAGTTCATACAACCAAAAGTAAGTTGCCGGTTCAGTTGTTTACCGGCTAACTTAATAGCACTATTGTTGGTATTATCTTAATTAAAATATTTAATCACTGTTAGGGAATGAGGTTTTTATGTTAAAAAAGCTGGGTTGTGGTATTGTTTTGGTTTTTTTATTTAACCAAACTAGTTTTGCGCAATTGCCGGACTTTACCGAGATGGTTAAAGTTAACGGTGTGGCGGTGGTTAATATCAGTACCACCCAAAAAGCAAAACCAGAAGTGGCTGATGTCCAAAAACAACAGCAGATGCCTGAAGGCATGCCGCCAGAAATGGAGGAGCTCTTTAAACATTTCTTTAATAATCCCGATGGCGGTGGTAACGGTGGCGGAGATAGCGATACGCAATCGTTAGGATCCGGTTTTGTTATTTCCAAAGATGGTTATGTTTTGACCAATCATCATGTTGTAAAAGATGCCGATGAAATTATTGTTAAATTCTCAGATAGACGAGAATTAGTCGCCAAATTGATTGGCTCTGATGCCCGTACCGATGTTGCCGTATTAAAAGTAGACGCAACTGATTTACCGGCAGTGACTATCGGTGATCCTAACAAATTACAAGTAGGTGAATGGGTATTGGCCATTGGCTCACCTTTTGGCTTTGAGCAATCAGTAACCGCAGGTATTGTCAGTGCAAAAGGCCGAAGTTTACCCGGCGGTAATTATGTGCCGTTTATACAAACTGATGTGGCCATTAATCCCGGTAATTCAGGTGGTCCCTTATTTAACATGGATGGCAAAGTAGTCGGTATTAATTCTCAAATTTATAGCCGTACCGGTGGCTTTATGGGACTGTCATTTTCCATACCCATGGATGTGGTTATGAATGTAGTAGAGCAAATAAAAACCAGTGGTAAAGCAGCACATGGTTGGTTAGGTGTTCAAATCCAAGATGTAACACGTGAACTGGCTGAATCATTTGGTATGAAAAAACCGCAAGGTGCTTTGGTTTCCAAGATTATTCCTGGCAGTCCTGCAGAAAAAGCCCAATTGCAAATTGGTGACATCATTACCGAGTTTAATGGTCAAGCGATTGAAAATTCAGGTGATTTACCACCGATGGTGG
>Ga0268283_1000884_pt1 | contig 16392 bp, 8 predicted proteins | sample saktaG_13_FD_190140 | JGI IMG/M metagenome (GOLD analysis project Ga0268283, IMG submission 190140) | Saline water microbial communities from Sakinaw Lake, British Columbia, Canada - sak_2013_06_06_36m | ecosystem: Environmental > Aquatic > Non-marine Saline and Alkaline > Saline ... | reverse complement strand
CGATGGTATATCCTGCAAGTAGTTTTTTTTCTCCCTGAGATATCGGGAACTTAATCGTTGTATAATTCCGGCCATTTAAATCTTCATCTAATTGGAGGACTTTCCCTTTTTTAACTACATTCCAGTCATCTGCTGAAATTTTCGTGGCAAATTCTGCAGGAAATAACTCATCCATAGTCTTTCCAACCATTTCAATCCCGGTAATGCCAATCATTTCACTAAAATTATCACTCGCCTGAAGCACCCTGCTTTCGGTAGACGTGACTTCTTTAATAAATGTGTAGATTGGCGAATGATGCATAAATAAAGCAAACAGCTCTTTATTTTCCTTTAATGCTATCTCAGCCTGCTTGCGTACTGTATTATCAAATATATAACCTTTTAACTGAACCAATTCCCCATTATTATCAAATTCACCTGTAATATTTTCTAATACTGATATGATTTTACCGTTACGATGAAGATACTTTTGTTCGTATTGTTCTACTCTTTTCTTTTTGCGGATTAGATCAAGAATTTCTTTTCGCTCATTTTTATTCTTATAAAACACCAATGCATTTGTTTTCATCAATTCGTCAACAGAATCAAACCCGAAAATTCTTGCGAATTCTTTGTTACATAACAAAATTTTGCCATCAGGTGTAGTAATGTAATTCCCACTAAGCCCATCATCAAATAATTGTTTGAATTTTAATTCACTTTGCTTCAGAAAATGTTCAACCTGCTTGCGTTCACTGATATCAACAACATATCCCCGAATTTTGATCAGTTCTCCGGTTTCATCAAAAATACCGATGGCATTGATGATGGTGTTTATCATCCTTCCATTTCTTGAGATGAAGTCAACTTCATAATTTTCGATTTTTTTATTTTGAACGATCAATTCAATGATTTTTCTTCCATCCTTCGGGTTTTTATAAAGCCTGGCCAGACTAATTTTTTCAGTCTCCGATTTATCTTTAAATCCGAATAAATCTAAAAATGTTTTATTACAACTTAATATTCTTCCTTTAATTGAAACCACGTAATCAGCTGAAATATCATTCTCGAAATATTCTTGCAACTCGTTTCTGCTTTTTTGTAGTTCTTCCTCAGCCAATTTGCGTTCGGTTACATTTCTGAAATATCCGATTAATCCTTTTACTTTTCCTTCGGAATTGAATTGAGGTACAATCGTTCCGTTAAAAAACTCAGCTTTATTTTTTTTGTTCAGTAGAGGTGTTTCCAGCTGAATGGATTCCCCTGTTTCTAACACTTTTCTTTTAATGGCAGTTAGATTTTCGGCATCTTCTTTTTTAAGGAAGTCAAAATCTGTTTTTCCAATCATGTCTTTTTCAGTCAATCCAAGCTGTGGATTAATAACTGTTGTATATTTAAGGTCTTTATCTTGGATAATAATGTGATCAGGAGTGTTGGAAGCAATGATACGAAACCGCTCTTCACTTTCTATTAATGCTAACTGAACTGCTCTTTCTTCTGTAATATCTATTGCGCTTGACAAAACACCGGTAACTTTATTTTTATCATTTTTCATTACATGACAATTCCATGCCAATAAACGTTTTTGACCGTCTTTTCTTCTTTGCCAGCTTTCAACATAAATATCATCTTCATTTCCATTAAAAAGAGGACCAACAATCGGGTAGGTTTCTTGTTCCCCTTCAAAGTAAGATGAAGCCTCTTTTCCAACAACATCCTGCCCGAAGAATTCATAACCGGCATCATTGGCCATAGTATATACTTTATTATTATCAACCTGCATAATAATATTTGGCACTGCAGCCAAAATGGCTTCATTATAGGAAAATAATTCTTTGTTTTTTAGTTCTTGGGTTTTACGCTCTGTAATGTCACGGGTAGAAGAGTGCATATAATGAACACCATCAATGTCAATTCGGGTATTATTAAATTCTACATCTACTTTTTGACCATTCTTTTGCTTTATTTTTGATTCTGTTAAAATTTCCTCTCCACTCATTATCCTGTTGTGAAACAATAAATAAGCATGCAAATCATTGGATTCATGCAAATCAGGAATTTTCATTTTTAATAATTCTTGTTTTGAATAGCCCGTTAGCTGACATGCAGCGGTATTAACCATAATAAAACAAGAATCCGCATCCGAAATAAAGATAGCATCACTTGAACCATTAAAAATGGCTTCCTGTGAGGCATATAAGTTCGCTAATTCTAGTTCTGATCGCTTTTGCTTGGTAATATCAACAGCTGTAATAAAGCATTGTTTTTCATTTTCAGTTATTGTACCCTCTAAAAGAACAAATATTGGCGAACTACCATTGTTTGTAATCATCACCTCACATGATTTCTTTACTTTGCTACTAAATACTTCATCCAGAAATCTGCTGAACAGTTCTTTAGTCTCCTGGGAAATAAAAAAGTTAAACTGAGCATTTTTTAATTGTGAACGATTTTTGCCAAGCATTTTCGCTCCATTAAAATTTAATTCCAGAATTATTCCTTTAGGTGAAAGCACGAAAAAGCCGGATGGTGAAAAATCATAAAGCTCAACATATTTTTCTGTTGCTTCCTGTGCTGCAGCTTTTGCAAAAACAAGTTCCTCATTTTGCAATTCCAATTCTATTTGGTGGACTTCGAGTTCATGAATAAGTTTCAATACCTCTGATTCAGAAAGTTGGGTGTGTTTTTTTGATACTTTCTTTTTAAGCAAATTTTCTGCTTTACGTCGTAAATCTGAATCTTTTTGATTGGATTGGGCATTTTTCATTATGTCCTTTTTTAGTATGTTATTAACTAAGCAGTTTTTCTGAGTATATCATTTGCTTTTTACACTCCATCTCAAGCTTTTATCTTGAATAAAGCCCAATTTATTGGGTATTAGAAATATTTTTCCAGCTTATTATAGATAAAGATAATAAATCTAAAATCTAATTAATGTATTTTTCTAGTGTTTATGAAACATTCGGTCCATTTAGATTTTATCACTTCTTCTTTTTACTAAATTTGACTAATCAATAAAATAACTTAATGTTTGATTCGAAAATTACCATTGTTGGTGCCGGTGTTGTTGGCCTGGCTATAGCAGCAAAATTTTCCGAAAGTTGTAATTCTGTTTTTGTGATTGAACGCAATAAATTATTCGGTCAGGAAACCAGCAGCCGTAATAGTGAAGTGATCCATGCCGGAATTTATTATGCCCAAGGAAGCCTTCGGGCAAAACTTTGTGTTGAAGGTAAAAATTTGTTGTATCAGTTTTGTGATCAATATCAAATCCCTTATAAAAAATGCGGGAAATTAATTGTTGCAACTACTGAAGAAGAAATTCCCATTTTAAATGAAATCAAACAAAAAGCAAATGATAATGGTGTTGCAGATTTAATTTTTTTAAATCAAAATGAAATTGCGAACCTAGAGCCGAATATTTTTGCTTTAAAAGCATTGTTTTCACCATCCACAGGAATTATCGATTCGCATTCGTACATGAAGCAATTGGAAACCCTAGCAGTGAATAATGGAGCTGAAATGGTTTATGGAAATGAGGTTATTGGAATTAAAAAGTTGGATAAAGGTTATCAAATTTCTTTAAAAGAACCGGACGGAAACATTTATTCCTTTTCATCGGAATTTGTGGTAAATGCGGCCGGTTTGGAATCCGATCTTGTTTCCAGCATGATTGGCATTAAGGGTGAAGAGTTAAGAATTCAGTTTTGCAAAGGACAATATTTTAGTATCAATCCGCCTAAAAACCGTTTGCTAAACCATTTGGTTTATCCGGTTCCGGATCCTAACCTGATTGCCCTTGGAATTCATGTAACCATTGATTTAGGAGGAGGTGCAAAGCTTGGTCCTGATGCAATTTATCTGGATGAGAATTGCTACGATTATAAAGTGGATATTTCCAGAAAAGAAGTTTTTTATAAATCGGTAAAAAGATTTCTGCCATTTCTGGAGCTAGAAGATTTAAGCCCTGAAATGGTTGGTCTTCGTCCAAAAATTCAGAAGAAAGGAGAAGCTTCAAAAGATTTTTATATTCAGGAAGAAAGCGAAAAAGGCTATCCCGGATTTATCAATTTGATTGGGATTGAATCGCCGGGGCTAACAGCTTCTTTGGCCATTGCGGATATGATTGAAAGTATGCTTAAATAAATACTGTTCTTAATTTATTCATTGTGAAATTAAACTTCTCTTAAAAAATAATTTGTAAATTCACTACGCATATTAACCTAACTAACAAGGAGATTTTTATCATGAAACTATTTAAAAAACTATTTTCATTAATTTTGATTGGTAGCATTACAATGTCAAGTTTAGCTCAAAATTCGATTACAGTTGGCGAAGTCACAGCAAAACCGGGTGAAAAAATAAGCGGTTATATTTTTGTTCCGGCAGGAAAAGACAGTGATGTTGTTAAAATTCCGATTACCGTGGTAAACGGGGTAAAAGATGGCCCGACCCTTGCTCTTGTTGCCGGAGTTCATGGATCCGAATACCCACCGATACTTGCCATGACTAAATTAGCACAACAATTGAATCCCGCTGAAATTTCAGGAAAAGTAATTATTGTTCATGTTGCAAATGTTCCCTCTTTTTTAAAAAGGACGATCTATTATAACCCTTACGATTGGAAAAATTTTAATAGGGTTTTTCCCGGCAAAATTGATGGGACTAACACCGAACGCATGGCTTATCAGGTGACAAAAGAAGTGATTGACCAATGTGATTTTTTAATAGATAATCATTGCGGGGATGGAAATGAAGACCTGATGCAGTATTTATACTGGACAGAAATTGGAAATCCCACTGTTGACAAACAGTCCAAACAGTTAGCTATAAACTTCAATTTGAAGGTTATTGTTCATGAAACTGATCGTACGAAGGATGTTGCTAATTCGATGTACCTAAGCAATACAGCTCTTTTACGCGGTAAACCGGCTATTTCGATTGAAGCAGGTAAATTGGGAGGAACAGCTTTAGAGGATGTAAATGCAATCATTAAAGGCAGCTACAATGTGATGAAGCACCTCAAAATGATGGCTGGAGAACCTAAATTAGATTTTGAATCAGTATGGGTACAAGAATATAAAATCATTACTTCTGAACATGAAGTCGGTCTTTATTATCCAATTGTTTCAAGAGGCGATCATGTTCAAAAAGGCGAACTTGTAGGTTATTTAACAGATTACTTTGGGAATACCATACAGGAAGTAAAGTCTCCATTCGATGGGATCGTTCTTTATATAATAGCAACGCCACCTATGTCGTTTGGTGAACCTATGGTGATGATCGGAAGGTTTTAAATTATTTGATTTTGCAATAGAAATTCCTTTGCCTTTTTTTCTTGTCCATCGGTGATAAAATACTTGAGCTTTAGGTAAAAATTAAATTCTCTGCGAAGCTGGGGATTAAACTCAAGGGACAAATAAAATAACTCCATTTCTTCTTTGGAGAAATCGTTGTAGTTATAACGATCGATTAATTCTTGGTAGTTGAATTTCATTTTCCTATAATTTGAACCATACTAATCTGAAACCCATCGTCAATGCATTTGGGACAAAATTTGATTTTTACTTTAGAAGTAAATCTGCACCTATAACATTTGTAATCGATCTGAGCTTTTGATTTTGCTAGAATATACATCATAACTAATCTTAATAGATATAAATATTGCATAAAGATATGGCAACGAATAATTCTTAATTCTAGGCGAAGTGCCTAATTTCAATATTATTTTAAAATAATATTGGGGAATGATAATAAGGTTGGTTTTGAATCTGAATTCTAGACGTTCTCAATAAATCAAAACAGAGTTTAAGCAGGAAACTGAAATGAAAATCCAATATTTTGTTTTACTGCTTTTTCGTAAATATATGCAGCTACAGCCACATCCTGAAGAGCCGTTCCGGTAGCATCATAGATGATTACTTCCTTACGGGATTCTCTACCTTTTTTCTTTCCAATAATGATGTCTCCAAGTTCTGCGTAAATATCTTTTTTATTCATCAAACCAGCATGAATAGCATGGTGAATTTCACCAACCTCAACACATTGACCTAAAATATCGGCAACAACTTTATGATCAGCCAGAATCTGAGGATCTAATTCTTGTTTATCAGGACTGTCAGCTCCAACAGCAGCAATAAATAGTCCCTCATGTATATATTCTTTTTTGATAAATGCTTCTCTTGAAGGAGTACAACAAACACAAATTTGACTTTGCAAAATAGCTTCTCCTAAGTCTTGTACCGGCATAACTTCAATTTTTAGTTTATCCGACATTGTTTTGACATAGTTGGTCATTGCTTCTTCACTTTTGTCGTAAGCAAAAACTTTTGTGATATTTCGCACCTGCATAATCGACTCCAATTGAATTTGTCCCTGAATTCCACACCCACAAATGGTAACAATATCAGCATCCTCTAATGCAAGATATTTTGTGGCAACAGCCGTTGCAGCTCCAGTCCTTTTAATAGTGATATCACCCGAATCAAAAATGGCAAGTGGAAATCCATTGTCACCGTCATGAAGTAAAATTAATCCTTGAATATTTGGAAGTCCATATTTTGCTTTGTTTTGGAAAAAACCTCCATTACTTTTCAGACCAAAATAAATTTTAGGAAATTTTAACCCACCGGCTTTAATATGAAATTCACCTTTTCCCGAATCAAAATGAAGCAGATCCGGATTTAAAACTTCTCCTTCGGCATACAATCTGAATGCATTTTCTACGACTTCAATATGCTCAGTGAGCGACATTAATGATTGAATGTCGGATCTGTTGAAAATCAATGAATGTTTGATCACGATAATTTTATTTTATAAACGATATTTTAAAATAAGCTTCATTCTACGCATATAAATAATACCTCTATCATAGTCTTATTGCTTAATTAGTTGAGCATTTAAAACCTTCCCATCAGTAATCACCTGTATGATGTACATCCCTTTTGCTAAATCTGAAATATCCAATTCATAATTATTTGAATTTAATAATTCGATTGAATGGTAAAGCCTTCCATCAACACCTATCACTTTCAGATTTACCCTTTTCTGGGCTTTTTCAAATTTAATGTTTAATACATTGCTGGCTGGATTTGGAAATATTAAAATCCCTTCTTTCAATAAATCTTCTATTCCTAAAGCCCTAATATAATTAGTATTCCATGGTTGAGATGCTGAATTTGGATTGCCAAGTGCATCAAAAGCCACACCCTGAGCAAGACTTGCACTAACAACGCCATCAGCAATTGGACTCAATTTAACAGAAAATGAAGAATTACCAAGTAATGTAAACTGATTTTTTGTAGCGTTTACAACCGTTATTTTTGATATATCAAAGCCGCTAACCTGTTCACTAAAAACAATTGAAACATCAATTGGTGAAACATTAGTTGGATTTGGGACATTTGAAGATATGGTGACTGTTGGACCAATAGTGTCTAACACAATGCTAAAGGCTGCACTTTCCGAACTTATTACATTCGGATTGCTCGATTTTAATCTAACTTTGTAGACTTCGCCACTAGGAGTATTGGTAGGAATAATTCCTATCAATACTCCACTATTATTTGATACTAAAGTTCCGATTGGCGTTTCAGTGCTAAATTCACCATTTTTATTAGATAAGAATGCCGTAAAGGTATTAGCTGTATAGCTGCCTGAAATTGTAAATGGAATATTGATTACTTCTCCTAATACTTTTGAAACAACGAATGGTGACCCGGATATTGTACCTAAGATAATGGAAGATGTTGTAGCTCTAATTTCAAAAGAACTACTCTCAGATCCAACAATAACGGGATTACTTGATTTTACTCTTACTTTATAAGAAGTACCGGCTAGAGTGCCTGCAGGAATATTAGCCTGAATTGTTCCAGAATTAGCATTCGATGTTAATGAACCTATTTCAACTTCATTTGTAAAACTGCCACTGGCATTTGACAGGTAGGCTTTGTATTGATTTGATGTGTAAGTTCCTGTGGAAGTAAATGGTACATTTATGCCAGCACCTGAGGTGGATGAAACATTAAATGGACTTCCACTAATAACTCCTGTTGTTATTGCGGCAGAGGCAGATCCCTGAACTGTAATTTCTAAATTATCCAAATAACAGTTAATTCCATAATCTGCCGTAAATAAAAATGCGATATATAGTATTGGTTGATTTTCGGCACCAGTTGGCAAAGTAAAAGACTTATCAGTCCACCCCGGATTATAGGAATTATATCTTATATAAGTCTTTCCATAATTCCATAATGTTCCGTTAGTAGACCATTGAATAGTTACACTATCCTGATTGTTATAAGTAGCACTTTCATTCCATTGAAAATTTACCTTAATATTTGTTCTGTCGACTGTAGAATATGCAGGACTAACTAATCTAATTTGATCTCCTCTCTCACAATCATCCGAATTAAACTTAACAAAATGAGATCCTTCGAATGGAATTTGATTTGGTTGTGTACTTGTCGTAACAAAAGTTATTTTTGGTATTACACTACCAACATCTTTGACAACTTCTTGTGTCCAACAACCAGGAATAATTGAAGAATTAAATCCTTCTTTTATTGGGAAAGTATAATTACCTAGAACAACAACATAATTTGCTGATTTAATATTATTTGAAGCAACTTCATCCAAACCTCCATTTATATTGGTTAAGGTTGCAGTAAATGTATGAGAACCTACTAAAAGCAAGGTTTCATTGAAAGTGATTGTTACGGTATTCCCAGCCGTTAAACTACCGGTCCACGAATGTGAAACCTCAGATCCTCCATCAATTTTATAGGATAAGTTAAAGCTGCTTATATTATTTGTCCCATTATTTTTAATTTTCACTGAAGGACTGATATTCGTTTCATTACAATAAGTTTTTTCTTCCGGATTTATAATTTCTGAAATGGCTACATCAACAACTGGAACAGGAATTTCTTTTAGATCAGATTTCCATAAACCACGACCGTATGTGGCAGCATAAAGAACACTGTTATCATGCTCTAATTCATCATAGTGAATATCTAATTCCGTAACCATTACATTTGCAAGGCCCGAATTAAACAAGGCCCAATTCGCCGATCCATCTTTAAAATAAACTCCACGATCTGTGCTAACATACAAATGATTTTTAGTAAGCGCGAATTTATTTTGAACCAAACTAAAAACTGGCAAATTAGGTAAGCCTGCTGAAATATCTGTCCATGTAGAACCTCCATTTGTAGATTCAAAAACATGTTTACCCGTGTATCCTCCAAATGTTGCCCAAACTATATCCGGATCGTATGAGTGAACTGCCAAATATGTAATTCTTGTGGGTATATTGTTACTGACATTCAACCAAGTTGTCCCCCCATCTTTAGTAACCCAGATACGCGATTGATCTGCGACATACATCACTTGGTTATTGGAAGGGGCAATCGCCATAGATCTTATGTTATTGGATGTATTTATAGTAGAGATTTTCACAAAAGAATCACCCTTATCCGTCGATTTCCATACATCCTGATATCCAACGTAAATTGTGTTGTGATCAACCGGATCAATTAGAAATGGAGTTACCCAATGCCCCGATAATGTTCCATCACCAATATTTTTATAAATATCACTAGCGGAAGCCCATAAATTAATTGTACGTGCAATTTGTCCATTTATGTATGAGCCGTATTGAATATTATGATCCGTATAATCAATTAAACATTCCATTCCATCTCCACCTTTTACATCATCCCAACTTCCATTATGGAAAAGTTTAGATCCATTATCTTGAAGTCCTGTTATTATCGTATTTGATGACGTTTCAGAAACACCCAATCGATATATCTGACTAATGGTCATCCCATTTGTTAAATCAGTCCAACTGATTCCTCCATTGATACTTTTGTATATTCCTCCGTCATTACCTTCAAAAATCGTATAAGGGCTTTGAAACTTTAGCACATGTTTGTCTGCATGAACCTCTGGTGCTTTGGGGACAGCCTTATTATAATCTGCATAATTAGTCCACATATTGTTAATTTTCCAGGTAATCCCTCCGTCAATAGACTTCCATGTATTAATTCCGCCTAAAAACAAAATATTTGCATTTTCAGGTGAAATTGTAAAGGCTAAGTCGTACCCGCCTTGGCCTGTATTATCTCCACTTCCATCACTATAATAACCCATTAAACTATTTCCACTCACTGAACCATCAAATATTCTATCAAAGGTTTCTCCATTATCAATTGATCGATAAATACCTGACAAACCACCGCTTGAATTAGTAACGGCCGCATATACGGTTGAAGGTGCATTAGGGCTGACTGCTAATTCTATTCTTCTATCAGTTGACGCAAAAGTATATTGCACGGTCCAGGTATTTCCACCATCAAAAGTCCTTGTAATTTTTGGTCGACTACCTTTTGAGGCTATGTAAATCGTATCAGGGTTTGTAGGATGAAATTCCATATCAATTACATAACTCGAATCATTATAAATCGCAGATCCCCAGGAAGCAGCACCATTGATTGTTTTAAAAACAGCGTTACTAACTCCAGCGTACAATATTGAATTATTTTTAGGATGAATCCGTAAAAACCCGGATAAATAACCATCTGATACTTCAAAGGAACCAGCCGAAGTCCATGAGCTTCCCCCGTTAGTCGATTTAAGAAAACCAATGGTATTATTATCTCCAGAATTTCCTGCACCAAGAGTATGAACAGATCCGCCATCTCTATCACCAGTAGCGATGTAAAGCGTATTTGAAGTTGCATAATCGGAAGGAATAGCTATATCACTTACTCCCAATACGTCATTATTGTCGGTTAAAGCTGTCCAACTAATACCATCATCGGTTGTTTTCCATAGACCTCCGCTGGGTGCTCCAACCCAATAAGTACTAGTATCTGTTGGATGAAACGAAATACAGTTGATCCGACCGATTCCATTATAACCTCCATCCGATGCATTCGGACCTAAACTTGTCCAACTTCCATTTGAACTTTTTAGTTGCGAGAAATTAGATGAAGATTTATACTTATTCCATTCCTTTGCAGTTGTAGTTTCAGGAAATTCACCAGTTTCAAGATCGACTCTTGATTCCCAATACCATTCCCACCGCTTAAACAATTTCCAGCCTGGTGCTTTAACCTCTTCTCCATTCTTGATATATTTTCCATTCTTTACATTAAATGGGTTCCAGTATTCATTAAATGCATCTTGAATATCAAAGAAGGTTAGCTCACTTTTTCTGCTTTTTAATTCTTCTAATTTCTGTTGCCAATCTTGGGTATATCCAATTTGAAAAACAAGTATGAATAACAGTGTAAATATGATTTTCTTAAGTTTCATTTATTATAATGTAAAATTTTTATAAATCGTTTCGTCACTCTCCCCATCAGTTTTGTAATTGATCCTCACTCTATATTGACCTTTCTCAACCCTTTGGTAAATTGACTTTCGAATGTGTTCATCCATTTGAGGATCACACCAACTTTCTTTTTGATCCCAACTTATTTCAAATGTATTACCCGCGTCTAATTCAATTTTATCAATTGAAGCCTGACAAGGAGCATCACACGGGCATTCAAGGATCTTGAGTTTATGCCAATTACCTTCTTCAAGTTTTTCAATAATTAATTTTTCAGGATAATATATGATGATTTTATTTGAATGTATGTTCTTTATACTGATAGAAATCGACTCACCTAAAACGATGGATTTATCTTCATTGACTATAATTTGTAGATAGGATGAAGATGTCTCTGTTGTAAGTGTTAAAGGGTGACAAGCCACAAAAATGATAACGATGAATATATTAACCAACGATTTTATCATGATCGAAATTTTTGCAATATTAGCTAAAAGTAAAGAAAACTTCTAACCTTCATTATTTGAATCCCCGGAAGGAAGCAAAACATGAAAACTACTACCACCTCCTAATCTGCTTTCAACCCAAATTTTGCCTTTATTTTTTTCAATAAACTCTTTACAAAGTATCAGTCCAAGTCCTGTTCCTTTTTCCTTAGCAGTTCCCTGAACAACAACCTGTTGGTTCACTTTAAATAATTTTTGGATATTTTCCTGACTTATTCCAATGCCATTATCTTTTATCTCAATATCAATAAATTTGGGAAGTAAATTTGAACAGATAATTATTTCACCACCTTCATTCGTAAACTTAATAGCGTTTGAAATTAGATTTCGCAATACCATTCCAATCATATTTTCATCAGCAAAAGCACAATCGTCATCTGCGAGTTCTGATTGTAAAGTAATTCGCTTTGTGTTTGCCTGGGCATTTAAAGTCAATATTTCACGAGTTGCAAGATCTTGTATATTTAATACAGTTGGATTGAACGTAACTCTGTTTAATTGCAACCTCGACCATTCAAGCAGATTCAGCACAAGGTTATAGGCACTTTCTGTTGCTTCCTTAATTTGTCCTATCACAAGCTTAAGCTCTTCTTCATCAAACTCTGCTAAATCGTTATGCAATAACTCTACAAAACCCAAAATACCCTGAAAGGGATTTTTCAGATCATGTGCAACTATTGAGAAAAATTTATCTTTTGTAGCATTTAATTCTTTGAGTTCTTTCTCCGAATTTTGAACCAATCTCAATGCTTCTTTGTACCGAGTTATGTCTATAAATAATGTTGAGAATTGTCCTTTTTTAGGACTAAAGGCTACTACTTCAAAATATTTCTGATGATCCTGTGAGAATTGCTCAAATTGAATTTTCTCACCTAAAAGTGCAACTTCCCCATAAGTTTGGATGGTGCTCATATTGGTGGCTGGGAATAATTCTAAAATCGTTTTACCAACAACATAATTTGCCTTTAATCCTGTAATTCTTTCAAAAGCCGGATTTACTTCGAGGTAACGATAATTTACCGGATTGTTTTCCTCATCAACAATTATTTCATGAAGTGCATATGCACTAAACATGGTCTCAAACAGCATGCGATATTTTTGATCACTGTTTTCTTCTGTTTTTTCCGATTTTTGAATGCCAATAAGTGATTTCAGATACAAAATGACCCAATGTGGATTATCTAAATTGTGTATAAATCCATCCACTCCAACTTTCATCAACGATACCTGAGATTTCTCTAAAATAGCATCAACTGAATAAACAACAATAATAGGTAGGTACCCTTGTATACTTTTAAGTTTTCGAACAAACCTGAAGTTGCCCTCATTAAGTGCGCTCTTATTAATAAGTATCAGCCTTGGACGAAGATTTAAAAGTTTGCCGAATAAGTCTTCAAACTTCTCAACAACAATCGTTTTGGCCAAATTGGTTTTAACGATATTATTAAGTTTAAAACTAAGTTGTGGATTCTCATCCACTATAAAAAAAAAGTCGTCCATATCCGGCCTTCAAGATATAAAATAAGTATGAAATAAATTTAACAAATGTTTCTTTAGATATTAGTAATTTTAAATTTTCTTTTAAAGTTTAAGGTCGCAACATGTTGAAAACTCAATATTTTTTTTCTTTTATCATGATGCTTAATAACCTATTTTTATCAAAGCGTAAATTAGGTCGAAGTCTATCTTGTTGATTATAAATCTGATTTTTATCTAACACATACTTAGTAGCAATCAATGAAAAAATTGTTTTTTGTACTTCTTTTTATCTGCTTTTCAATTACAGGTATTTTTGCCCAAACCTTGGATTTTGAATATTCAAATGGTTTTGTTGGAAAAGAAACAGTTTTTATTAACAAATCTGTGCTTAATGAAACAGTAATTACGGTGGCCTGGGATTTAACAGGAAATGGAGTTTATAATAACGGTTGGGGGGATACGGTACGATTTGTTTATCCGACAATTGGCACTTATACGGTTGGATTGCGGATAACAGTTCAATCACTTCAATCATATGTTTTCACAAAAGAGATTCAAATTGTTCATGAATTAACCGCGAATTTTACTTCTAACATTGTTTGTATTGGAAGTGCAACTAAATTTACGAATACCTCAACAAGTTCTGATGTCATAATTAGTGCGAATTGGGATTTCAATAGTGATGGTATATTTAATGATGCATCTGGGAATTCTATAAATTATCTATTTACGACACCAGGAATCCATGATGTAGGTTTACGGATTGTAACTCAAATAGGTTTAGCAAAGTCAATATATCGTCAGGTTATTGTTGCGGAATTGCCAGTAGCAAATTTTTCTGCCGATAATACCTGTGTTGGAGCTTATACCGAGTTTACAAATATGAGTACTACGAGGGTTGATGACGTAGCTGATTTTGTTTGGAAATTTGGAGATGGGAGCGCATGGTCGAATGTAAGTAACCCATTACACACCTACGCTTCACCCGGCATCTATAACGTAACCTTGATTGTAAACTCTTCTTTTGGTTGTTCCAATACAATTACAAAAAATGTTAGTATTAAACCCAACCCAGAATTTACCCTTGAATATAGTGGTCCAACAGAGTTCACTGAAGGCGAAAGTGTCACCGTTACTGCAGTTGGAGTTTTTGATCAGGCTATATGGTCAAATGGAACCATTAATAATTCCATAAACCTTACCCTTGGTGGAGCCTATACAGTAGAAGTAACAAAGAATGGATGTTCCAGTTCGAAATCTTTTTCAATTACAGTAAATGATAGAATTGGGATAATGAACCTAATCACCCCTAACGGTGATGGTTATAATGATAAATGGGAGATTTTTCACATTGAAAAACGACGACCATGTGCAGTAAATATTTACAATAGATCTGGTATAGCGGTGTTTTCAGATACCGACTATATTAATGATTGGACTGGAACTTTTAATGGAAAACCCTTGCCCGAAGGAACTTATTATTATATTCTTAAATGTGATAAGGATGTCGACGTGATAAAGGGGGCAATCTCAATAATACGATAGCTGTTATTCTGGTATGAAGAATGTGATTAAAATATTATGCATTTTATTTTTTGTTTATGGGACACAACTCATAGCACAGCAATTGCCATTAACAAGCCAATACCTTACCAATCCTTATTTATTATCTCCTGCCTTTGCAGGTTATAATGAAGGTTCAAAAGTATTTTTAACTTACCGTAAGGAATGGGGAGATGTTCAGGGGGGTCCAAAAACTGCCACCATTAACACCTATTTTCCGGTCTCTGAAAGAATTTGGCTCGGGGGAGAAGTAATTAGTGACCAAACAGATATTTCTAAGGTTTTTAAAGCTCAATTAAGCTATACTTATCATCTTCCGCTTAGTTCAACCAAACACTTATATTTTAGTCTATGGGGTGGCTTGTTTCAAAATTCTATAAATTTAAACGAAGCAATTGTAGATGACCCCAGCGATCCAATTTTGATTGGAAACAGCCAACTTACAGGAACTTCAATAAATGCCGGAAGCAGTTTAATCTTTCGTTGGAGGGATGGTAATTTCGGCTTTACAGCTCCTTATCTGTTTGCAAGTGAAGATGCATACGCCGTAGGAAGTGGAAATAATTTACTTGTCATCAAACCTCAACTCATTGCACACATCACTTACAATTTTAGGTTAAATTACAATTGGAATTTGCAACCCTTTTTTGTTTATCGTTCAATAAAAGATTCACCGTATCAATATGACGTATCATTACTTACAATTTACAAAGATAACTTTTGGGGAGGATTTATGTATCGAAATTCAGGCAAAGTAGGTATTAGCTTAGGTGGTAACTTAACAAAACAACTTATTTTAAATTACACCTATGAGTTGGCCACTAAAGGGATGATTGCCAACCCATCTCCTGTTCATGAGTTTATGATAGGGTTCAATATTGGTTCGGGTGAAAAATATAAATCAAGTCGATGGCGTGATTTATTAAATTCAAGAGGGTATAACTTTAATTAAAACGGAAGGTCAATGAAAAATCTGCTTGCATTGATAAAATTAGTTCTCTTCTCTGTCATTTTTATGAGTTTGGGCAATAACTTGTTCGCTCAAAATGTTGGGATAACCAGTGTTGTTATAACTTTTGACAGCATACCAGATGCCACCGTTACAAAAGCCGGGTTAAAATATAATAAACATTTTGCGCTAAGTTATCACCTTGAAGGTGCCAGCAAAGATGTTTATACCCATGCGTTTAAATATTTGAACGGCGGAACGATTGATAATGTCACTTACCCGGGAAAATTCTATACAAATGGTTGTAATAGTGTTCCAATTCCTTTTAAAATGAGTACATCAGTATTTTCAATGAATAATGCAAAGGATACCGATTTACACAACCCCAGTGGACCTAATGCAGCAACGTATCTTACCTGGCCTGAAATCATTGAATTGTACCAGGCGGGTTGGGGAATATATAATCAGGGGTTGACTTCTGCTGATACCGGAAATATAGATTATCTGATTGGGCGTAATCACAGTTATTTAAAACTTAAAACACAAGCAGCTACCAATAATGGTATTAATTCAAA
>Ga0268283_1000883_pt1 | contig 16395 bp, 8 predicted proteins | sample saktaG_13_FD_190140 | JGI IMG/M metagenome (GOLD analysis project Ga0268283, IMG submission 190140) | Saline water microbial communities from Sakinaw Lake, British Columbia, Canada - sak_2013_06_06_36m | ecosystem: Environmental > Aquatic > Non-marine Saline and Alkaline > Saline ... | reverse complement strand
GGGGGAATTGTGCCGTTTGAGTGTCCTGCATAGCAAGATGTATCGAAAACAAGCAATTCTTTTAAACCCTGAGTTCTCTATACTATTTTTCTTCGAAAAATCACTCGAACTGACAGTCTTTCATAATTTTGTTACTCGATATTTTTATTTTGAAAATTGAACATTAACAATCGACAATCAGCAATCGCCAATCTCTAAAATCCTTCAAGAGCTTCTTTCAGCTTCTTCAATTTTTCCTCTTTTGGCAGGTTTTCATATTTCAATAATGCATCAGCCCATGCACCGTAAATAGCATTTGGAAGGACGATGAATTTTTTACCAAATTCATTTTTTAGATCGATCACATTTTGATGTCTCTCCATCGTTGAATTAGTTTCAAACAAATCGGTAAAATCATTCAGGTTATCACCCATTAAAATAACAATTTCATGGGTTTCCAGCACTTTTTGCCGACGTGCTTCTTTGTTTGATTCAGTTGTTCTAAACATGATATGTGCATCATCAACATGAGGAAAGCATTTATCCTGAAGGTTTTTCATTGTTGCATCCTGAAATTCAATTTTTCGATTGGTAATATAAAATGTTTCCACATCTTTTGACGAAGCATAATTTAAAAACTCAACCGCACCGGGCAAGGCTTTTGCATTGGCTAATTCCATCCACTCTTTCCAATAAGTTGGATAATCACTGTTTTCCAGAATTGATTTTGCTTCAAAAGGACTGTTATCCAGAACAGTTTCATCCACGTCAACAACAATAGCCAATGGTTTTTTATAAGGATTATTTTCCAGAATTTGATTTAATCTTAGTTCTGCAATATTATAAGCCTGATAACAAAGGGCTTCAACTTCTGCTGATTTTTGCTGGTAAAGGGTAGCTAATAAAAGCGAATCATTATTAACAACTCGCTTTTCAGGATTAGCCGTGCAAGCAACAAGTATGCTGAGTACAAAAGACAGGGTGATAAGTTTTATCGTTTTCATATTTATTTTGATTTATTACGGTATTCGTGCCCCCTGCTCTCACTCTGTTTAAGCAATCCCCCTATTTATAGGGGGACTATAGGGGGTTGGGTTTTGTATCAATTTTTATTAAAACAAAAAAGCCATCCCGAAATTTCGGGACGGCTATAAATATACGAATTAATCGTTTTTCAATTTAGTATTGCTGCTCAGCTAATCGTTTGTAATTATTGTAACGCCATTTAGCATTATCCTCAGCAATTTTATCCAGGCTTGCTGCTTCTCCCGGGAATGTCTTTTTCAATGAAGTATAACGAACCTCACCATTTAAGAATCCCTGGAATTTGCTCCAATCCGGTTCTTTCGAATCCAGTACAAATGGATTCTTACCTTCCGCCTCAACCTGAGGATTGTAACGATACAAATGCCAGTAACCTGCCTGAACTGCCAAATTAGATTCTTCCTGTGTTTTACCCATACCTGCAAGCAAACCATGGTTAATACATGGAGCGTAAGCAATAATCAAACTTGGGCCCGGATAAGATTCAGCTTCTTTCAACGCTTTGAAGAATTGAGCCTGACTTGATCCCATTGCAACCTGTGCAATATAAACATAACCATAAGTCATCGCCATCAAACCAAGATCCTTTTTACGAGTCTTCATACCTGAGGTAGCGAATTTGGCAACTGCTCCAACCGGAGTTGCTTTAGATGCTTGTCCTCCAGTATTTGAGTAAACCTCAGTGTCCATGACCAACACATTTACATCTTCACCAGAAGCTAACACATGGTCAAGGCCTCCGTATCCGATGTCGTAAGCCCAACCATCGCCACCAAAAATCCACATTGATTTTTTAGCAAGATATTGTTTGAGTGCAAGAATTTCTTTGGCAATTGGTGCACTTTCTTTCTCAAGTAAAGGCAATAATCTATCCGTTGCTTCTTTTGATTTAACTCGATCATTTACGCCTTCGATCCATTCATTTATTGCAGCTTTGGTTTCAGCCGAAACTTCACCATTTATTGATTTCATCTTTGTCAAGATGCGCTCACGCATTTTGTTAACTCCGGTTGCCATACCTAAGCCATATTCTGCATTATCTTCGAATAGTGAATTAGCCCATGCAGGACCATTTCCGCTTTCTTTGTTCACACAATAAGGCGTTGAAGGCGCAGAACCACCATAAATTGAAGAACAACCTGTTGCATTTGCAACCATCATTTGCTCACCAAATAACTGAGTAATGGTTTTAATATAAGGCGTTTCACCACAACCTGCACATGCTCCGGAGAACTCGAACAATGGCTGAGCAAACTGGCTATTTTTGACCGACTGGAATTTATCAACAACCTGATCTTTATAAGAAACTTTTGCATTAAAATGATCCCAACGTTCAATCTCGGCTCCTTGACTTTCAAGAGGCTCCATTACCAAAGCTTTTTCTTTTGCAGGACAAATATCGGCACAGTTACTACAACCGGTACAATCTAATACTGAAACCTGAATTCTGAATTTCAGAGGGGCAAATTTGCCTTTAGTTTCAACTAATTTGGTCCCTTTGGGTAATTTAGCCTCTTCAGCTTCGTTTACAAGGAATGGTCGAATTGCAGCATGAGGACAAACATAAGCACATTGGTTACATTGGATACAGTTATCTGGTTGCCATTCAGGAACAGTTACAGCAACACCACGTTTTTCAAAAGCTGTAGTGCCTGCCGGAAATGTACCATCTTCACGACCAAGGAATGCACTTACAGGAAGATCATCACCTTTTAGGCTATTTACAGGGTCAGCTAATTCTGAAATAAAAGCAGGAACATTTCTTTTTGGTTTTATATCAACGCCATCCAGTTTAGCCCATTCTGCAGGAATTTCAATTTTAGTTACAGCATCACCTGCATCAACCGCTGCATTATTCATTTTCACAATGGCTTCGCCTTTTCTGCCAAAACTCTTCACGATGAATTTCTTCATTTGCTCAACCGCCAAATCGTAAGGAATTACTTCAGCGATTTTAAAGAATGCTGATTGCATGATGGTATTGGTTCTGTTTCCCAATCCAATTTCATCAGCAATCTTGGTTGCATTGATGATATAGAAATTAATTTCATTGTCAGCCAAATATTTCTTCATTGAATTTGGAAGCTGATTTTTGGTTTCTTCAACATCCCAAATTGAGTTCAATAAGAAAGTTCCCTTCTTTTTCAACCCTTTCAACATATTGTATTTATTCAGGTATGAAGGAACGTGGCATGCCACAAAATTGGGAGTTCCCACTAAATAAGGCGCTCTGATTGGGACATCGCCAAATCGTAGGTGAGAAACGGTAATACCCCCTGATTTTTTAGAATCGTAAGCGAAATATGCCTGACAATATTTATCAGTATTATCTCCAATAATTTTGATAGAGTTTTTATTTGCACCAACTGTACCATCTGCACCTAAACCATAAAACTTAGCTTCGTAAGTTCCTTTGGCAGCAATGCTAATTTCCGGTAATATCGGTAATGATTTAAAAGTAACATCATCAACAATACCAACTGTGAAATAGTTTTTAGGCTCGTTCATTTTTAAATTCTCAAACACAGAAATCATCATTGAAGGTGTTGTGTCTTTTGAACTTAAACCATAACGACCGCCAACAACCATTGGCTTGTCAGCTTTTTCATAATATAATTCACGGATATCCATGTATAATGGCTCACCATTTGCACCAGGTTCTTTAGTTCTGTCAAGAACAGCTATTCGCTTAACTGACTTGGGCATTACCTTTAAAAAGTACTTTTCAGAGAATGGTCGGTACAAGTGAACTGAAACAAGTCCAACTTTTTCACCTTTTGCATTTAAATAATCAACAACCTCTTTAATTGTTTCAGTAATTGAACCCATTGCCACAATCACATTTTCAGCGTCTGCTGCACCGTAATAGGTAAATGGATGATATTCACGGCCAGTCTTCTTTGTAATTTCTTTCATGTAGTCTTCAACTACATCAGGAATCGGATCATAAAATTTATTGGCTGCTTCGCGTGATTGGAAATAAATATCCGGATTTTGAGCAGTCCCTCTTGTTACCGGATGCTCAGGATTTAATGAATTATCACGATATGCTTGCAACGCTTTCCAGTCAACCAAATCTTTAAGGTCATCATTTTCAAAATATTCAACTTTTTGAATCTCATGAGAAGTTCTGAAACCATCAAAGAAATGTAAGAAAGGAATTCTTGTTTTTATAGAGGCAAGGTGAGCAATAGCGCCTAAGTCCATTACTTCTTGTACGCTTCCTGTAGCCATCATTGCAAATCCTGTTTGACGAGTCGACATAACGTCGCTATGATCACCAAAAATAGAAAGAGCCTGAGCTGCTAAACTACGAGCACTTACATGGAAAACACCGGGTAATAATTCACCTGCAATTTTATACATATTAGGAATCATCAGCAATAAGCCTTGTGATGCAGTGAAAGTTGAAGTTAAAGCACCTGATTGCAAACTTCCGTGAACTGCACCCGCAGCTCCACCTTCCGATTGCATTTCAACCACCTTTACCTGCTCACCAAATAGGTTTTTACGTCCAAATGCAGCCCATTCATCAATATACTCGGCCATCGTCGAAGATGGTGTAATTGGGTAAATAGCAGCTACCTCGCTGAACATATAAGCCACATGAGCTGCGGCATAATTTCCATCACAGGTGATAAATTTTTTGTTTTTTTTCATAATCAATTTATTTTAAGGTCTTTATATAATATTTCTCGACGCCTGTTCAAAATCTGCACAAAATTAGTTATTTTACCTCTGACACTTATTACTTTAACACAAAATTCGACAGCAAAACACATAATTTATATTGAATTTAGATTGGGAATAAATTGAACTTTTAATATATTTGTGATACTAGGATTATTGCAATCCTATCATTTAATTAACTTAAAAACTATCGTATGGACTTGAAGATAAAATATCTGGGACTGGAATTAAAAAATCCAATCATCATTGGAGCAAGTAATCTTGTTAAAGACCTTAATATACTGAAGAGACTTGAAGATGCCGGTGCCGGCGCTATCGTATATAAATCGCTATTTGAGGAACAAATTCAATTAGAGAATTTACAACAATATCAAACCGAAGAAGACTATGGAGCTCGTCATGCAGAGATGACTTCGGGAATGACAAATTTGGAAGATGCCGGACCTGAAGAGTTTTTGTTTCATTTAAAAAATGCCAAGGACGCTGTTCAAATTCCCCTTATTGCTAGTTTGAATGCTGTTTATGAGGAAAGCTGGGTAGAATATGCACAAAAAATTGAGCAAACAGGTGTTGATGCCTTAGAATTGAATTTTTATTCAACAAACTATGACTTCGATGTAATGGGCAAAGCTATCGTTCAGGAACAAATTGATATCCTCGAATCAATTGTTAAAAGTGTAAAAATACCTGTAAGTGTTAAGTTAAGCCCTTTCTATACGAATCCCTTATATGTCATTAATGAAATGGACAAGATTGGTGTTGATGGATTTGTGCTTTTCAATCGTTTATTCCAACCGGATATTGACATTGAAAAAGAAGTACATCATTATCCTTACAACCTCAGCAATCATGAAGATAATAGATTGGCATTACGCTATGCCGGTTTATTGTATGGCAACATAAAAGCCGATATCTGTAGCAATACCGGAATCCTTTCGGGGCCCGATGTTATTAAAATGCTGCTTGCGGGAGCTAATTGCGTTCAAGTTGTAAGTACAGTATATCAGAAAGGTCCAAAACAAATAAGTAATATGCTTGAAGAACTTGTGGGCTGGATGAAACATAAAGGCTATGAATCAATCAATGACTTCAGGGGTAAACTTTCAAAGAATAATTTGAAAGACTTTTATGCTTACAAACGAGCTCAGTATGTTGACATTCTGATGAAATCAGATGAAATATTTAAAAAATATCCTATCGCCTAGTTTGGATAAGTGAAATAAAAAAGGGGCTGAAAATTCAGCCCCTTTTTTATTTCACCATAACGATTCATTCCATGATTTTCTAAATATCAGATGGGCTGTATCATCTTCTGCGGTATACCCATTTTTTCCATCATAAATATAAATCAACGATAATTTCAATTCAGGCTTTCCATAATTGGCATCACAATATTCGGCTATTTCATTGGCTGTAATAAATGGCTTTCCAAACATACTACTAATCGGGAACAAGTTGCTGTTTTCATAAGCCTTATAAACAAGTTCAGTACATGCAATCACAGTGTCTGTTGAAAAATCAAAATTATAATCATAGGGTTTTGAAACGAATCCGAATGTTTTATAAATTGCCTCTGCAACCTCTCTTTTGGAAATCATCGGGCGTAAAACAACTATTCCATCTTTTTGTGCACCTTCAGCAAAGGATGATAAAATAACACCTTCACTTTTTGCTTCGATGATGTTCCTCTCATTTCGTTTATCACTATTTGCTTTATAAACAGAATCGAATTTATCATGCAATAAATCTTCCAGATTGCCTGATGGTTCTCCGCATGTTCTCACCCAATCAGCACAATCAATATCATTTTTAAACAATTCTTTTCTTTCTTTGGATGTGCCGATATAAAATCCGGCATGAGTCCAAAAACCCGGAATGCCAATATTTGAAATATAATAATCACTTCTATTCAGGAAAATATCTCCCGGTTGCATCAAATTACGCATCCTTTTAAGTTCTTTTTTGCTAATGGTATTGGTTGATGATTCAATGATTTTTGTGTCACCAGCCCAGGCAAAAACCCAGGCTTTAAGAGGATAAACATTTGGATGAAAGAAATATCTTTTTACTACTGCCAAGACGACAACTACAATGATTAAAATACTGATTATCCGCCAAACTTTTCTCATCTTATCGAATTGTTATTTCATCCACAAAAATCCAGGCTTTATTACCAGCTCCAACATGCCATTCAGGACAAGTCTCTATATTTTTTGCAAATACTTTGATGTAACGTGCTTTTTTATTTAGATAATTTACCCCAAATTCTTTAATAACTCCTCCATCTATTTTTTGATCAACATCGTTTTCAATTCTTGAAATTTTGTTAAAGCTTTGTCCGTCCTCCGAAATAAAAAACTCAACATAAAGCGGCATCCAAATCCACGAGTTTTGCTCCTGATGAAAACCGGCCGAAAGTGCACTGATTTGTTGTGATTCTCCTAAATCTACCACCACCTCGAAATCTACTCCATAATATCCTTGCCATGCACCTGTTCTGAAATTTTCCCCTCCTCGGATCAAATCAAGTAATGCTTGCACTCCCCCTGCGGTGTATTGCGTGCTAAATGGATTCTTCAGACTTACTTTTCTTCCTCCTTGAATTTTATTGTACTCAGCAGCCGCCACTTTCGATAGAGTTCCATTTAGATAAGCAATTGCTTTAAAACTTGTGCTTTTTGAAATAATTATTGGATCGGTATATTTCTTAGAATTCTGATTTGGTTCTCCATCGTCAGTTGTGTAAAATATTTCGGATTCCGGAATTATGGAGGCTAATTCAACTACCAATTCATTCGTAAAAGTTCTGGATTCAGATTTAAAATATGGAACCGGAGATATCAAGTGTTCAGTAATGGCTGATATTGGACAATCTTCAGTCTTGGTTCCCCAATCAGAAGGTGTTGGTCCCATCACAAAAATAAACTCACCTCCATCCATTAACATTTCGTGGGTGAAATAAGATTTTGAATAATCAGTACCATTGTATTTTATGGTTTGGATATAAATATTTTCTTTACTCAGATTTTCTGATTTAATCGTGAGTTTTTTCCCATTTTCCAAATTAAGGCTGATTTCATCAAACAAGGGCGTACCAATAATGTATTGATTATCGCCGGGACAAACCGGATAAAAGCCCAAAGCACTTAACACATACCAGGCCGACATCTGACCGCAATCTTCATTGCCGCACAATCCGCTCGGTTGATCTGTATAAAGTTCATCCATAATTTTACGAAGTATTTTAGCTCCTTTTGCAGGTGCACCAACATAATTGTATAAATATGCCATGTGGTGACTGGGTTCGTTGCCATGGGCATATTGTCCGATTAAACCTGTAATGTCCGATTGTTGTCGTCCCGAAAGCCCTTCGCTTGTATTGAAAAGTTCATCCAGCTTTGCTTCAAATTGATCCTTCCCTCCCAGCAAAGTGATCAAGCCGTTCACATCATGTGGAACAAAGAAATTATATTGCCAGGAATTGGCCTCGGTTAACATAAAATTTACCTGCGTTGGATCGAACGGCGTCACAAATGATCCATTTATTTTACCGCGCATAAAACCGGATTCTTTATCGAAAATATTTTTATAAAACTGTGCTCTTTCTATAAACTCAAGATAAATGCTTTCTTTTCCCAAATCCTTTGCCATCATGGCAATACACCAATCATCGTAAGCATATTCAAGCGTTTTTGAAACCGATTCGCCTTCTTTTCCTGCAGGGATATACCCTTCTTCTTTCAGAAATTTCAAACCAAACTGATCGGCATGTGCACTGGCAATCATTGCTTCCAATGCTTTATCAACATTATAATCACGTATCCCTTTTTTATAGGCATCATAAATTACGGAAATAGCGTGATACCCAATCATGCAATTGGTTTCATTGCCTGCCAATTCCCATACAGGTAACAATCCTCCCTTATCATACATATCGAGCATTGAAATAATAAACTCATTGGTTCTCTTTTGTTCAATAATGGTAAACAAAGGATGTGCTGCCCGAAAAGTATCCCATAAAGAAAAGACAGTGTACATTTTATATGCCCCTTGATGATTTCCCCCATCATGACCTCTGTATTCTCCGTTGATATCGGAAAATAGATTGGGGTTCAACAAACTATGGTAAAGAGCTGTATAAAAAGTTGTTTTTTGTGCATCTGTGCCGCCTTTAATTTGAATTCGGGAAAGCTGTTCCATCCAGGAATTCTGAGCTTTCATTTTAACACTTTCAAAATTCCATTCGGTGTTTTCACCTAAATTCAGTTTTGCATTTTCATTATTGACCGCACTAATTCCAACTTTTACATAAACAGCCTCATCTTTTTGCGTCTCGAATTGTACAAAGGCTTTCAAATCTCTTGATGTAATTTCCTTATTTAAATCTTCAATGCTGATCCCATCTGATAGAATTCCAAAATTTTTAAACTCTTTTGAGAATTCCAAATAAAAATAAATGCGCTGATCTTTTGCCCAACCGCGTGTTTTACGGTATCCTACAACACTTTTATGATCAAGGATTTTAATCCCTAAATCATTGATTTTATCGCTGGTAACGGCCTCAGTCAAATCAATTATAACGTTTGCCTGATTTGTTTCCGGAAAAATATATTTATGAAAACCTGATCTTTCATCAACCGTTAATTCTACCTCAATATCGTAATCGTCGAGATGTACCGAATAAAAACCCGGACTTGCTTTTTCGCTTTTGTGAGAGAAGCGTGAACGATACCCTGATGAAGGATTCTTTTCTTCTCCAGGCTTGAACTGAACTCCTCCAACAGTTGGCATCAATCGAATATCGCCATAATCACCAACCCCAGTACCGCTTAAATGAGTATGGCTGAATCCCATAATCGTTGAATCGGAATAATGATAACCTGAGCAAGCATCCCAATTATCTTTTCGGGTATCCGGACTTAATTGAACCATCCCGAAAGGCAGAGCCGCACCCGGGTATGTATGCCCGTGTCCATCCGTTCCAATAAATGGATTGACGTATTCAACAATTGTCTTTTCCTGTTGGGAACATGAGGATATCATGACAGATATCAATAAAACTCCAATAAGATTTAACCTTTTCATTACATCCTTTTTAACTAAATTTATTTATTCCTACATTATGATGCAGAGAATATGCCTGTAGTAATCCCTCGACAAGGCTCGGGATACCAGCCTGCGTCTGGCAGGAGTTCGGCTAAATGATTTTGTATCCAAAATCATAGTCTCACTTAATTAACAATTATTTCATCTGCAAAAATCCACGCTTTGCTTCCTGCAGCAGGATGCCACTTTGGACAAATTCCAATATTCTTTGCAAAGACTTTTAAATACCTCATTGAATGATCTCCACTGCTATCAAAGATAAAATCTTTCCGTTGTGATTTTTCATCTTTCAACGAAACATCCGTTGGGATATTTAAAAGCTTTTTAAATTCCTTGCCATCATCCGAGATATAAAATTCAACATATTCAGGAAAAAATATCCAACTTGACTGCCGCTGAAAGAAACCTATTTCAAGCGTAGTGAAACTGATAGGTTGTCCAAAATCGATTACAGCTTCCAAATTATCGCCGTGGAAACCTTGCCAAAACCCATTATTATGTTTTTCTCCCCCTTGAATTCCATCAATCAAAGCATCATCGCGACCACCTGTGTAAAGGTTGCTGAATTGCTTTTTCAAAGTGATTTTTTTACCCATTGCCTTGTGAACAAGGATCTCTTGTCTGCTAATTTTTTCTTTTAATTTCCCATCAACAAATATTCCCGCATTTATACTGCAAGTCTTCTTAATTTCAAATGGATTCGTATAAAAAACCGAGTTTGTATCCGGAGTGCTTCCATCGATCGTGTAATAAATTTTTGCCTCCCAGATTTCTGATTCCAGTTTTACTTTTGTGACACCTAAAGAATCAGATTCAGTCACAAAATCTACCTTATAAGAACCTTTTGAGTAATTAATATTTTTATGATCAAGCATTTTAAAATGTTCCTGCAATCTGCGATTAAAATTATTAAAATCTCTTTTCTTTTTAGTTGTCCAGGCAACTTCTGCCAAAGCTAGCATTCGTGGAACTGCCATATATTCTGCATGTTCGGGTGTAGCAATATATTCAGTCCAGATATTAGCCTGTGTTCCCAGCACATGTTTTGCTTCTTCTTCCGATAATTCGGGTGGAACTGGTTCAAAAGAATAGACTTTTTTTAAGGTGGTGAATCCTCCTATGCCAGCGGGTTCAAATTCGGGATCGGCTTGATAATAATCGAAATAACAATGTGAAACTGGGGTCATGATCACATCGTGCCCCTGTTTGGCAGCATCGATTCCACCCTCCATTCCTCGCCACGACATAACGGATGCCTCAGGTGCAAGGCCGCCTTCTAAAATTTCATCCCAACCAATAATTTTCTTTCCTTTCGAAACCACATATTCTTCAATCCTTTTGATAAAATAACTCTGTAATTCAGTCTCATCTTTTAACCCTTCTTTTTTGATTCGGGCCTGACATAATTTACATTTCTTCCATTCTGTTTTATCTGCTTCATCCCCGCCAATATGTATATATTCCGAAGGAAATAATTCGACAATCTCATCTAAAACTCCTTCCAGAAATTCAAAAGTTTCTTCTTTACCGGCGCAGAAAATATCGGCATTAGGCCAGTAGTTACCCGGAATTACGGTCAGCTTTTTTCCCGTGCATGATAATTCGGGATAAGCTGCAAAAACTTCCCTACTATGTCCAGGCATTTCTATTTCAGGGATGATCGTAATGTAACGTTCCTGCGCATATTTTATAATCTCCTTCACCTCCTCTTGTGTATAGAACCCTCCATAAGTCGCTTCTTCTCCGGGCTTTTGAAGTGCTCGTTCCCGCCAAGGTTGATCTTCTCGATCAACATGCCAGGCTGCCACTTTGGTTAAAAGTGGATATTTCTTAATTTCAATTCGCCATCCATTATCATCGGTTAAATGCCAATGAAAAGTATTGAATTTATAGGAAACCATGAGGTCGATAAACTTCAGGATAAACTCTTTCGGAAAGAAATGCCTTGAAACGTCTAGGTGCATTCCTCGGTATGCAAACCTTGGGCTATCATTCAAATTGACACCCGGAATTTCAAACTGCCCATAATTTTCAGTAGTTAAAACTTCAATCGGGATCAATTGCAAAAAAGATTGAATTGCGTAAAACAAGCCCTTTCCCGTTCTGGATTCCAAAATATAATTTGAATTTCTGTATTCAAACTGGTAAGCTTCATCGCTTCTATTCCCCATTCCAGAAAGCAGGAGTACAATATCACCATTAACTTCCCTTGCTTCATCATAAAGAATTACAGGAAGCTCCAAGCCACTTATTTTACGAAGGGCCGAAGCAAGATATTCACCCAACATCCTCATTTCATCATTATCAACCTGCAACACGATTTTCGTATCGTCATTTATTTTAAAATAGGAATTACCCATGTAAAAATTCGATGGTCTGGGAATAATATTGACCTCTGAACTAATTGGTTTTTGTTCGCAGGAAGTCCAAAAAAAGGCGAACAGAAAGATTATTGGAAATAGAAATAGCCTTTTCATTTTTTTATGTTTTCAAATAACTATCTGAATCTATTAAAGTATTCTCATTATTTTGATAAAGCGCATAATTAAACCCGGGATGAATACAGTATGATCCAACCTCTCCTGATTTATTAATTGCTAAATAGCCAACTTGAAATTCTTTATAATTTTTCAACTTAGTAACAATTCTTTTTACCGCCTCTTCACATGCTTCCTGAGGTTGCATTCCATTGCGCATCAATTCAACTACGAGAAAGGTACCAAGGGTCTTCATCACCAATTCTCCCTGACCGGTGGCAACAGCACCGCCAACTTCATTATCGATAAATAATCCTGCACCAATGATTGGTGAATCACCTACCCTGCCGTGGTATTTAAATGCAGCCCCACTCGTAGTACATGCTCCGGCTATATCACCTGTTTCATCAATAGCCAACATCCCGATGGTGTCATGATTTTCTGCATTGATTTTAGGAAGATATTTTGAGTTTACCTTCCATTCTTCCCATGCTTTTTTTGCCTGATCGGTCAACAAATTTTCTTTTACAAAACCTTGCTCAAGTGCAAACTGCAATGCTCCTTCACCTGAAAGCATCACATGTGGAGTCTCTTCCATCACCTTGCGTGCAACACAAATTGGATGCTTGATATTTTGCAGAAATGAAACAGAACCACAGTCCCCATCTTTATTCATAATACAGGCATCTAGGGTTACATGTCCATCACGATCGGGAAAGCCTCCATAACCAACCGACATTACATTCGGATCACCTTCAGGAATTTGAACTCCTTGCTCTACTGCATCAAGTGAATTTCCTCCGTTTGAGATCACTTTCCATGCAGCTTCATTGGCCGGAATTCCATGATTCCAGGTTGAGATAACCATTGGAACCATTCCTTTTTTTGCTGGTGAATTTTCTTTTCTCAGTCTCTTAACATTTGCAAATACTGGCTTCACCATTGCACCAAGTGCAACTGCTGATGATGCAGCAATAAATTTTCTTCTGCTAATCATATTTAAATTGTTTTTTCAGATTTTTGAATATACCCTTTTAAACCATAAAAGGCAATGTACAGATAACAAAAAATAGGAACAATGAATGAAAGATGCACTCCAAAAGCATCAGCCATCATTCCTTGAAATACCGGCACTAAAGCCCCTCCCAGAATGGCCATAACAAGTAATGACGATCCCTGACTGGTATATTTACCTAAACCTGCTATTGCCAAAGTAAAAATATTTGACCACATAATTGAATTGAATAAACCTATACCGATTACTGCCCACATTGCAACTACGCCATTTGTTAGTAAAGCAGTTACCAATAAAATTACTGAGATAAAGGCAAAGACAAAAAGGGTACGGTTTGGCAAAGATTTTCCAATTAAGAATCCGATAAAATTGATCACGAGAAAAATTGAATAGATTGAGGCTGTTCGAAGATCATTAAAATAAAGAATAACTAAAAAAGCAATAATAGGGATGCCTATCATACTTAGGTATTTTAAGGACATATTTTTCATCTTGCTCAATGAAATTGCTCCCATAAATCGTCCAATCATTAAACCTCCCCAATAAAAAGCTACAAATTTGCTTGCCTCCGATGGATCTAAGCCAGCAATATTTTCCAAGCCTAAATAACTAATTAAAATACTGCCTATACTCACCTCTCCTCCAACATACATGAATATGGCAATGATCCCAAATATCAAATGATTGTGCTTTAAAACATTCAATCCTTTTTCAATCGTTTCATCTTTGGTAAGCCGAGGCAAATCGGACAACTTTATTAAAACTGCCAATAAAATAAATATTCCTGTAAAGAATAAATAAGGAATCTGAACTGCATCTGCGCCATTAATATCCCCACCTACAAAGTATTTAAAAATCAGGTATCCACCAATTAAAGGTCCTATTGTTGTGCCAAGAGAATTAAATCCCTGAGAAAGGTTCAACCGACTTGAAGCCGTTTTTTCAGATCCCAGAATTGCCACATAGGGATTCGCGGCAATCTGCAAAAGTGTAAATCCTAAACCCATCACAAACAATGCCGAGAGGAAAAACCCATACATCAAAAAATGAGCAGCAGGATAAAATAATGCACTCCCTGTTGCCGAAATTAGCAATCCAATGATAATCCCGTTTTTATACCCAATCTTGCTAATCGGATCGCCATAATTCACTGAAATAATGAAATAAATAAGCGACCCAATAAAATAAGCACCAAAAAATGCAAATTGGATAAACATTGCCTGCGTATGATTTAAAGCAAAAACGCCTTTCAGATATGGGATTAAAATGTCATTCAGTACGGTCATAAAACCCCACATAAAAAACAATCCCGTTATAATCACGAATGCAATGGTGTTTTTTTTCGATTCTTTGTTTTGTGTCATATTAGCCTTTTTTAACTTATGGTTTTGATTAATTGATATTGTTGGATAAGGGTCGAATACGGAATTTAAAATTATAAGGTGCTGCAAATAGCTGATATTGATCGTGAGGTCGGGCACCCCAACTATCATCACCTCCAACACCCATTTGTTTATAATCAATGTTTAAATAAACCTCTTCTCTAGGGTTTAAATCGTTCAGGTGTTTATAATTTTCTCTTGTTAATTGATCTAGATCATCAATTGAATAATGCAATGCTGAGAAACCCAAAGTAGGCTCACCAATAAATTCAAGTCCATATCCCCGATCATTCACAATTTTCAGAGTCCGAACATCTGTTTTATAACCATTCTCCTGAGGTCGCACATATGGAAAATATTGTTCAGTAACATTGCTCTTGTAACTTCCAACAAAGGCTGCAGTATTACGGTCGCAATAATTTTCCTGAGGACCTCTTCCGTAATATTCAATAAGTTCGGAAGCCACAGGCAAGATCATTTTCATGCCAAATCGTGGCAATTCAGTCAATCCTTTAATGCCCGGCTTAAATGAATTTTCAACCAATATTTCTCCTGAAGGACTAATGGTATATGATGTCGTTAAATTAGATTTCACATCCATTAACTCAAACTCGTAGGTTATTTTATAATCTGATGTATTTACAGAATTTATTTGTGCATCAATCAGCAATCGATGTTCTCCGGCATTTCGCCACAACGCGCAACGCTGATCCATGCCATTTCCAAAATCGTTATCGTTTGGTGCTCTCCAGAAGTTAGGCTCCGGACCACTTCTGAACAATTCCTTTCCATTGATGGCATAAGAACGAAGTTTTCCCTCAAGATTATCGAAAGTAATGGTGAAATTCGCACCTTGAACAATAATATCATCTTCGCTACGAGCAATTATTAATTTTTCCTCAATAGGCTTTGAGTTATTCGCATAATGACCAAAAGGCAATAAAAACTGAGCTTTGGCAACTTCATGATTTACAGGAACCAAATCTGTTGCAGATGTTGTCATAGCATAGAAGTTGATAAAATATTCTTTGCCGGTCTTAAACTGAATTTTATCAAAATCTATTTTTGTTGCTGATTCGGAGCCCGGATTCAATCCTTTAACATCAAAATTACCCGATTGAATTTTCAGGCCATTTTCCATAATTTCCCATCTGAAAGCATACTTATCAAGGGTAATAAATGAAAACTTGTTTTTGACAAAAAATTTGCCTTTTGAAGCATCCTCAACCCTAAACCCAATATTTTGATACACTTTTTTTACCTCCCACATGGCAGGATGAGGTGTTCGATCGGGAGACACGATGCCATTGATTACAAAATTGCCATCACTAGGAACATCTTCTGGGCCGTAATCTCCTCCATAAGTCCAATATTTACGTCCGTTTTTATCGGTCTCAGCAAATCCCTGATCAACCCAATCCCAGATAAAACCACCCTGAAGCCCATCATACTTCTCAATTACATCCCAGTAATCCTGCAAATTTCCGGTACTGTTCCCCATTGAATGCGCATACTCACACAATATTAATGGACGATCGGTATAATCTTTGGCATATTGCTCAATGGATTGAATGGATGAATACATTGGGCTGTAAATATCCACATGCTTATTTTTAAGTGCTCTTTCATAATGCACCGGTCGTGAAGGATCAAATTCGTGAATCCACTCGGAGCATTTTACAAAATTCACTCCATCACCTGC